>Ga0307507_10006041_pt1 | contig 19053 bp, 16 predicted proteins | sample 7_EM_MG_FD_207223 | JGI IMG/M metagenome (GOLD analysis project Ga0307507, IMG submission 207223) | Populus trichocarpa ectomycorrhiza microbial communities from riparian zone in the Pacific Northwest, United States - 7_EM | ecosystem: Host-associated > Plants > Roots > Unclassified | place... | reverse complement strand
TCGTCTGCCCTCTCCACACTCACGAAAACAATTGAAGCAACTGCACCCCGCTCACGCCCTTCTGCAAGTCTAAGGCTGGGGGGACCCCACTCCTGACCACCCTCCGAAAGGAGTTCACGAAGACAACTCGAAAGGCCAAAAAGCTGAGGGCTCCGACTCGTACACTATAGCAAGACAATTCAAGCTCGGCTATTTTAAAGCCATCAAATGAGCTAAACCCTCTTAGTGGGGTGATTTCCTTGCGAAAACCTCCCCGAACACCATCTGGACGGCCAAGCAGTTGGTCGCCCCAAGAAAAACCCCCAGATTTCCCTCCCTCCCTGATGCCTCGGACCCAGTCGCCGTCAACAACGCTCTTCTAGATCATTTCTTCCCCCCCAAGTACCCTCTGCCTAGCAGAGGGCGCCTGACGAAAACCCCTCCGCTATCCCCGTCACTAAGGAAGAAATTAAACTGAGCCTGCCCAAATCCTCCCCCTCCTCAGCACCGGGCCCCAATGGGGTCCCCCACGCAGTGTGGAAAGAAGTCAATTTTATCAACCTGGCGATCATCCTGGAACTCCTCTCCCCCTGGTGTTGTTCGGCTACAACCCCCCCTAATTGAAAACGGCGAATGGGGTGGTCCTGGACAAGCCCGGCAAGGCCTCCTATGACTCCTCTGCCTCCTTCCGGATCATTGTCCTCCGAAAATCCATTTCGAAAATCCCTGGACGGGTAAGGATGGTCAGGCTGTCCACCATCCCTAGATCCAAGGGGCTCCCCCATCTCACCCAATGCGGCTCCCTGCCGGGACTCAGCTCCTCCGACACCTGCCTCACCCTCATGCATGAAATAAACACCCTCCACAGACCTAGACTAAAGGTCTCCACCCTTTTCCTGGACATCAAAGCTGGCTTCGACAACGTCAATGCCTCCCCCCTCAGAGCCAGCCTCCTGGCCTCCCAAGTGTCCTCCTACATGATCGATTGGGTATCCTCCTTTCTGTCGGAAAGGACTTGCACCTTGGTATTCCAAGGCTCCCCCAACCTCTCCTCCCCGCTCTCCGTGAGCACCCCCCAAGGATCACCCATCTCCCCTCTCCTCTTCTTCCTGTACGTCGCTCCCCTACAGATGTCGATACCCAAAGGTCTCATGATCTCGTATGTCGACAATTTCTCGATCACCATGGCCTCCCCTTCCCATAGGGGCAACATACGTCACCTAAAACGGCTCTTTTCCATCATAGCAGCTAAAGGCCAGGACATAGGCGTATCCTTCTTGGTCCCCAAAACCGAACAAATCCACTGGCCAACCCCGAGCCAGAGAACCTCCCCCTCAGCAGCCCCTATTGAACTAGAAGGCCACCTCTTCCACCCCTCCAAAGTTGTCAGGTGCCTTGGATACTGGGACACCCTCGCCCTCACCTCCACCCACCACTTCAGACATGGGCTGTCCTTAGTTTAAGCGATCTTTTCCTTTGTCAAGCGCCTCTCCTCCCCCGGGGCAGGCGTCAGGCCTTTCCTCTGCCACCGTATTGCCTAAGGCCTCCTCCTCCCCATACTCACATACGGAGCCGCCCTCCTCACCCCGAACTACACCGCGCTCAGAGGCAGGAACAGCTTCTGGCACAGAGTCCAAAGATGGACAACGAACAACTTCTACTCTACCCCTACCTCCATCCTGTCCCGCCCAGCCTGCGTCCTCCCAATCATCTCCTATTGCAGGTACAGAAGACCCCTAGCCGCCCTCAGAATTGCCTGCACCCCCCCGAAGGCCAACCCAGCCACAGCCAGAGTCCCACAGTCCTTCCCCTCCCTCTCGTCCTTCAAGGCCCAGGACTCGTCCAGGCACTGCATGAAAGGCCTCTCCTCTGTCTACCTCCCACTTGACTGGTGGACGAAAACTCCCTCTCCGCCAAAAAGAAACTACCTCCCCGTTGACGCCCTGGCTCACCTCACCCTGCCCCTCCAAGGAGGCCTCACACGGCTCCCCCTCGTCCCGCACGCCCCCCCCCCCACCTGGGGCAAACATTCCCCCCCCAGAAACCATGAGAAAGACCTACCAGGCCCTTCGGGCCCGCGCTAGGAACATGCTGCGCCAAGATCGGGCCACTGATGCCCCCGTACCCCCTTACTATGAGTACGCCCCCTTCCTCTCCCCACATCCCTTCATGGGTCTGGGAAAGTTCGTGGCAGGGAGAATTCACCAAATGCGAGCGGCGAAGAGCTACCTAACCACCGGCCCCTCCTGGTTCGACGAGAACCCAGACCTGACCTGCCCCTGCTGTGGAACCGGATGAGAGACCTTCAAGCACACAATCCTCACCTGCCCTGCCCGCACAAGCGTCACAGACCTCCTACTGAAAGAGGTCTCTTTCCTCGGTCAAGACGCCACGATATGGACTGAACTGCACCTCATACGAGCCGTAGGCCTATCCATCACGGACACGACAACCGGCTTTCGACCGGACATTACCCCTGAACACTTCCCTGCCCCATCCCCACCCCCAACCCAAAACTCAACCAAGTTTCCCCACCAGAGGTTATTTCTTTAGAGGCAATTTGGTGTTTTGGTTTTCCTTACATATAGCTTTCCTTACAAAAAACGCGCGAATGAGCAGTTGTTTTTGCGTTGTTGTTTTCCCCATATCTTTGCCTCCGAGAGGAACATCAGGCGAATGGTTTTAGCTTATAGTAGTTTCAGTCACCGCGGAGGGACATCGAATTGGTTTCTTTTGTTGTTTTTTTTGATTTATAGGTTTTGTTCTTTCTATAGCTAGCGCTGCAAGAAGCTTCTTGTACCTAAAAACAATGAACATATGATAAAAAAAAAATGAAAAAACAAAAAGGCATTGGATTTGGGTTCTTCACGCAACCATCTAAGTTCTTTCATACACTATACTTTCAATCTAAAAACCTTTATCTACTATATCTCCACGAACCAAGACCCGACGGGCTTATATGGGCCTAGCGATCGACGTTGCTAGATAAGAGTCAAAGGACTTAGCTATCGCAACAGCTATCAGGCTAAGAAGAAGTGATTGTTAGGAGACTATCGGTTACCTGCTGCAAGTATCACCGGGAGAGGAGTGGATTGTAAGATAAAAGCTCTCCCTCACCCCCTGCCATCCTCTCTTCATGCTCCTTTCCCGAATCACCATCACATCCTTCATCGATCAACCTATCCCTTCCAATTGAACCCACAAAGCTTTACCAAACCTCTCACTCATCCGCCGTATTACTAGTATATCCCCAGTCCAATTCAGTACTATCCATCTGCATATTCCCAGCTAATAACCCTCTCACAGCCATTTATCATCAGCAGAACTCGCTTTATCTCGCTTTCTCTTCCGCCAGGCCCGCTCTATTTCTATTTTCATAGTATAAACCATTCTCCCCTCATCCTCCAGGCTGCCAGGATCTGCTAGAGGACAGCTTTCATTCGCAGGAAGACCATTGTGGAAAAAGAAAAACAATTCCGGATGGATCAACCACCCCTCCGCCCCAAGTGCGATTACAATACCGGCCGCAAAAGTTGGACTTCAATATCAAAAGTCTGATACCTTCAAGGATGATGGTGAGGTTACTAGGGGTAAGTACGTCAGAGGCTTCCCCGAACTGAGAACTTATGGAGAGGAGTATAAAGACTAGTGGAATGCTATGAAACGTAAGATGGAGCAAGACAGGATCCTGGGCTGGAAGGGGAGTCCAGCGGTCCAATGGGCTGCCTTTCAGGCATATGCCCTTCCTACCCCGCCTGTTACAGTTAGGGCGGCACTCTGACAGACAGATACTGCCGGGGGCGAATGTTTAACTGAATGCCTTGATTTTTGCTAAAGAACATAGCAAAGAAACTTAAGCCCAGGGTAACACGATTGTTGGCAGCAGAACCAGTTCCCGCTGTTGCCCACGTTGCAGCCCTCCTTGCCGTCCCAGTTGCCGTCGGAAATCATCGTAAGTTACCTCAAACCATCCGCATTGAATATGCACAGTATATGCTAATCTGACTCCTGCAGGTCTTGTCGGCCCGCATTCCGTCGGTCTCAGGATAAATCAACTGTCCGTGGTCCACCCTGAGAGCCACCTCCCTGTCGGGCTGGACAAGATCCAAAGGCCAACCCAGAGACATGTTTACTGGATGGAGCTGAGAGAACCCACTATGCGGAACCTGTTTGTGTGCATAAACAAAGTCCTTGCAACGGGATACCGATATCGTCTACTCGTTAGTACGACCAGAGACGGTACATGCATGCTGCTTGATGATCCTGAGGAGCCACTGCCAGTTGCTGAAATGATCTTCATCAGAAACAGAAGGTATGTCCGCATGTGGTGGTCAATGAATTTGCCGAGCGAACCAATCAAGCTGCACTTCTGTGGCCATCGCACCTGTGGCGCAGATGGGACTCCCCCCCCCGGCGCCCTCAACTTTCGCCCTTGTGATAATAGGGGCCAATTGCCCAATCCGTCTGTTCATAGGGATGAGTCGAACTCAGACGGCCACCAGCCCGAGTCGTCCGCTGCAGCCGCAAAGGAAATCACCAGCTTGAGTACCAAAAAAAGCAGGAGCAGCATGCGAAAGACTGGACACAGGGTGTGCAGCGGTCCGACGGACGTTGATGATCCGGAGCCAGACTCAAACGGCAGTTCGGGCACCAAGGTTGTGAGTGCCTTGGATTCTGGTTTCACACTATCTCCTAGTAAGTAACCTTCTGTTCCTCCTACTCACTTGGGCATTCGTACCTTGAGGTCTGGTCGACAAATAGGAAGTGAAACTGACTTAAAGAAAGTATTCCGGCTATCTACCCGGACGGCAGTCAATAGCAGTGGCAAACATGACCTAGCAGCCATGGCTGAGGCTAACAAACCGACCTGTCCGGCTGACACTGCAGAACCTCTGAGAAAGGGCACCTGTGGCGTGCCAATCGGCAGCGGGAGTATTAGGGTGAACCGGATAGACTCCATGGGGAGGGTAATCGGAGTCGGCAATCTACCGCCATGCCTAGTCGGCCAAATAGTCTTCCTCAGTTGACTCCCAATCCGAGTCACGATGTACCCTCTGTGGCCTCTGAGCAGCTAGAGCTGAAGACATCAGCTGAGCAGCTTTTGATGCTAGCCTCCGGCGCCCAGCAGAAGCCATTCCCCATCTGATCTCTGCGTCGACGATGCCCTTGTACATATGACAGCAGCAGATGCCGGACAAAAATTAGGCCCGGCCGCCACCTCCCGAGCCAGCTCAAGTGGATACTTTACAACTAGGAAGATGCAGTTACCACTACCAGGTCTTTCATCTGCTATGTTGGCAGCAGGTCCTACTAGTTTGTCACCAGAAACGAATCTCAGGAGTCCCCTCCGGTTCGTTTCTGCGCATTAGCTTCTGTCAACAAAGCTAGCCTGCATCAACACAATGTGGCTAATGTGAAGCCTCAAAGAGGGTAGTTCCATTCACGATTATAGATACTAGGCCGCTGCATATCCTGGACTCTTCCTTTCAGAGTTTTTCATTTTCCCTCCTAGAATTCTGCGGGTTGTTCTCACTCGATCCTGACCCTTTCTGTTTTAGATTAGCCCGCCACAGCTGGGCTGGTTTGCCTTGACCCAGTCTGGTACACTTAGACTTGCCATCATCCACGGATCCTAACGAGGCAAGAGGCGAGCTTGGATATTCTGTTTGGGTGTTTTGGAGACCATTCTTGTCGTGTTCGGTACCGGCTGATGTTCCTCTGGGGGTGTCTTTTCTGGCTTTTGAGGTTTGGCCTTGGAATCTTTGCAATTCATTCTGGTTTTTTTCCGCCTTTTTCTTTGGGGATATGTTTCTCCTAGTTTTAGACCTTGCCCTTTGGGTTTGTGCGGATCATTCTTCTAGCTGTTTTTTGTTTGGGATTGCCCTCTTCATTGCTTTTCTCATCCTAGCGTTCACCTTATACCCTATCTGTTGAGTCTTAGAACACCTTGTACGTTCTGAGATGAGGGTTCTGTGCTCTGAATCCTAGCATTACCCACCTTCATTATCGTCCACTTGTCCGATCAACCTGAACTAGATTAGTCCACGCATTCAATAAACCTCTTCATCTGCTTCATTGACTTTAAATCATTGACATTCGTATTATGATGCAGCAAAATAGTTGTGCAGCTGATTTGAAGCTGGACGCCTTGGGCGCAATTCCTAGATCAGGTGTCCAGCCGCAATTTGGCCACGCGGGTGTGTGCTAATGCCATCGAGTATGAAAGCAAGTGACAAGCGCTAAACGTCCCGAGCACTTAAAGGTGTCCGGACAATTCCTATCTCTTAGATTCAAACCCCATATTGCCCCCTTGGCTACCTACCAATACACTTTTCCTAACATCATCTATCTAGCAACTCTATTGACTACAATCTTATTCTATCACAATTCGCCTGTACTCTATGTCACAACACCAGCAGGGGCTTATGGCGGACAGAACGAGTCTATCGAGGCAGCCGAGGCAAAGACGAAGGAAGGTCCACCACGAGCGTGCTGAGAGATCTCAATCCAGGGGCAGGTTAACTAGAATACCACCCACTCTTGAGTCGGTTAAAGCGGGGTCTACTGTAAGTAGGAGGGGGAATGCCGTGCTGGGGCTAGCTTAATCCCAACTCGAGATACCAGAGCCTGTTCAATACAACTGAGAGCTTGTTCCAGACAACTGGAAGCAGGGCCTGGAGCCAGCGAATGACAGTATAGACTCCAAAGATGGAGAATACCAGGGCCATAGCCAGGAGAGCCAGGAGAGCCAGGCGAGCCGGAGAGCCAGAAGGAGAACGAGTTAGAACAGCATGGGGATGATGAGGATCTATTTGTTGATGGGGGGGGTGCACCGAGGCCAATCGGGCATGAGGTCCGTAACGCGCAAGCCCCAAAACTGACAATTACCCCTGGGAATACCCAGAGTTCTAGCAGGATTGGTTACCCCTGACCGAGAACACCTACCCCAGTACATATTAGCAAAGATCGTGTTCCATCTGTGGTTCTCTGCCATTCGCCTAAAGTCTTGAATTCGCTTCCAACACCGGCCATAACTCCAAGCCACTCATAGCCAACAACGCTTGAATTGGAGAGTGGAGGTGGAGAGTGGCCCAGCAGCGGACGGAATATGGCCATAGGGCTTGAGCGTAGCATCCTGGCCAAACCCTGTTGCCTGATGTGGGACTGGACGATCTTCGTGAATCCCTAGCCGGACCCAATTATCCTGACTGACGAGGTCCGCAGGTGCTGGAAGAATGCCCGGAGGGAATTGGGCTTTCCCGACTTTGCCGATACTCCCCCGGACTGAAATGACGAGGCAAGTTGCCCTTAATCGATAACCTACATCTTATCCCCAAACTCGATAGAGCGGCCGGCGGCCACTTGTTTGCAGATCCGGTCAAAGCACTGTTCGTGCAAATCACAGTATCTGCATACGGTGAACAAGGCTATAACAGAACTCTACAAGCTTGATATTGATGATCCTGCCACCTGCAGACAAAGGGCGGAATACCTGCTGAAGGAGGATAAGTTCACTTACCTATCAAGGAACTAGGGGGTATCGTTGCAACATTTCCCCTCCTTATTTCGAACCCTTGTAAGACTTAATCAATCTAATTCAGCGGACAGTCAGTTTCTCTTAGATGGGTAGCGCCACAGATCCTGTACGCAATATACAAACAATATTACTCGAGCCCGAGAAGGAAAGTGATGATGGATAAGGGGTTCCTAGGCAAAATCGATGGTTCGTTTATCTTTCCAAGAGCCGCCATATTGTACCATTCACAATGATACTGGCAGACTGGAAATTTTATGGATAATGTAGCTTTCACACGTGCCAGTTCCAAAGTGAAGAGAAATAACGCTCACTTGCGGGTTTCAGAAGTGTCCGGATCCCTTGGCGCCCTGGCGCCCAGGTATCTGGATACTCGGAAAAACCGCAAGTACTTAATGTGGTGATAAGCCATCTGACGAGATGATAGGCCAGCTAGAACGCCAAATACAGATATGGGACGGTACGGGAGATGTCTGGCGTGGACGAATAATTGAGCGGATCAGGAAAACAATAAAGGCTAGAATCGAGAAAGAGCGGGAAAAGCGTGTTGAGAGAACAGAGGGATATTCCAATGATAAGGACGTATTGAGGCAGGAGTTTGGAATTGTTCCAGAGGTGGATGGATTAGAAGCTTCTGGCGGCCTCGAAGACGCACAGAGAGGAGCTTGTCGGGTTGGACTGCAATGTGATCAAGGCGCGAATCTGGGGGTATTTTATAATGTAGCTCTGTTGCGAGAACCGGCCGACGGGCCATCACAGGTTGAAGAAGCAGACCTAGTCAAGGGGAATGCACCTATCAATGTTCTATGATCTTATATGTATATTAGAAGGGTGTAATAAGGGCAATTAATGATATATGCCAATAGAGTCCGGAAGTGACAAAAGATTAAAGTGTGTAGGCTAGTAGGAGGGTGTCAGGTGGCCAATTGTAGGCACGAAAGGCATGGGAGGGCCACAGGCGGCTGCGGATAAGGTGGGCAGCCGGCAATTGTATGTTCAGAAGGGAGGGGACTGTGTCGGGTAGACCGTGACCGGCCGGAGTGGCCAGGAAGGCATCCAGCGAACGAGATGGACTGTAGAGGGAGGAGAGGAAAAGGTTAAAAGGGGTGAACGTCCGCCGGATCCAGGAGAATACGCAAAGGGTTCGTGGGGTCCAGGGAGAAGAACAGGGCTTGAGGGGGGGGTTCGGACGAACAAGAACTAGGACAGGCACTGGGAACGTTCTCCCCGCTTTTGCTTTTTCATCCGAACCCCCCCACAAGCTCTGTTCTTCTCCCCGTACCCCGCGAACCCTTCGTATATTGTCCTGAACCGGGCGGAAGAAATCAGGGCAGAACGGGCTAGTATAGAAGAAGGGTGGCAGACAGGGGTGTATGGGAGAAGGTTGGGAGTAGATAAGTCCAGGCCACAAGGCCTCTGCGGTGAGGAGCCTGCGGACAGGTGCATTCAGCGTTAGGGGAGGCAGAGGTTATGCGCTAAGGGCAGGGTTGCGAGGGAGAACTGTGCCGGGCCACGTCCTGTGCCTCCAGATACAAAGGGGCCGTATCCAGACGAAGCGAGCTCGGGCGTTCACATCAGGAACTGGGGTTTACGTTATAAGCGCCTGGAGTGTCCAGAGCATAGGGCAAACAGGACGCACCAGGACGCAACATCAGCAAAATGTAAAAACCAATCCTGGTCCACCAAGGGGGGTTATTGTTCCCCTGGCCCTCCTGGTCCAGGCTGATCCACCCTGTTCGACATTTTCGGTAAAATTTCAAAAAGTCTGGATCAGACTGAAGCGGAGTGGACCAGGTGGACCACGGGGACCACAACCCCCCTTGGTGGACTAGGAGCATTCAGGACCACCTTGGACCACACTACAACATTTTCCTGATAAAGGGAATATTTTTGCTAATGAAGCTTCAGGCACACGGTCCGGAAATGCACCGCCCAAGTCCGCGACCCAGACCCACTACTGAAAGAAGTCACCTCTATCAACCCCGGTGCCCCATTCTGGTCCGACAACACCCTCCTTCAGGCCTTGAGCCAATACATTCTCTCTACAAGAACAGGGTTCCCCCCGAGATGCTCACCACCTATTCCCCCCACCCTCGCATCGAGCCCCCTCTCCTTAAAACCTTATTTTTATGATGTCATATAAAACAACCTGGCGATGGGCAAGGAAATCTTGGTTTGCTTGTTATTTTTCCCTTAATTTTACTTTTATGTAAGAATTTGGCAAACCGTTTTGGCCATAACCTTTCAGAATGTGGTGGATTGAAGCAGCAATGATTTTCTTTTATTTTAAAGTTTTGTTTTGTAGCTTTTGTTTTTTCCATAGCTAGCACTGCACGAAGCTTCTTGTACCTAGGAATAAGGAACTCATGATCAAAATAAAAAGAAAAAGAAAAATGGCATGGGATTTGGGTTCTTCACGCAACCATCTAAGTTCTTTCATACAATATACTTTCAATACAAAAGACCTTTTATCACACATTCAGGAATTAATACACGACTGGCTTACACGAGCCTAGCGATCGACACTACTAGATAGGAGTCAGAGGACTTAGCTATCTCAGGAAGAAATCAAGAGAGAAAGTCATTGTTAGCAAAGCTATCGGTTACCTGCTGCAAGTATTATTCAGAGAAGCGAGGATTGTAACACAAACCTACCTGATAAAAATCATGCCTAGATTCCCTATGGAAAATTGCAAAGCTTGTTTGACTCTGCTTGATCCTAAAGCCAAATTGCATTAGAGAACTGAAGTGGAGGGGGGTACTGACCTGCCCACTTATCAAGATGCAAAGGGAAGTCTAATATAGGCAGCCATCATAACTCAACTGAATATCATTTGAACTGACACGAAATTTGCAGGGCAAATTGCTGAAATGAAGTTTCTGAGCGGTTGTGACCATTAACCTATAGCACCACAGGCAACTTGACATTCATAAAACCGGAAACTGTAGTAAAGTCTACTATAGATACAAAGTTCTGTAAGACAGTTCTAGAAGTTAAGGAGGGGATCTGGCTATCCAAAGTCCAAATCGAGCTTTATCCACCTGCTGACTGGCAGAAAAAGAAGGAGGAAGGACATACCAGGCTGGTTAATGCGAATAAGGCCCCTATTTCAAGCCTTACAACTGGAAAGTTCAAGGTGTCTATGAGGCACCTTGGTTTGTTATACTTCAACCTCAAGGAAATCATTCAAGGTGAGACCGGGAACGCAGAGATAGAGTATATCAGAATGGAGCTGACAGACTGAGAAAAGCACTGGAGATGGTAAAGCATAAGCTATTTGTAGCAATGCTAGGGATTTACTAGACTAGAGTCAGTAGACCAAATTTTCTTTCTTTTGTACACTCCTTTCTCCAGAAGTTCTTTGTTTCTTAGCACACTATGTGAGATTAGGGGAAGCGATGGTATGATAATCCCACTCGCAGAATGTCGTACTGGAGGAGCACATTAAGACATGTATGGAGGTATAGGGCATGAGTGGATATGTAGGGCTCAACATGTACGAGCAGAGTTTTTACCACTTAGAGTGATCTTTAGCTAGCAACCTTCATAGCAAATACAACCACATGGAACCTTCCTCCTGTCAACACCTGCGCACGATCAGCCGACCTCCGTCAGTTTCACCTCTAGCCATTTCTTCCCCATCTAAGCCCTGGTCGGAAAAGACAATTTCTCCCCCTCCGCCTTTCTAGTCTTCTCTTTAGGCTTGTTTCTTGTTCCCCGCCTTCTCTACACATACTACAGCAGTTCTGGTACCAGTACCTTTCTTCGGGATAAGGCTACGATAGGTATGGCACATATCATGGATAGAATCTATATTCAATAAGACTCTTGTGATGGTTGACCCTGTTGCGTGGCCAAGTGGGTCCTTCCATACGAAATAATACTTGCAATCAATTGACTACCCGAGTACACCGCATCGCACACTAGATACAGGTACAAGTAGTACGCTCCGCCCCCCGTTATGGCAAGATTCCCCAGCGATCAATTACCTGTAACTTGGGAGGCACAGTGGCTTAGCCCCATGTACCAGTATGCCCGGATTTGAGGGGAAGGGAGGAAGACAGAGACGAAGTCTGGCCTATCATACTGCCTCGCTAAACACCACGCAAAAGACAGCAAGTATGCTATTGTTTCACCCAACTGCTCTTTTTCCCTCAAAGCAAAAGGGGGCATGATGGAGAGGTACTATCGGATGTCCTCCGATGATAGGCGTTCTTTTGTGGGATTCGGCAAGGTGGATTTTCGGTACAACAAAGGTTGAAAAATGAGAAAGAAACAAAGCGAGGAAACACCCATCAAACGATGTCTATTCTCAGGTGAATTGCGGTCTTCGTCTCTCTTCTCCCTAATGCCCATAGAGTGCACCTTTTATCTAGAAACAAACTTCTACTTTACAACTGAAGAAACAACTACGTAGGTCAACGAACAATTCAGCACCGCACGGAGTGTCGGCTACCACGCCCGACAGTACCGGCATTATTAGTATCTTCTCGAATTAGGGCTCGTGCCTCTAGTAGTTATTTTCCGGAGCCACGCTACAAGAACCCACGGGTCTTGTGTTTGGTCTCCACAACTTGAGATTTAGCCGGGATCCCACTGGGCTGATAGAGGTTAGCGTGTTTCCTAATTGATATATTTCTCTTTCTTATTTTCCATTCATTCCGCTGGTTGGTGCGGTGTAGATATCTATTTTCCAGAGCCACTCTACAATTACGGAGGTACAGCTCCTAAGCTTTGTATGTTCCACAGGAGGCAAGGGCAGCGAACCTGCCAGCCTTGTGGAACATACAAAACTTAGGCGCTGTACCTCCGTACAAACAACCTAGGTGTATGAAGCGGTGTCTTGGCGCGAATCATGTACTGTACTGTACCACGCCCTCTGATTTTAAGTAGTGATTACTGCAAATCGGCAATTATCATGACTTCTCATGGTAAATTGAGGGTTAACAGGCAAATTGCTTTGCTGAACATCGCTGTTTTTCTCACCTCTTCCTTGGGTGAACTCGCCGGGAGCATGATGGTTGCTGAGATTTACGTTAATCGCTGCCTAAAATCAGAGGCCGAGGCACATCGTTGGCGCAAAGACACCGCCGCATATACTCGGGGGTTGAAGTTAGCGTGTTTTCTCGTCGGTCTACCGTATTTCTATTTCTTTTCTTCTGTTCACTCCCGCTGGTTGGTGGGATTTGGGCTATCGGGTCTCGTTCAACCGTCATCTGTCCCTGCGGCCATCGGTGGCCATGAAGTCACGACCGGACCAGCGGGTGTTGAATTTCAGGAGGGGCAGAGCCATCATGAAGAGCGCCCCCCACAAGAGGCAGACTACAGTATATAATCGTTCTTTTCCCGATCCTTCTTTTTCACGATCAATGCATTCAGCCCATTTCTTTACATACCATACTTTTAATCTTCAACAATACAGGTACTGTTGAGCACGTCGTCCAAATTTCTTCAACCAATAAAATACTTTAAAATTACTCCTAATTACCTACCACCTGTTCATAATGTTCTCAACTTTGATGGGTGTACCCTTCATATTGCTCATCATCTTGCAAACCCCAGCCATGGTGTTGGCATTACCTATCAGCACTACCACCACGATCACTTATGCACCACTTGAGACAAGACAAGCTTCAAACCCTGACCGGAGTAACAATAATAGCAGTCATGGTAATAGTAATAATATTATTATTATCCCTCCTGATAACACCGCTACTTCAAAGTAAGTCGATCGTTAATTTTCTAAATTCTACGAAAACTCCAAAAGCCCCCTTCCTAAGGCATTGTTCGGATCCTCGCTCCACTTACTAATTACCTATAGATTTGCACCGCGACTGTACCAAGCTGTCACATCCTCCACAAGAGAATTTTCTACCCAAACCATGTCGTTCCAGTTCGATAAACGTGACCACTCAGAAGATCAAAAGCAAGATAGCAACATGTCTCCTGCAGAGAAAATGGGAGGTGTTATAGCTGCTCTTGGGGTATTTGTCACGATAATACCTCTCTTGGGATGCTCAAGATTTCGTCGTTGGGTGTCCTCCATTTCACCCGCTGTTAAGGCATATCCACCCTTCCTCGACCTCCCTAAACCCATTCACTTACACATTCCTAACCCTGCAATCTCACAGAAAACTCTCGGTATTAAACTTCTAAACCCTGTGTTGACTTCCCTAGAGGACCTAGGTGCCAACTCAGGTGCCAACCCAGCTCCTATACCCAACTCTCTCCATACCCACAATAACCATTCCGATGCCGAGCTTGTTAGAGCCAGATCTGACACCCTCCTGTGCAGTGGAGATGGCATCGAGGCGGGGGGTGGTAGAGTACCGCACGTAGGGGAATCGCTAGCGCCAAGAAGACCCGAGCGGGCAGTCACTTGTCCGCTTCAATTGAGATGAGCCGCGCCTGGACTAGTTGGATGATATGTAAGTAAAGGCTTATCCGACACCTCCACTTCTGTCTCTGTTACTGCGCGTACCTGATATCTCTGTTTCCTTGCTATTGCTGATGTTTTCTATAAAACAGCTTGGGTAAACCCCCCTTATGACCGTTTATGGGAAAAAGAGCGAGGTGCTAGTGGTTTGGTCGTTTTCTATGTCACGATGTTTGGTCTAAGCTCGGGGAGAGGATGCAATTAGCGGAGGTCTGGCAACGGCAATGGGCTTTTTTTTCTTCATTTTTTTTCTTTTCTAGTTAGACCAGACACATGTATATAGCCTACACTCGCTTTGATCATGAATATACTCTTCTCATGTAGGAAGTGTTTGATGCTGCTCGCTCAGCATTTCGCGCACAGAATATCGCGCACAGCAGATCGTGCTCGGCTTATCGCTTTATCGTTCGGACGAAGGCTTCGGATATGCGCTTGGGAGTGATTCAGCGCCGGAAGCAATACGACCATGAAAGGGTCGGATGCATGAAGGGTTAGATGCCCGGTGTGGAGGCTAGGGACAGCGAGAGTTCTTTCTTTGTTAGCACGGGAGTCCATGAAAGGGGGACATAAGATAAAGGGCATGTGTCGCGATCGCTGGAAGAATAGGAGGACTTCGTTATGGTTTATCTATACTCCTGTCTTTAACCCTTAGTTAGTCGGGCGTGGGCATTTTTAAGCGAGAGAGAGAATGAGAGAACTTCCCAACAGTTGTGCGCTGGCGGCGATCTCAACCCAGTACCCGTCTGGGTCGAGCGCGAAGGCTACAAGTACCGAGGGGTGTCAAATAAACGCAGACACCTTGCGTTGCAACCAAGTACCCCAGCTCGAAATCCGTGAAAGTATTTCCTCCGATTGGTCTATACATCCCAACCAGATCAAAACAGTACTGCGAAATTTTTTTCCCATCCCCACACCAGCACCCCTGCGATCTGAGAGCGAAGCCATTCAGCTGGCCTGTGAAATTGAGATGTCGATAAACCAAACTAGCAGAGACTGGTGCCTCTAAAGCTGCTGTCTGGACACAGATGAAGTTACTTTTTGAAAGAATATATCCCAATTTGTGCTGCTCAGAATACCAGGGTTGGGAGTTGAGGAATTAAATTCAACTAGGGTTACTAGATTTAGTCTATTTTGACAATCTGGCGGGGAGCGTGCCGGGAGGACGAAGGGAGTTATTAACGCGGAAGAACGGTACACTCGCGTCCAAAAAGTTCTCGCTGATCCAAAAGTACACGGGAGGGGCTTGGCGGTAACAGAGGTACCAGTACTTGAGTGCCGTAGTTCACTGGTTTTTCAGACCTGGGTGAACCATAGATTCCACCATTTAATATGTCTTCCTATTGCCTTAACCACTTCCGCTAGTCTACTCGGCATTCTATCTACAAGTCTGGTGCGGGGGTGTCATTGCTCAGTGCTTGCCTAAGGTTACCTATCACTGGACAGTCGTATCGGTACTTCTATTACCGCCAAGACACGCTGGAGTACTTTTAGATCAGCGAGAACTTTTTGGACAGGAGTGTATACAAGGGTCAGGGATTTAGTCATGGTACTGGGGTAGATCATGAATTCATGGTACAGAGCAGGGGTGGTCATTCCTCCGTCGAGACGGCAACCTTGGAACACTCAAAAAAGATGTGTTCAAAGTGGATGTGGCGGTGGTGATAAGCCATTGGTTGCGAAGTATCTTAAATCCAGGTTGTTGCACACACCCGCTAGATACCACCTTGGCTAGCTGTTTACCTGGAGCACCAGTACATTCTCCCTCAAACCATCATCCGGCTTTCTGATGTCTACTCAGCCCCATTTTTGTCTAAAGGGCATTGACAAAAATGGGGCTTAGCGGATATCAGAAAGCCGGATGATGGTTTGAGGGAGAATGTACTAGTGCTCCACTACTCGTATACTGTGCAATCTGGGCTATGGCACACGTAAACAGCTCGCTAAGGTGGTATCTAGAGGGTGTGTGCAACAACCTGGATTTAAGATGTTTCGCAACTGATCACTTACCACTACCGGAATATCAGCTTGGAACAAATCTTTGTGGGGTATTTCGAAGTTGCAATCTAGACAGAGGAATGACCACCCCAGCTCTGTACAAGGGTAGATCATGAATTCATGGGACAGAGCAGGGATCAGATGTGAAAGAGCGGTGGTAGAGCACTTGCAGAGCTGTACGATAATTTTGTCCAGCTTAGAGCTCTTGAATCCAAGATATTACTTGAGGGAAAATTCCCAAAAGTCCAACCTTTTCATAGAGGCACTGATAATAGTGAGGACACCATTTTCAGATAAAAATATCTACTCAATTGCAGACTTCTCAAGAGTAGTATGCAGTGGAACTTTCAAATTCCGCCCAGAGAGAGTTTTCCCACCAAAAACAATGGTCTTGGCACAATTTTGAGGAAAATATTATTGCTACTACTCTTTAGAGTATTTATATAATTTGAGGTTTTAATAGAAGTAAAATAGTCTACATCATTTCTGAACATCCTATGAAGTGGTCCTATTTTTAATTCCAATATTGGTATTGGAATATGTGTGTGGAATTAGGCTAAAATTGCTTGAGAACACTCAAAAAGAGGCTTTGTCTGGTGTACTAAAATTGCCTTCAGCAACAGGGAATGACCACCCCTGCACTGTAGTATGGATTAATGAGCTACCCCAGCAGAGCCAAATTTTAAAAGTATTCGGACACCTTGGTGCCAAGATATGTCATAGTGTATGGTGCAAGACAACCAAAACCTACCTACACCCAAAGTTTTCACAAAATCTGGGAATGCTGGATTATTGCGAGTCAAGAAAAGACTTTAAAAATAATTCCACTTGTAATTCTGTAGATAATCCCATTTCAAAGCCGCTCATAGCTTTTATTTTATTCTCATTTCATTGGTGAATTCAAAAATGTTGATTTGAATTGTGTTGCAGAGGGCTGTTTGTCACAAATGGTGACTAAACAAGGCAGACTCTAGTATGACTAATAGTTATTAGTCATTGGTTTGTTATCTTTCACGCTATGAGATCAGTTGACTCATAGGATTTCACATGACGGCGCATTAGGGTGTCATTGGTTTATTATTATTGGGTGTTATTTGACATGACTCAGGTTTGTGGTAATGTGGTTGATGTATCTCGCACATGACTCATAGCTGTGAGTCATGGGTCTTGCGCATGTGAGTCCTCTTGGGCACAGGACCTGATTTATCGGTTTTGATTGATTGCGAGATATGGCGCAGCGGACTCATACGAGTCAGCGGATAGATTTCACAGTATGACACACTATGAGGCATGGGTCTTATGACCAGAGAGTATGAGTCACGCAGGTTTAAAGTTGGTGAAGAACCTCGATATCAGGGCACCCTCGGGGCATGAGATTCGGGTCACGAACGATCTCCCCTACACACCCGGCGATTGAAAACGCAACACCATGAGTATTCATCGTCAACATCCTCCACCTCTCCCCTCTTCTGATGGCTCTTTTGCCTAGGAGGGTGACGCTACCAACACCCCTCTCCCCTCTGATTCCCTTCTGATCTTCCTGTTGCTTTGTCGGCCTGGTTGTAGGGGTTGCAAGGTTCCTTTCCCCTCCTTTCTCCGCACTTGTTTCGCTGCCTCGCTTAACATTTGCACAGTCGGCAACCCCTTTCTTTCGTTAATGGGTCGGTCGCAGTCTCGGGTTATCGTCGCAGTAGTGGCCCCAGTTGCTCTGCTCCCTGGTATTGCAGTATCTCTTTGGATCACTGTTTGGTACGGTCGGCATCGTCGATAGTTGTGATCGCGTTTCGGTCTTCCCTCCCTCATACTTCTACTTCATCGGGAACACCCCGCCCTCCCCTCTCCTGGTCTTCGTCCCGTGGCTCGGTTACAGCCAACACCCCCCACACAGTTCGGTCGCTCTGGCGTCCAGCCACCATTCACCTCGCTTCCCCCTAGGACTCGTGTACTCCCTCCACCTAACCCGCCACAGGTTCTACCATTAGCCCCTCGGCCCGGGTCTATATAGCTCCGGTACTATTACCTTCGAGCGTGGTTGGATCCGATGATGCTTGCAGTTGGGGATCATTAAAGGCCTTTCCGGCGGATGGCCTTTCTCTGGTACTTCTTCTACGGATTTGGGTTGGTTTGGTTTTTCTCACTGTGGGGTTTGTCTTGGGTTTTTGGTAGATGCTTTCCTTTTGGTTGCGAGTTTCATGTATATTTTGTCGTAGTTTTCGGCGCCCGGGCGCTTGGTGCGGGTTGTAGACCAGGGGTCTTTCTCCCACGGTTTCCACCGCCTCGACGATGTGTTGGACTAGAAGGCAGCTTGTTACGGCCATATCCATTACAGATTCGTGCTATTTTTGTATTTATTGCTTCAGCCTCCAACCTCAGCTAGAAACCAAATTTAAAATATGATAAAAAAAGAAAAAAGAGTCAAAAAAAAAAAAGGCAAGAGATTCGGGTCAAGCTCCTCGCCCTCTACCACCCCCCCCTCTACATTCTACCAAAATTCACGCTCCGCTTTGCTTACGGGACACCTTTCCACGTCTCTCCCCCCCACTCTGTCCCCTGATGGAAATCCCTTCCATTCCCCCAGGCAACCAGGCCCTGGCAGCTGCCATCTCCCGTGCTAACACCCTCCACCTTCAGCAACCGCCTTCCCCCTCTCCCTCGGCCCAGCCGTCACCCCTACTTGCCTTCCTGGCGGAAACTTTCCCTGAGACCAGGAACAGCCTACAACTGAACCCCGAGTTGGTTCAAGACCTCTCCCCCCACGCACTCAAGACAATAATGGCCGGCGAAGGCTCCATCCTCGCAATTCTCTGCCCCACAGTCTCTGACATAGTAGGCATCACTACCCTACTGGACACCGTTACCCCCCAGCTCTCTGACATCTGCAAGGAAAATCAGGAGCCCCGCTATGACCGTCATGACCTCTCCTCCAAAATTGCCAACGAATCCGCAACCCACGAGGACATATCCCCACTACAAACCGCCCTACGTGAGCAGTCAGATCGCGTGATGACCACAGCCTCCACGGCCCGCCCAACAGCCCCCACTGCGCGCCCTAGAGCCCCAACGGCCCCCCCTCAATGCCTCCCTGCAAGAGGTCAGCCCACCCACCCT
>Ga0307507_10006039_pt1 | contig 19059 bp, 19 predicted proteins | sample 7_EM_MG_FD_207223 | JGI IMG/M metagenome (GOLD analysis project Ga0307507, IMG submission 207223) | Populus trichocarpa ectomycorrhiza microbial communities from riparian zone in the Pacific Northwest, United States - 7_EM | ecosystem: Host-associated > Plants > Roots > Unclassified | place... | reverse complement strand
GGGTGGAATGGGAGATCAGGGGGGGAGGTCCGTGGGGAAGTGGGTGGGTTGCGGGTACGTGTCGAAGGGGCGGGGTCTGAGGCATTTGCCTGGGGGGGGGATTGGGTAGGGGCCATCAGGCGAAGGGGAGGGGTAGGGGCTGATACGCGATATGACACATCACCACCTGCCGAGATGAGGGGGCGGATGTCGTTCTGTGTGACAGATTGGTTTGCCATTTTGGAGGATAGGTCGTGGAGGTCGGTTCAAAGCTCCTGGTTGTCTTTCACAAGGTTGGACCGTTGTTTTGTGACTGTGTCTAGTTGGGTGGTAATGACCATGATGCCTGAAATGGTGGCGCACAGTATGGAGAGTATGGAACCTTCTCCAGCTGTGATGGTTTGTAGGGCTTGGGGGGAGAGATTGTAAATGAGGACGGGGAAAGTTGGAGGCTATTCGTGGTTTGCAAGCAAATTTCAGCAAGAAAGGTAAGGGGGAGGGGGGCGGTCAGAAGGGGAGGGTCAGGGACCCTTAGTGAGGCGCGAGGTCTATGTTATTGTATAATGTAGGGGTGGAGAGGTACTACGCCAGGAGCTTGACCCAAATCCGAGGTCTTTTTTTATCTTTTTATCTTTTTTTTTTACTAGTGGTATTTGTTTAAGGAATAAAACATGTGTGGAGCGCTAGGCATAGCAACAAAAAACCTATAAATCAACGCAAAAACCTCCAAGCGCTAGGGGAAAAGCCATCAACCCAGGTCTCTGGTACTGGACCAACTGCACACCAGCCACATCAAATAAGAAATTCAACTCTGACTAACTAACACGGCAAGGAAGGAAATCAAATAACCACATGGGGAGGAATCAACAGGGAAGGCCTTGCCGAAGACACCAACATATGAAACAATATTTATAACCAGGAGTGAAACCCAAAGTAACAACAATGAAGGAAGAACAATAGTGACATGGGGGGCCACAAAACCAACGCGAGTGGGCAAGAATTACTCAAGAACCACCAGGTGTTGACATCCGACACCGAGACAGTGCAATATGACGACTAGGCCTAACCGAGGGCTGCAACTATGGAGAGGCTGTGGGGTAGGTGAGATAGCAGTAGGGTGCCAGCCAAGTGAGGGGAGAGTAGTAGTAACCAAGCAACGGGACAAGACCAGAGGGGGAGGAGGAGGGGTAGACCCAATAACGGTAGACACTATCGGTAACCGTGTACGTATCTGACTGGGCAGCCTCTAAAGGTAGTGAAGACAATGGAGAAATTGACCATGGCCTGTTGATAGGATTTCTCATACTGTGAACTGCAGTCCCAGCCGTCTGTAACATGAATGAGAGTGTCTGGCGACCATGCAAGCGCGAAGCGAGGCAGTGAAAAGAGGAGCGAAAAGATGGGCAGAGAGAGCCAAATGACCCCTAGAAACAAGGACGCCAAAGCCCAAGAACCTGATCAGGGAAGTAAGGCAGGGGGAAGGGGTCCACCTCATGGAGGGTCCTGTTGCAGCTTACTGAGAGTGTAACAGAATCTACATTTGTCACTACTACCCCTTAACATGACGTTGGATATTGCCTATTAGGATTTCCCAGTAACGAATCATTCCTTATCTTGTACCTTCCCTATTGTTATAGTTTCCTATTAGGCAGTACTTTTCTTAGTTCTCTTATTACTCCATTTCGTTCCTTGTACCCAATTGGGAAACCATATGCTTTCTCCTATGTATTACGGGTTTAGTACATAAGTAGCGATCCCTTACTTGTTTGATTCCATTACTTGTTTTGTTAGTTATATCCTGTCGCCTCTAAACCTTTGTTTCAGGACTTAGTTTTTTTCGCTTCTACCTTACCGTAGCCTAGCATTCTCGTTTGGACAGGATATTGGTTATGATTCATTTGTATTTAAAGAGTTCGAGATCCCATAAGGATTCAGACTCTCAAGCCTCACAGCAACCCTCACTTTAATATACTAAGTTGAACGGTCACTTTACCAGTTCTTAACCTTTGTTATATCTCTTGTTGAGATTTCCATCGACGCTTCTCCTGCCTGTCCTGTCACTATCGCTGGATCTCCCTCAGGGAATCTCGCGATACTCAGGAGCAGGTTACACAGAGTGTGGGGGCGGTGGATGTTGACCATGAATCCTCCTGGTATTGCAATTTCAATCGCTGGAGGTGTAAAGGATATGGTTCAGGCCCAATTCCCACGCCCTTTTTTTGGACTTTTTTTTTATCAAGTGTTCATTGTTTCTAGGTACGAGAAGCCTCGTCCAGTGCTAGCTATGGAAAAAACAAAACCTATAAAACAAAACAAACAATAAAAGAAACCTGTCTCATCGCAATTCTCCCTAATCTGCACGGTTGACGGCCAAACACTTGCCGAGTCTGTGTTACAATCCTCTTCCCTCTGTGTGATACTTGCAGCATGTAACCGATAATCTCCTAATGAGCACTTCTTCTTAGCCAGATAACTGCTGCGATAGCTTAGTCCATTGACTCCTATCTAGCAACGTCGATCGCTAGGCTCATATAAGACAGTAGTGTCTGGATTCCCGAAAGCGTGATAGATAAAGATCTTTGTATTGAAAGTATAGTGTATGAAAGAACTTAGATGGTTGCGTGAAGAACCCAAATCTCATCCCCCAACATCAGCAAAATGTAAAAACCGCTCCTGGTCCACCTAGGGGGATTATGGTCCCCCTGGTCCTCCTGGTCCACCCTGATCTACCCTGATCCACCTTTTCGCCAGGATTTCCAAAAGTGTGGATCAGAGCGGGTCTGAGTGGACCTGGTGGACCACGTGGACCACGACCCCCCTTGGTGGACCAGCAGCGTGCAGGACCACTTTGGACCATGCTCCGACATTTCCCTGATAAAGGGTGCCCTTATATAGGGGTTCTTCTCTCAACGCTAACCCTGCGTGACTCATACCCTCGCGTCACGCGACTCATGACTCATAGTGAGTAATCGTGTGAACTCTATCAGCTGACCCGTCCAAGTCAGCTGCGCCGTATCTCACAACCAATCAAGACCTATAAGACATGTCATGTGCCCTAACTGGGTCACATGCGTGAAACCCATGACTCATAACTGTGAGTTATGTGCGAAATACATAAACCACCTGACCACCAATGTGAGTCATGTCAAGTCTCAACCAATAACAATCAACCAATGACGTGCCATTGCATCGTCATGTAAAATTCTATGAGTCAACTGATCTCAGTGTGTGAAAGATAACAAACCGATGACTAATAACCCTCAGTTATGTGAGAGTCTGCCTTGCATTGTCACTGTTTGTGACAGTCTGCTACATAAAAATAAATATATATGGAACAATAGCAAAAGCAAACCCTATCTCATCCTGCTTGCAGCAAGCATGTTTTCATAAAAAAAGAATACTAAAACCAGTAATGAAAAGACCAAAAACGATTAACTTGTCTTACTACAGGAAGGGTGGGTCATGGTCCAGGGGGGGGAAAAATAGGGGAGCATTCCAGGTTGGACCCCTGTTTTGGAGACAAGCATGTACTGACTCAGAGCCTGAAAACGGGTGTTATTCGAACGGACTGGAGCACTGGGGGCGACGGACGAGACATCTATGACCAGGAGGTCTTGGGCATGAGTCCGGACGGGGCAGTTTAACATCATGTGCTCGAAGCTTGGGTCCTCTTGGAAGCATCTGGGGCAGGTAGGGCACTTGTCTTGGTTGAACCAGGGTCGGTGGGCGGCTAGGTACCTTTCCCAGGTCTGCATCTGCTGGATTCTTCCTCGCACGAACTTACCCAAACCCAGGAAGGGGTGTTGTAACCTGTACGGGTTACTAGTTGGTTTTGAGTATTGTTTGATACTTAGTATGAGTTCTGCTTGAGTTTGATACGCATAATGTTTTATCTTTGGTTTTGAGTATTGTTTGATACCTAGTATGTTGTATGATTGAGTTTGATACTCACAAGGTTTTATATTTTGTTTCGAGTATCGTTTGATACTTCGTATATTTTATTTATTGTGTCAAGGAATTATTTGATACTTGATATGTTTGATGAATCGTTTCAAGACTACCGTGTTGGAAGTCTTTATGGTTATTGGTTACCAGGCTCCGGTTAGCCTGACAAGTGTATTTAAGACCAGCTATTCTTCGGACTTAGGGAAACCTGACCTCGACAAACCGAGGGTTCAATATACTTGGTTGAACAGTTACTTCTTCAGTTCGCTTTGAGAATCCAATAAGACTAAAGACGCTTAGCTAGTAGTAACTACATTGTAGTTATGATATAGTAAGAAGTTTGTTACACCAACCTGGTCTGAGCCTCCGGTACTTTCTCTGGTTTTATACCGCACTTTGGTATAGATATGGTATCGTTACCCTATCCATTCCTGCCACCACCCAGGAAGTGGTTACATTTTTTTAACTTCAACAAGTTACCAAGATTGAAGAAGACCAGGAACCCAGCACGAGCAGACCTCCCCAGAAGAAGGTTCAAAAACAAGCTAAAGACGAAAAGGGATACTTTGGCAAAGCTCCTGCAAAGGAACAGATTTCAATAGACGAACCAGCTAGGCAACTAGCCAGAGATAGTGCCCAACGAGATCTAGCGGAGTCAGCAACCGAACTAGCAAAAGTAGTGCCAGTCACCCTCGGCGGGTTCCCTAAGTTTCCACAACAAGTATCACCCAGCAAAGCCCCAGTAGCTCAACCAGCAGGCGATCCAGACAGCTCAAGCAGCAGCAGCGAGTCAGACGACATATCTGACCATGGTGAAGAAGCTGGCGCTTAACCTCCTGCAGCCGTACGAGAGCCTTTGCCAAGGCTTAGTATCAAGCTTGCATCACCCAAGAAATTCACTGGTGATCGCGAAGACCTCAACCCTGAGGCATTCGATAGATGGTACAACTCAGTCCAACTCCACCTACAATTGCACAATGTATCTCAGAATGCTGCAGGAGCAGGGAACTACTGGATCCTCTATACAGAAGCACGAGCCGAAGAAGTGGCATTCCAAGCACAAGACCTAATGGGAGAAAACCTCACGAGGGATCAACTAGTAACCTATCTTAGGGAACGATTCCAATCATCCAAGCATAAGGATAACACCTGCCAGAAGTTCCACACTATTAGTCAATCCGGGAATGGACAAGTCCAGAAGATCTCTATCATAGTTACAGATCTACTCATACATAGATCATGGCTACTAGAAGACACTATAAGTAACAAGGCTCTCATACCACAATTGTTTGCAAGTATGCACCCAAGACTCCGGCAAGATATGGCAACTCAGTACACAGGAGATGAGAATATCATCACTGTTATTGCTATGGCAGAAAGACCAGACTCTATCCATCGGAGTGCAGGAGGGAACCTTATGATACACAACCTAAGCAATCCACCCACAAGAAACTAAAACACGAACCAAAGAAGAAGTTCAATAACGATGGCAACTCCGCTAAAAAAAGTACCAAAGAAAGCAATGAGCCTGCTTTACTCATAGTGGTAAATGACATATGGCAAAAGATTGCCCAAAGAAAAAAGACAAAGTAAAGGCCAATATCAAAAAGGAAGCAACCTCCAATCTAGCAACAGAGCTCACTAGATCTGATGAGGTATACATCAATAGTCTGGAATGCGAGAGCTATGCAGCTGCAAAGACGACTCGCCCGACGACAATCATGGCACACCACGCACTTGAAGGCACTATGTTCATTAATGGAAAAGAAGCAAAAGCCCTGTTTTAGACACTAACAATAGGCGCAGACCTTATTAGTGCTGCCTTTGACACTACCTACGGTATACCATGCATAGAAATAAAGGAACCAACCAAGATACTTATGGCTATAAAGGGATCACGATCTGAGAGCAATAAAGGATGCACAGTTGACCTAGCAGTAGGTAACTGCAGACGAAAGGGAACAAGATGCTAGTATGAAACCTGGCGAAGTACAATGCCAGTATAGGAATGCCTTTCCTAAAAGAACAAGGAGCTATAATTGAATACGGTGGGTTAACTATTGACTTTCCCAAGTTTGGAATTAGGATCAGGTGCACATGTACCAGCAGACATATCAGGGCAGCAGTTATTCCTATTAAGAATCTAATGGACTAACACCCTGACGTGTTTCCTCAAGTTATACCAGAATGATTACCACAACTCAGAAAGATAAAGCACAAAATCCATCGCATGCCAGGAAACGACTTTGGGACCTGACCAACTTACACAATTCCAGATAGGTGGGCAAAGGATATGAGCTTATGGATCAAGGAGAAAACCAAAGAAGGGATTATCGAATGAAATGCGGTCCATGGGGCAGCACTTATATTCGCTCAAGAGAAAAAAGATAAAATCAGAATGAGACCACTTGTCGATCTCACAGCAAGAAATGAGACACCCATTAAGGATGATGAAACAGTTCCCAACAAGAGGATGATTTTGAACTAGCTGGAAAGAGTGAGATACCGAAGCAAGATTGACCTCTGTGATGACCTCTTTCAGACTAGGGTAGAACCCAAGGACGTTGATAAGAACAGTTTCAAATCACCTTTTGGATGTTTCGACAGCAAGGTCATACTACAAGGAGACCTCAATGTAGCAGGAACATTTATGCTAATCATGTCTGACCTATTCGCCGACTATCTAGGACAATTCCTGTGGGTTTATATTGACGATATCCTTATATGTTCGGATATAGAACAAGACCATCTGAAACATATCGCAATGGTGTGCCATAAACTAAAACAAGCCCAGTTTTACTCTAGCAGAAAGAAATGTGAATTCCTTGCCCCAAGGATGGATGTTTTAGAACATATAATTGACGAGCAGGGGTCAAGAGCATCACCTGAGAAGATCACAAGAATTGAAGCAGGGACTACTCCAAAAAAGAAGAAACAATTACACGAATTTCTAGGAGTAGTCAATTAAATTCGCCAATTTATACTACACTTGGCATCGATCATAGCACCCTTGACCTCGCTTACTGGATCAGAGGAGTTTGTGTTGAATGCAACACACGATCACGCCATGGATAATGTCAAGCGAGCTGCAGCACACAATCAGATCATGAAACCAATCGACTATGAACCAGCATTACTAATAAGGCTTATAAGCGACGCCTCTGATACAGCAGTTGGTGCATGGGTAGAACAAGGGGAAACTGCTGATACAGCTAGACTGGCAGCACTCCACAGTGGGAAGTTCTCTAACCCCAGATCAACTATGACACTACAGAGAAGGAAGCATTGGCGATAGTTGATGCCCTTACAGCTTGGCATCACCTCCTGGCAGGAAACCAATTCACAATAGTCACTGATCCCCAGCCCCTGATGTACCTAAAAGTCAAGCAGAACACCAACCAAGAAGCAGTTTAGGTGGCGAGAATACATACTAGGCCAGTTTAGGACACGAATCATATACTGGTCAGGACATTGGAACTATTTAGGACACCCTTTATCACGCCTTTACCAAGAAGACAAGAACTATCCTCATACTATACAAGACCCTACTCAAGAAGATTCAGAGAACGACACCTGTCTTCTTACACACTTCACAGAATCCGATCCAGAAGACATGTCTCGATTCGAAGTTCAAGTTCTCGAGGTTCACCACAACCAAAACAATGCCGAGTGCAGCAGCAACTGCAGTCTCCATCAAGGTGCACTTGATCCCAACAATTACAGAAACAAGAACCCTATCAACACTTGGGGTGACAATCGGAGTATCAGCCGTGGCCAGGGTGAGGAAAAAATTGCCCATTCAGCACAACACTGGGCACATTGTTTCGTACTAATGTGCCCTGTCCATGAAGGTGGTACATTATGGAAAAGGTCTATGCAGGTGATGTGTTGAGGAGCCCCCTGCTCGATGACTTCCGGCAAGGAGCAATCCAAGAGGCTATGGACCCAGAGTTCGATGAGAAAAGGATCCTCTCCCCTCGACCTCGACCAGACCTATCAAAGATGAAAAGAAGACTACAAGAAGCGCTAGGCTGGGCCACTACAAATATTCCCTGCGAAAAGCCCTCAGTGCCCGGTGCACCAGGCCAACAGACCCTGGCCTACCAAGCCACATGTATGGAGGGACACTCGCCTCCCACAACGTTATTCCAGTTAGTGAACCACTAAAGCTACCCCACGATTGCAGAAGCCTCTACCAGGTATACAATGATATTGCAGAGGAGAAAGAAAGCAAGGTTACCAGGTGGGAAAGGGTTGTGGATCAAAGAGATGTGGTTCAAGCTATGAAAGAGATGGAGACTATATGGAGGGAGCAGATGATCAAAGGGTACAGGAACGACCCTGTATACCAACAGGCTCATAATTCTAGCAATACCTCCCGAGGTGGAAAAATGCAACACTACCAAATCTGGAATGGCCTACTATATGCCACCCTCGGGCAGGAGAGGACTGCCTCTACATACCAAAGAGACATGAGATCAATGGAGAAACACTGAGTGAGCTAATAATTAGTGAGATCCACAATAAGGGACACAACAGCGCAGATAGGAACCTTCGGTATGCATCCGCATATATCTACTGGCCAGAAATGCCGATGGATATCAGGAACTTTGTTAGGCAATGTGAGCTAGGCCAGGCCAACAAAGGACGCAACACCCAACAAGTCGGTGATGCCCAAACCTTGCCTTTCCCCTCCGAGATATTTTCGAGCTATGCCAGTAATTGTATGAGTCCCTTTACGAAATTGAAGCGAGAGGATTCGGTCCTGGTACTTGTAGATAGAGCTGTGTGATTCAGCTGGCTGATCCCAACATCGGTTACTGCAACAGCAGTACAAACTACTGAGCTACTCCGGCACGATATTTTTAAGTCTCATGGAGTACCTACCTCGATTGTCAGTGATGCTGACCCACGATTCACCTCTAAATTCTGGAAACAGACACTTAAGACGATGGGGATCGAACACATTATGGCTGCGCCCGGCCAGCACCAAATGAATGGGCAGGCTAAACGGAAGATCAGGGAGCTCAAAGTTGCCCTGAAAAAGGTCACCAACCTCCGCCAAACCAATTGGCTCACCTCCCTCCCTGAAGTGGCAGCATATTCTAACACTGGCCACTCTGATATTATCAACATGTCCCCATGCGAACCGGTTTATGGTCAAGACTACCCCATCTTACATACCTACCGAGTATACCCTTCTGCTGTTCCTGCCTCTGATAATGATTACAACAGACACCATGAAATCCGCAATGCACAATACCAGGCTGTGAAGCTAGCGAGAGTTAGATCTACTAAGACTGCGGCTAAGAGAAGAGACAATTTTAAACCTGTTGAGATAGGGGGAATGGTAATGATATTTGGTGACCAATTTGGAACAGAATTGCGGAGGTCCAGGAAGTTATAACCACAATGGAGAGGTCACATTGACGTCATCGAATTCAATGAAGATACATACAACTATATAGTTTTCTATGCATTCGAGGATATCTCGGGGGCAGACAGCAGTAATCCACGGTTGAGTTGTTGAATTATACTATTCTAATGATTATGAGGCATCCTCTGGAAGGGCCCATACCAAACTGGCACCTATCCCAATTGATAATGAGAAGCAATGGGAAGTTGAGACCATTCTTGACTATAGGACGAGAAATGGCAGAGGACAATTCTTGGTGAAATGGAAAAGGTACCCCAATAGCGAGAATAGATGGCAACCAGTGGAAGGACTTGAGAACGCGGAGGAACTTGTACAGGCATGGTGGACTGATAACATGCCAGGGGAGAAATTTCCTACCGTTTTTTCTGGTTGTTATACGGTATGTGATACTTCTAAAGTACGGGGACAAAGCTTTTCTTTTGGTGGGGCAATGGCAACCCCACTCTCGCCATAAATCTCTTACCTATACAACCACAACTGCTCTGAATGAAGTGAAAGTCTATTTACATATCTAGTAGATGTAAGAAAACTTCTATCTAAAATTTTAGAGAAAAAGAAATCAATACTTAGTAGACAATCCCTTTGCATCTAGAACAGCAGCCACTCTCATAGGCATAGACTCCCACAGGCTTTCTAAAAAATCCCCTTGAATATCCTGAGTCCAAACCACATCAAGAGCTTCTGCTAGACATCTTCTAACAGTATGTGGCCCCCCCCTTAGTCTTGTGAATGTTGGGAAAGCGCTGGTGTAGCTTTTCCTTCAACCTCTTCCAACAGTGCCCAATAGGCTTGAGGTCTGGGGAATTGGGTGGCTATTCCATAACCTGTATGTTGTTTCCTGCAAACCAAGCCATAGTATCTCTTGCAGTATGTATCTTTGCACCATCCTGCTGACAGATAGGATCCCCAACTGTAGCCTCTACCTCCTGCCAGACATCAACTAAGCCATCCTCCAAAACTCCAATATATACAAATCAATTCACACTCTTGTCAAAAATAAGAATCAGAGGACCGTGATTTTTATCCCAAATACAAGCCCATACCATTAACTTTATCTCAGGTGCTTTTGTAACCCCATGAATGCAGTCTTTATGCCACTTTTCCTCTGGTGTTCCGAACACCCAAATACCCTCAGGATCTTTGGACTTTTCAACTATGCATTTATCACTAAAGATGATCCCCGCAAAGTCCTCCTGTGTCCAATCCTTATACTTCTTGGCCCAAGCTAGCCTCTTGACAGGATGCTCATCTTTTAGAAATGCTCTTTTCCTGGCTCTCCACTTCTTGATATTGACTGATCCTAAAGCTCGCTTGATACTATTGACTGAGGCATCTGGTGCAACCTGATTGCGCAATTCTGATAAGAGGAGGCGGCGTGCCTTCTTAGCCTCTCTGACTAGGCGGTGATGGGTTCTGGTATTGAAAATTTTGTGTCTTGCAGCCAGGGGGAGGTTTTTCACATCGCCCCTCTTCTGGAACAGGTTGTAGAAACTTAGAACATTACTCTTAGGACGACTTAAGATCTTTCCAATTTCAGAAAATGAGAGAGATTTTTCTTTCAAGGCAACAATTTGCCCTTTCTCAAACTCTGTGAGATTGCCAGTCTTCTCTGGAGGCATGGTTGTTGAGGGGTGGTTGATTGTTGAGGTGGGGTTTTTTGCGGGGTTGCCCGGTTGCCGCCGATCGGCTGACGAATAGCTTTGTCCTAGTACTTTAGAATTTGCTACAGAGAAGCTCAAGGATTAGGGAGCGCAATACTATCGATGGACACAGCAGTATTCGAAGAAAATTAAGGCTTAAAGTGGAATGATCCACCCCGTCTCATCTTGACACCTACAGCACTTGATAAGCTATTTAACATTGTTCTTTTTCTTGTAGGAATATTATTTATTATCTCGGTTAGAGGGCATCATCCTTGATCACTCATACTCTGTCTGCCGTCCCCGGTCGTCCTTACTCAGCCCCGGCGGTTCTCACCCATCCCCGGCCGTCATCACCTACCCTCGGCCGTCCCCTGTAGTCCCCCCCACTTTTGTCAACACGTGCCCCGCCGTCTTTGTAAATGCCTGCCGTCTGTGTCCCCCCCCCCGCCGTCCTTACCCACGCCCTACTGTCTTCTGATACCCCCTATAGTCCTCCGCAAAATTCCGGCCGTCCTGCTATCTTCCCTGCCGTCCGCATAAGTAGCCGATATCACGTGTATCTCACTATGCTAAGAATGGCCTAGCGTGTAGGGCCCGGCCGTCCCCCGAGTAATTTTGCGTGTAGCAAATTTAGTCAGCAATTTGTACAATGATACATAGAACAAGACAAGGCATGGTAACTCACCATAACCCTACCACACGCTATGAGCCGGGCCGGTATTTAAAAAAGAGAAATAATCGCACCTGGCTTAGAGGTGGTGTGTCATTCTGAACAGCACGGACATCAACCGAAAGGAAAAAATAGACCTCGAAGCGCCTGTGGCATGAGTTATCTATCACTAATGAACTAACATCACGGCTTGTTAGCACTTGCCCTTCCCCCTCTATCCTCAATTGGTCGTCCTTGTTACCTAATATAAGTCTTACCGTCCCCCGGATCCTCATAGGAAAACAAAACTGCGTTATCGGATTCACTAACCGCGACCAGCTTCTATATTCCTCGATTTGTATGAGACATCCCCCTACGGGCTCGATCCAATGGTGTAAGATGTTGTGATGGCATAACCTGGGCTCCAGTGGGGATAGAGAGATCGATGCTACGAGGCATGTTTGCTGGAGAAAGTCTAGGACTAGCTATAGGGATGGCCCGGATGGGCTGGAGTTGGAGGGGCATGCTATGGGGAGCTCTAAAAATGTAGTCCATCGTGAGTCCTATTAGGTGTTTCGCACAGTTGAGGTTTTAAGCTTCAATGCAGTGGGTGCGTTTTCAATTCTTCTTATCTTCCACTTTGGACGATATTGGAGGAGCTAATACTATTGGTGGGTATACAAGCCCAAATCAGCAGCTACCCATTTCATGTTCAACTAGGATTGTCCCCAGAAGGATTCCCGCGAGAGAAGGAGGGAGGTGAAGTTCTTTGTATTCTCTATATAATCCTCCGTTGCGCCTTAAATAGAACAAGAAAGAAACGAATTCAAAAGAATATACAACAGTTTCCTTCTTTAATTTACTTCCTTTCTCTCCCACTCGCTTATCTCCCACAATCGGCACCTCATAGCGAGTTGCGAAGTTTATTAGCGAATGTCGGACTGCCGATATATTCACTTCTATCCAAGAGCGACAGGGCGAGCGACAGGGCGAGCGAAAAGAATAGATGTGCATCTAATGAGTGAATGAAAAGCAGATCATATAAACGACAGTTTCCATACAAGGAAACACGAGCTATAGCCTCCCTTGCAGAGAGAGTTGGCGAAAATCAGAGAGACAGGAAAGGCGAGGACGGAATGGGAATGTAGGAAATCTAGCAGTCTCACACCCCAAACAATACAGATACTAATTGGGTGCCATAGTTGGTAGCGAGTGCAGTCTGTTTGATCTCTATGACTCCATGTTTCCACTATATAAGTCAAAGGTACAAATGAGCTTTCCAAACACACGATGGTTCCAGTGAGGAGGCAAAACACGAGGTCCAGCCATAGAAGATTTCAATTTAAGTTAACATCAGCATCGTCTTCTCCGAGTAGTATTCTAACCACTCTCGCGTGCCCATTTCCAGCAGCCCAACTGAGTGGTGTTCGGCCTTGCTCATCTTGTATGTTGGGGTCAACGTCGTTCCGTCCGAGCAGTATTTCCACCATTCTCGCGTGCCCTTCGAGGGCAGCACACAAGAGTGGTGTTCGACCGCAACCATCTGGTTTGTCGGGATTGACTTCGCCCCGTCCGAGTAGTGATTCCACCACTCCCTCGTGCCCATTTGCGACAGAGTGCCAGAGTGGTGTTTGGCCGGCGTGATCTGGTTTGTCGGGTTCGATGTTGGCCCGTCCGAGTAGTATTTTCACCACTCCCGCGTGCCCATTCTGGGCAGCACACAAGAGTGGTGTTTTTCCTCCGTTATCTGATTCGTTGGGGTCGACATCGCCCCGTCCGAGTATTATTTTCACCACTTCCTCCTGCCCGCTCCAAGCAGCCAACCAGAGCGGTGTTTGGCCCTTCTCATTTGGTTTGTTGGCGTTGGTGTCATCCTGTCCGGGTAGCACACCCACCACTTCGTCGTCCTCATAGCAAGCCGCCCGCGCAAGTGTATTACCCATGCTGCCTCCTTGATCGATCTCACAGCCTTCCGCCTCCACCAAACAATCTACAGCCTCAACAACGCAAATACGGATTTTCTGTCAAGACTACCAAATAAGCAAAGCCGACTCAACAGTGTACGAGTAGTGATCCTGCTCTTACAAGAGGATTTTAGGGGTTACCTGATTACCCCAGTCGTCACGGAGCCTTTCCCCGAAGAATTTAACGTAATCCAAAAAGTCCTGTTTCGCGTGGAGCCCCGAAATAAGGCAAAATATCAGAAAGCGGGTGTGCTTTAGAGTTCGGAAGAGGAGCTAGTCGGTGGGGCCTTTGAGCGATATGAAGAGGTTCCGGGGGTTGCGGAGTGAGTTGTATTTAAATGTTTTGGATGAGTCAAGAGGTGGTCTTGAGGGGTAACGTGGATTAACCGACTGGGGAAGCCTAGTTGTCGGTGACAGCATGTCCTTAGCAACAGGCCAGCGTTGACGTTTGGTCTAACTTCCAGATATATCTAGATTCTTACGGAAGTCCTCCAGTCGTAAGGGATAACCGACGTGGGCTAGCTAGTTCTAGGCGCAGGCGGTGGGGCTTGGACTTAATTTAACGTTGCTTTTTGTTATAAATGGATTAGCCTCATAGAGAAAATAGGTTCTGCGGCTAGCCCTAATTATAAAAACACGGTTGCTTAATTAACTGGAGCACACTGAACGCTCCTATAAAACCCCAGAAACTCTTTCAACGTTCGCCGATTCTCTATTTTACCGCAAACTGCACAACTCATTCGATAATTGCCCAAACCTACTTAAGTAATCTGAATTCGCAACAGATCAAGGCTCTCTCGACCAGCCCCTCTCCCAATCTCCGAAGTACACCCTTTCTCTCATATTCCTCGTATTCGGAGGTCCACGGGAAACAAGATCCTTCGGATCGCGGTAAATTACTTGTGCTTTCGCTATTTGAAGACTGCGAATACCAAGTGCCTACTGAAATACTGTTTTCCGGGCAGGACAACTTGCGCATTGTTGATTCCGACAAACTTTGCCTGTTTGGTGGTCCGAGCTGTGCGTCCGTTTCTAGGATCGCCGAGATTATCCATGGAAGGCCGTGATACCCACCAAGAATATTTTATGGGCCCCGGTAGTACACCTCTCGCGTGGGCTGCCTTATATGGGCACCAGGAAGTGGTGGAAATACTACTCGGACGGGACGACATCAACCCCAACAAACCAAATAAAAATGGCCGAACACCCCTCTGGTGTGCTGCTTGTTAAAATATTCGCAATGGTTCCATATCTACTACGACACCGGATGTTTGGATTAGGAGAGTTAGGATTAGGAGAGTTAGGTTTTGGAAAGTGTTGCAGAAGATAGGAGTTGAGACGATGGTTGTTGGGACGAGCGGTTAGCTGCAGCGGAGATGTTTTGTGTATACTTAGGAAACGCACTAGGAAGTGCTAAAGGTTTGGGACTAAGTTCAGCTGGAAGATGGAACAAACAGGTATCGCACTATGATGATAGCGAAACAGGAAAAGGTATCAGGAATGTTTAGGAAGTGAAGGCTCTGTAAGTAGTTGAAACTATGTCAAGGGATCAGGAGACGAAATGTGTCTGAAGGCTGTGGGTGTGGTATGAAGGAAAGAGACGGTGATGGAATGAGAACTTGGAAGAAGGATTTTCCTATATGGAGTTTTTGTGTATATATAGGATGCTGCTGGCAGCACTGAAAGAATAAGAATCCCAAGGTACTCTCGACCGATCATAGCCCATATTATTTGACTGCTAAGGGTGGGCACGAGGGAGTGATGAAAGTCCTACTCGGACGGAGCGACGTCGACCCTGACGAGCCAGATAACTTTGGTCAAACACCACCCTGGTGTGCTGCTAGGTGTGGGCACGAGGAAGTGGTAAAAATGCTACTCGGCCGGGATGACGTCAACCCAAACAGACTAGATAACCGTGGCACAACACCTCTCTGGTGTGCTGCCTCGGGTGGGCATGAGGGAGTGATGAAAGTCCTACTCGGACGGAGCGACGTCAACCCCCAAAGCCACGGTCAGTACCCTTTAACAGCACTCAGTTGTGCGGCTTGCAAAGGGCATGAGGGAGTGGTTAAAATATTACTCGAACAGGGCCACGCCAACCCCGACGAACCGGGCGCTGCTACGAATGGGCATCAGGGCGTAGTGGAAATATTACTCGGGCGGGACGACGTTAACCCCGACAGACCAGATTGGTCCGGCAGAACACCACTCAGTCGTGCCGCTGAGAATGGGCACGAGGGAGCGCTAGAAATGCTACTCGCACGGGGCGAAGTCAACCCTGACACACCAGACCACAACTGTCAAACGCCAATCCATTGGGCTGCCCAGGATGGGCATGAGGGAGTGGTGAAAATATTACTCGGACGAGACTGTGTTAACCCCAACAATCCAGATAAGGGCGGCTACACACCACTCTGGTATGCGGCTTGGGGGGGACACCAGGGGGTGGTGGAGATATTGCTCGGGCGGTGTGACATCAACCCCGACAGGCCAGATAGATCGAGCAATACACCACTCAGTTGCGCAGCCCAGAACGGGCACGAGGGAGTCGTCAAAATGTTACTCAGGCGGAACGACGTCAACCCTAACCAGCCAGATAACAGTGGTCGAACACCACTCTGGTGGGCTACCGAGTACACCCATGCGCATGTGACGGCACTACTACAATCCCCAGAATGTACTACCCCTAGCACAACATAAGGCTCCCGTGAGGAATCGCCCTCCATATCCTCCTCACATCTGGATGGCCTATTCCCCATTTCCGCAACCACCTCAAAAAATTCCATAACCATCTCCACCTTCAATTTTTCCCTCCTCATTCTCGCTCCACCTCAGCCCAAAATTTATAAGCCCGCATTGCGATTGCTATGTTCACTTGTGCTCTCTGGAAAACCTGCCCCTAAAACTCAGCGTGAACTTTTTTTTGGCCCCGGGAAATCATGTGTGGTGTAATGCCCATATCTCTCGCATACCTGCTAACTCTGTCTAGAATTTGCTATGTTTGTCGGGTCAGTTTGATCAAAGGTTCGGCGTTAGTGGGGGGCTATTTCTCTTGCCTTGAGATAAGTTGACGTGGCTTGAAATTTCCATCAAAACGACATTTCCTGTCGCTTCCTGGCGGTAAAGCCCCTTTGCACGTCTGCTGTTCACTAGTTTTTTTTCAATGATTCCTTTATTTCATTTTCTTCTCCCCCTTTAACGTATACACCTGAGGGTCGTATGTGTGCTAAGAAACAAGGCAAAATGCAATTATTTTGGATATCTGTGAAAAAGGACAAATGCTAGCCGTTAACTAAGAGATGATAGCGATCGGATTCCATTATGGGTATTGTTTGGCGGGTTTTATGCTCAAACGCCATGCCACCGCAGGCGTGAGGCTGAAGGCTAGGCTGGGAGGCCCTCCGCACCTACTAGTCTTACTCATGAATTAAAACTGATATAATAAGGGGCCTTTTAACTCCGATTTCCAAATATTTCCTCAATTCCCCTCAGGCCACTTCTCGCACTTTCCCACTCACCACTCCACTCTACAATCTCGGTGATCTCAGTTCAGGGATTTGAATTCCCGTCTCACAAACACTCTATCTCCACTGCTGCTCACCTCGTCGGACTTGCGCTGCCCTACCTTTAACACGATTGCCTCTAAACGGATAGCTCAGTTATCAAGACTCTTTCCTAGGTTGGTTTATGAAGCCGTCATGGGCCATCACTCGTCTAATTTTATCCTTCGTGCTCTAGGTCTACATAGCGTATCACACTGCACAGCATTGCAACCCGCCATAAACTTACCATATACCTCAAGCTAGGCCTGCATAAACAAAGCAGTATAAATATTAATTAGGGCGTAAGACCGGCAAGGCTTGCACATGGGGTAGGGAAGAGGGAACGAAAACCCAGCTTTACTTTTTAAACACTGACCCAATCAGCCCCCAGAATTAAGGGTGTAAGGATATGGCAAACTAAGTCTGGCTCACCTTCAGTAACTTAGCGCCCTTCTACATATAATTCCTCCATATTATACTACTAAATCCTCATCTTCAATAATTTTTTCGAACACCCCTCTAATCACTCCATGTTGGCGAAAAAAAACTTTTGCTATCAGGAACCCCAGCCCATCGAGACTTTCCGCAACGTATACTCCTGTGATAAAAGGTCCCATTACTAGGGACCAAACTCTATACCGCAGGATACCTCCCCTCGATATAGTACCTGATAACTGTAATTTGCTGTACCTGCACTATTATTCGAGCACTTGTCTCACAAACCTGGCAAGGCTTTCCCCGTTTGGATACGGGGATTGTGTGAGTTCGCCAGGCTGGGACCGAGAATCAAACCAAATTCCTTGAGGAGGCCAACCTTCTGATGGCTAAAAGGATAGAATATCCTTCCCAACTACCGGGTAGATAGATATTCCATAATCAAGTAAGCCGTATAGACAAGCTAGGGTAGCGTACCGGTGCTCATAGAATGGGAGCTAATTTCAGAGTTAAAAGAACTTTTGTTATATCAGTTTTTATTCACGAGTAAGACTAATGAGTGTGAATGGCCTCTCAAACTCGCCCCCAAGCTCACACCTCGAGGGCTGTAGCATTTAAGCATGAATTCCGCTAAACCATCCCCACAATAGAATCTAATCGCCATCATCTCTTAGTTAACGGCTAACCAGCCTTTGTGCCCTTTTTCACAGATGCTATAATACTTTCACTGTACATTGTTTCTGAGCACACATGCGACCCTCAGGAGTATACCTTAGAGGGGAGGGAAAAAAGGGAAATAAATGAATTGTTAGAAATAACCCGTGAACAGCAGACGTTCAAAGTGGATGTACGGCCAGGAAGCGACAGGAAATGTGGATATGATGGAGATTTCAAGCCGAACCAACTTATCTTAAGAAAGAAAGAAAAATCCCCCCCACCACCGCCGCACCTTTGGCGAGACTGACCCCACAAGCATAAGAAAATACAGAGAGAGTTAGCCGGTATGTGAGGAATATGGGCATTCCACCACACATGATTTCCCGGGGCCAAAGGAATATTTACGCTTGTTCAGTGGCAGGTTTGCCACGGAGCTCAAGGCAACATAGCAATCGCAATCCGGGCTTATACATCGTGGGCTGAGGTGGAGGGAGAATGAGAGGAGGAAAAAATTGGAGGCGGAGATGTTTATGGAAGTGTTTGAGGTGGTTGCGGAAATGGGTAATAGGCTATCCAGATATGAAGACGATATGGAGGGCGATTCCTCAGGTGCCTTAGATCTTGCAAGGGGTGGCAGATTCCGGAGGTTGTAGTAGCGCCATCACTCCCGCATGGACATTTTTAGTAGCCCACCCGAGTGGTGTTTGACCACTGTTATCTGGTTGGTTAGGGTTGACGTCATTCCGCTCGAGTAGCATTTTTACAATTCCCTCGTGCCCATCCTGGGCTGCATAACTGAGTGGTGTGC
>Ga0307507_10006038_pt1 | contig 19059 bp, 5 predicted proteins | sample 7_EM_MG_FD_207223 | JGI IMG/M metagenome (GOLD analysis project Ga0307507, IMG submission 207223) | Populus trichocarpa ectomycorrhiza microbial communities from riparian zone in the Pacific Northwest, United States - 7_EM | ecosystem: Host-associated > Plants > Roots > Unclassified | place... | reverse complement strand
TCAAGGTGCTCCTTTTATTGTGGCCCGTGCGCGAACACCAAAACATCACCGAAGTATCTGTGTAGCTTCTTATCGTGATTAAACCACCATAATGGGCCGCAAACGTTCTTCCAATTATGTGGACCTTGTTTAACCTGGAGTCGAATTATATATTGAATTTAAGCTTTATTTCCATAATATTGCGTTATAATTAATTGATTAAATCTACAGCTTTATTTTACCAAGACTTAACTAAATTTAGAGCCTCTGGTTGGCTCGGTAAAAGGAGCACCTTTCGTGACGGCGTATGGGATAGTATTAGAGCGCTTTCTACGCTTTATAGATTGCGGACCTTAGTCCTAATATTCTTTTAGAATATCTTTATAATAATTAAGGTAATCATCTGGTTCCCATATAGAGTCCTTAGCGGGCTATCTTAGCTATTTAACTTTATATTAAAGCTTATTCTTAACAGACTTATAGTATAGTATAGCTTTAACCTTATACCACTCGCCCACAACTTTAGGGTATTTAATTAGGCCTAGACGGAAGTTCTTTTCTAGTAGTAGTCTATACTATAGCTCTAACGTAATCCACGAGCAAGCTGGCCACACGAGCATCCTGGCCACCTTAAAATTCACTAAATTCACACTTTAATATCTTAACAACCACTTAATAATAAATTCTGATAATTTAGATTTAGACTTTTATATATGCTTTACAGCTTCCATTAAAGTTGCATAGTAATTAGTTTAGTAGTTTTTAAGATATAGTAATGTAGCTTTGTTTTGGCCCCTAAATTATAATATTTTAAAAACTACTAAACCAATTACTATGCAACTTTAATAGAAGCTGTAGAGTGTATATAAAAGTCCAAATCTAAATTATTAAAAATTATTATCTAATGGTTGTTAAGATATTAAAGTATTAATTTGGTGAGTTTTGAGGTAGCTAGGATGCTCGTGTGGCCAGCTTGCTCGTGGATTACGTTAGTAGGTTTATATAAAACACTAAATATATATAGGCTATAAATAGGGGTAGCTAGAGACAGTAGGCTAGCTTACTAATTTATTCCTTAACTTAGAAGGGACCTAGGTATCTTATATTAAGCTTTTTTAATAGTTAACGGGTCTTAATATTTATTAAATGTAATAGAACCTCATCGCCTACTCCAAAATACCTATTTTAGTATTTATAGTTATACTAGAGTCTCTACTGCTCTTAGGCATCTTATAGGCTTTACTTCGCATACTTCTACTACTCCTTTTATTCCTAGAGGTATCCTTATACTCTCTAATAGATATCCTTAGACTTCTCGGTAAGATCCCATAATTAATTATATAGCCTTAGCCAGTAATTGCTAGATACACTATTAAACCTAAATAGTTGGACGCTATAGGCAATCTAAATTGGTATATACTTATATAATATATATTGCTTTAAATTATAAGCATACTCCGCGTATGGGAGTAGCTTATACTAGTTATCTTACTAGTAGTTTAAATATATTTATAAGTATAATTCCAGTTTCTAGTTCTAGCATTCTGTTTACCCATCCGTTTATAGATAAAAAGCTATACTATAATAGTGATCTATCTTTAAATAAAAGCATAGATCCGACTAGTACTAGCTTATAAAAGACGCTGCCCCTATTAATAATAATAGAGTATAGCTAGTCTACTTTTAGAAAGCATTTTTCCTTAATTAGATTAGTAAGCGCTTATATATTAATCGTCTTATTAATAGGAAGGTATTAGATATACTTTAAAAACCTATTAATAAGTATAAGGACAAAATTGTATATTCGTCCTTGCCTATCTTTTAAGGGCGGGAGATCTGTAATAAAGTCTATAGCGTAATATCGCTATAGCTTACTAGTAGGGGGAACTAATTTAAGTAAACCCTATGGCTTATGCCTTTGGATTTTATATACTTAACACTTCTCGCAGTAGCTAATATACTTCTTTACTTCCTACTTAAGCTTTAGCCAGTAGTATTTGCGTTAAAGTAATTTTACTATTTTAGCTTAACCATAGTGGCCGCCTAGAGGATTATTATAATTCCTTATAAGAATATTCTGTTGTAAATTTACTTCTTATAGCACCTAAACCTTACTATATCTACGTAGTAGGCCTATTAGGTCTAGTTCCTAATAGTAATACCTAGCAGCTTCCTTTCCGTTACATTTCTAGTCTACTTCCACATTAAAGATAACATAAGAGGCGTCCCTCTACTACACCTTATAGATAAGATCCATTAGCATTTTAAATAGTTTCTAAGTAAAAGCTGTTTCGTCTTATACTGCTCTAAGTACGTAACTAGATAGAACTATAGATCTTATAACTCTCTAGTGTGTATATATTAGAAAGGCCGCTATAAGGCTAAAGTCCTTTAGTTATTATAGGACTCTGGGTTTTAATTGCTCTATAGCTTTACTTTTAGTTTAAAGGGATAGCTTAGCAATTAGAGGTAATATATTATTAAGTTCTAAGAGTATATTAGGGACGTCCTATTTAGGTATACTTAAACCCTTATTAGTAACGGATCGGGTATTAGTTAAAACATTAATAGAAGCCGATAGGGTTTATACCGCCTAAGACTTAGCGCTTAGAGCTATAGGTATTTAAGCATCCTATGCCTAGAGCTTATTCTATAATATAGGGAGTAAGTTATCTATTATCTGTTTTCCTTCTCCTATTTTAAAGCCTTTAATATAGTCTAGCCGTCGTGACGGTCTATTAGTAGGGTTATTTCCCCCTAGCTTATATTTAATCTTAAAATTAAATTATATAAGCTTTTCTACTTATCTAATATATTAAAATATAAGCTCCTTTATAGTTATAAAGTAGCGTAGATTATAATAATCTAAAAGTACATAAGTGGTATAGCTCGCGTTCTTAAGGTAGTATCGCTACTATTTAAAGCAGTTAACTATGGCTAGTAGTTCCTTATCGTAGGTATAATACCTAACTTTAAGTCCCTAGAATTTTCTGCTATAGAATGCTACTAGTCTCTAGTAGAGCTAGGTAGCGTCCGGATGCCTATTAGGTTATAGTAGGATACTAGCAAGGGTAAAATTTAATATATTAGTAACTATTATTAGTAGCTAATCTAGGTTAAAATGCTATAGTAGTAAAGCCTTTATAAACTTTTTATGTAGTTCCTAAAAGGCTTTTTAGACCTTTCTGGGCTATATCTATAGCTTATACTCTTTAGTTAGTCCCTTTTTAGTTTTCTTCCTTCCCACCTTTAAGCTTTTTGCTCCTTAGGCTAAGTCTAAAAAAGCTTTAGTAATATGGTTAAATAGGTATTAGGCAACGTCTAAGTAGTTATAAATAAAGCGCCTATAGAAATTGGCAAAGCCTAAAAATACTTAAATATCCTAATAGCTCTCTAGCTCCGGCCACTCTTAAATTATCTATACCTATACTAGGTCTATAACTACGCCTATAGGCGTTATAATATAGCCTAGGAACTTAACCTACTTAATATTAAATATATATTTTAACGCCTTAGCGTAGAGGCCCTAATTATTTAAATATTCCAGCATTTTGCGGACATATTACTTGTGCTAATCCTTATCTTCTAAGTAGATTAGGATGTTATCTAAATAGATAATATATATGCGGTTAACTAGTCCCCCTAAGGCTCTATAAATATATAATTAGAATATTATAGGCGCATTAGCTAGCCTAAAAGGCATTACTAGATACTTAAAGTGGCTGTATTAAGTCTTAAAAGCGGTCTTTTACTTATCCCCTTTTTTAATATGGAGCCTATAATAGGCGTCTTGTAGATCTAACTTTATAAAGATCTTCGCCCTAAATAGTTAATCTAGCATTTTACTAACTAGTAGTAGGTAACAGTTCTTAATTATAATCTTATTAAGACCGCAATAGTCTATATATAGCCTTATAGTTTTATCTAGTTTTAGGTTAATTATATAATTATATTTTAAGTTTTGTAAAAGGACTTTGGCTTACCTACCTAAAAATACCCTTAGTAAGTCCCTTAGACCTACTAAAATATTTAACAAATTAGGGTCGCGTTTATCCTCTATATTATTATTAGGTAGGTTTTAAAGCTCCCTTAGGACGCTTAAGGGCAGCATTACGCGCTATAGTGGCTATTTATATATAGTTGCCACTATATATTAAATAGTTTTATACAGCAGCCAGTAGAGGGTAGGGAACTTCTTAACACAGCGTTTAAGATGCCGTGCTATACTTTCCGCGTATTGCTTAAGGTATCTATTATAAAAGGGTTATTACATATACTAGGCTTTATACCCATCTTACTATAAAATAGAGGTTAGATCTAATACTTCTTTGGGTATAGGGCGTATACTATTTCACCTAAAGCTATATCCTTTAGAATGTCTTTTAAGCTTATTAGTAATATACTTTCTCAAACAGGTACTAGGTAGTCCCTAAGAAGCCCTTAGCTCTAGCCAGGTTGTAAAAAAACTTATCTAGCTTAGATTAAACCCTACTAGATCTAAATTTACCCTTAAAGGGTTCTAATATGTTTATTAGTAACTTCCTCCTATATAGCTTCTAAGAGCCTTATAATAGCTTCCTAATATCCGTCTTAAAGGATATTGGTATAGTGCTCTTAACTTTCTAAACTTAGGCCTAGAGAAGCTCCGGCTATAGAGGTAGTATTAATACTAGTAGCTAGTACGGATTTCCTAATAAGCCTTAGGTCTTAAGTTAGTGTTTAGGTTAAATTACCTAAGGGGTAGGCCTACTTGGCTTATAAGTAGTCTATATACCGCTACTATACTAATTATAGGCCGGTGGTCTTCCGGGAGGGTTTTGGTTAGGTAGACACATTAGTATATTTTTCTAGCATTTTTAGCTTAGGGAAAGATCTTAGGGTTGCCTCTAGCGCTTAGTCTTTTAATTAGCCTAGGTAGGGCTAAAGGGGTTCTAATTACTTTCTAGTAGTATTATATCCATTATAGAGGGTGTCTATATTTTCCTTAGCGGTAACTATAGGTATATAAGAGTCTTTAAGCTTTTAGCGCATCTAGGTATTAGGGCTTATTCAGCCATTTTACCTAGAGGTTTATATTATTGCAATCTCTTACTATTAGAGTGACCTTCCTACCTTAATATAACGGCTTTCTATAAGGTATTTATAGAGTTTCTGTTTAGGTCGTCGCAAAATGTTAAGGGAGGATAGTGGATATAAATAAAAGATATAAACAAATAATCTAGTTCTTGGAGCTAGCTGCCCTTCTAAATAGAGTAGGAAGGATTTAAATATAAGGGGACTTTATAGATAGGGGGCTATAAGGACACGATTGTAAAATAGGATAGATTAGTAAGAGAGACGAATCCTTAAGGAGGTAAGGCCTCTAGGATTATGGAGACTATATACTACAGGCACGTGCCTCTAGTACGTAACCGGCGACTATCTAAAGGGCATCCGGAGGTTGTCCTAAGGGCAGCCTAAGGTAACCGCAATAATATCCCTTACACTAAGTATATATGTAGATAGCACCTAATAGAAGTTTAGGAGTTAGGCGACTTAATACTTTAATTAGAAAGATTTCTTACGGAAGAATGCTTAGATAAATAATAGTGGTAGAAATGCACTAAAAATACGTATCTATAGCATATTAAGGAAAATAAGCGAACTAAGTATTAGCCTAAGGAGGCTTAAGTATAATTAGGATCTAGTAGCTAATAGTTAGGAAAAGGGAGGCCTATAGAACTAGAGGGAGCTAGTAGTAAAGCCTTAGACCCTTAACGGAATTTAAGGACAATATCTAAATTTACAGATTAATTGGTAAGATTAAAAGTTTAAGGTATTAGAGGATAGTGGAGTAATAAGAAACTATATATTACTAGTAGCAGTTAAAAGGATAGGGTTACTATATAGGTAGGAAAAAAACCTATATCCGTTAATAATGATTTTAGGAGATCTAATAGCCTATAGAAGAGGTATTATTAATCTTAAAACAGGACCTATTTAGATAACTATTAAAGGAAGACAAATTAAGATATCTTTTAATATTCTACTATTAGGAAAGAATAAGGCAATACTAAGAATGCCTTAGTTGTTATGGATAGCTTAAGTACGATGTTACGACTACTTGGGGAAGAGTTGGCGGAAGCTAGTTAGTTAATATAGGCACGGTCTAGGATGGATCTGGTGGAACCATGTGACGAGGAATAGTAGCTAAGTTATATAACGTACTACGTGAGGAACGCAGGGAACGTAGTGAATGTATATGCCTTATGTACAACACGTACCTTACGGAGCGAAGGGATTTCTTAGGTGTATGGTTGTGTATTTAAAGGACCACAGTCCCTACCTAGATAGTTCTCTCTTTATAGTGAATCTTAGAATATAATTAGAGTCAATCTATTAGGCAACCACTCTACTAGTTGTTATTACGTTGTTAACCTGTTTATATCTATATACCCGGCCTAATAATAGGACCTACTATAGTTCTTGCTATAAGGTTCTGTTATATATTTACTACTAAGGTTATAGTATTGAATAAAGTCGAATAATATACTACCTAAAGCACTAGTTATGATACCATTGACGGCAGCTACTACCTTAGGCAGAGATACTAGTATAGTAGACATGGATTCTTAGATGGTTACGCGAGGTTAGTTATAGGAAATAGTTAATTACTTATAAGATAATAATAGGATACTTAAAGAACGTATTAATAGAATTGGAGTAGTAAAGGTTAAGTTACCTTTAATTAAATGGTTCTTGGGAGAGAAGTTAAAGCTTAAAGGGTTCCTTATGTAAATGTATTTTAAGGTTATGCAGGAAGAAGTAAAGTTGGTAATATTATTGGACCAAGTGGCGTATATAGGATTGTTCCTAATAGGATGAGCACTTAAGTAGTTTAAACCTTATCTTACTGAAATATAGGCTAATGGCATAACAACTACTAACTAAGATGTACGGTATATATTTGCCAGTTGGAATGGGTTCGTAGAACGGTTAATGCAGATGTTTAGAGACCTAGAGGCCATAACTATAGTAGAATAAAAGCTTTAGAACCCAACGCAACGAACCTTAGTAATAGAGTATATAATACAGTTTTAAACGCTAGCTATATAGGTTAAATGGAATAATAAGGCGCTTATGGTATAGTATAAATAGGGACTTAAGGCTAAAGTCTAGGACGTAATTATTTTAATAGAAGATGCGGATACTCTAAAAGAGTTAATAGATTAGTTAATAAAGATTAATAATAGGATCTATTAAAGGGAATAAGCTAAGAAAGGGCAAGATAGAATTCTATAGTTGTATAAGGCGTAGAGCACGTATTGGTAAATACAGAGCTAAAAACCATAGAATGGCGTAGAGCTAATAGACCTAAGCGGTACCAAAGAATTTAAGAGATAGATAAAGAAACTATGGAAACCTAGAGGTTAAGAATTAAGTAATTATAGGACTAGGGAGCAGAGGCTAAACTAGGGATTTTAGCAGTAGAAGACGTTTAGGTGGACTCTATAATAAGAAAAATGGTTTAAAAATAGAGCTTGTATAAATTGCGGAAAATAAGGTTATTTTGCCAGAGACTGTAGAGGTAGTTAGAGTAACTATATGGTAAAAAGCACTAGGTTGTTAGAGTACAATAATATAGATATAGGGATGTTATGCGGGACTAAGGAGTGTTTAATTAAACACTTTATATTTTGTTATAACAACGCGTGCCAAATTTATAAAAATGCTAAGTATGGCGTAAGCTATTAGCTGTAAGAGCTAGGGTTAAGAGGGCTTAAAGGAACTATAGAGTTAGATAAAGAATAGAATCGACTTTATAAGTTAGATTGAGATGTTAAAGTAATATACGGACAAAGATTAGTAATAATAATAATGGAGTTAGAGTACTTATTAATTAATAGTAATAAGGAAGAAAAGGAGGCTAACTAGAAGCACTTATACCTTAGTAATATAATAGAAGTAGAGACTAAAACCACTATAGAACGCGGATTAGTAATGGGTATTATAATACTATTAGATATAATTTCCATTGCTTTATAAGATAGAAGGAGTAATATCTAGAGACGATTAAGTAAGTAGATAACTGCTAGTGCTAGCTTACCACTTATAAAAGGTAAAAGGCTATAGGTCTAAGATTCTTAAGAAGAGATAAGGAAAGCTCTAGACTTGCTAGGTGTGATAAGGACAGCTTAGGAACCTATAATAGACGAAAACTGATGGGAAAGAGTAGTAACTTAGTTTAGTAACTAATAAATAAGTATAGGATATAAGTTTAAGAACTATAAGTTTAGGGAATAAATAAGAATGTTATTAGGAAGCCAAGATTTTAAGAAATAAATAAGGACTATAGTAATTTTAGGTAAATGTAGTGTTTAGCCTAAAGATTAAAAAGTTAATACTAAGATTAGAAAGCAAGATGACTTTAAGGATCTAGCTGTAAGATATAGGAAATAAGAAACTATAGATAAGTTTAGGTAAAGAATTATTATATAGTAAAAGTAAAAGCTAGATAAGAGGTTAGCTATGCTAGGTTATATAAGGGATAGAGTACCTATATAAAGAGTTACTAATAGGCCTAGTATAGGGACACTTAGAGCAAAATGGTTGGACGAACTAGAATAAGAAGAGGATCTAAACATTCCAGTTAGATTTAAAGAAAGATATACTAAAGGATATTATAATGCAGCAATAACAAGGTACTTTCTTATAGATAGACTATATATACTAAACTAGTTGTATAGAAAGTAGTATAGGTAATAATATAATGATAAATGGGAAGACTTTTATATATAGCTAGATAAGAAAGTTGTTTAAGACTAACCTATTACGGAAAAACACAAAAGTTATATTAAAGGAGTATTGATTATAATATTAAGGAACCTAGAAAAGGGATCTAGGGACTAGAGAAGTAAATAATAAATCTTAGTACCTGTAGTAGAAATACTAGTAGTTAGGTTAACTAGGTATTAGTTTAAATTTAAGGATAAAGACAAGTTAAGAGTTAACCTAAGTTACCTAGCATACTATACGTTATTGTGGATAGCTTATATAGATGATATGTATAACATATATAGAGTACTAAAAGATAAAAACTAGAAGTACTTAGTAAGGATATATTAGGTATTAGAGGAGAAGCAGTTTAGAGATGCTAAGTATATATATAGATGGCACCTAGTAGAAGTATAGAGTTAAGGGGATCTAATACTTTAACCTAGAAGATTCCTTACGGAAGAATGCCTAGATAGATAATAGTGGTAGGTGTGACGGTGCTAGAGCGCGACCTGCCAAATTCTGCCATGCTGCTGCCATATTCTGCCAACCTACGATTGGCTCGCTTACTGCTAGCGCCTTGGCGGCTGCCCCTTTATATATTTTTACTATGGTCCTTGCGACCCCCTTCTTTTCTTCTCCTTAGCTTAGTATCTTTACTAGATAGCAATCCACAAGCTTCAGTTTAGAGGCATTTGTACAAGCCATTACATTATACTAAGCTCTCCCTATATTGCCTGGGAAGGCCTTAATAATATCCTACCCTAAAGAATATTCGTCTGCAATAACGCGTTAACGCGCTATACTTAGACACTAAAATAACTCTACACTACCTGGGAAGGCCTTAATAATATCCCACTTTATAAGCTAGATAGGACTAGACCTATACCCCCAGAATTAAAACCAAAGCGTATAATACTGATGAACCCTAGGTAGCCAACGATGGCACCTAAAGTAAGCTTATCTAAAAGAGCTGCCCCAACCCAAGAAGAACACGAGATTTAATTAGGATTAGAAATTAAAGATAACAATAATATTATAGATATACATAAACAGATTTATGCCCTAACGGCCAATTAAGAAGCCGACCGTCTCTAAGCTTAAAGCACATAGGAGACCCTACAAGAGATCCTGGACAGCCTTACGGCCCTATAAAGCAGCTTAGCCCCCCCTTTTAGAAGTCCTAGTCGTCCTATTAACTTAACCGAATATGACATACTAGGGAGTACAGATACAATAACAAAGTAATTAAAGTCCGTTAAGCTCCCTAACCCCCAACTACTATTTAACGGGATAGACCCTACCTTTAAAAATTAGAGGATTTAAGTATAAGGAAAGCTCCGCGTTAACTATAACTATTTCCTTTCTAAAGAAGCCAAAATGCTTTACCTCTTTAGTCAAACTATAGGGAATACCCAACGGCACCTTTAAGCCAAGTTTGAGGACGATTCCCCTGTCTGATTTACATCTGTTAACGAGATAATACGGTACCTGGCTGCTATCTACATTAACCTAAATAAAGTACGGGATGCCTAGTATAACTATAATTGCCTAATAATAAAACCAAACTAACCCTTTGCCGAGTTCTAGACTCAATTTCTACACCTTACGGGAGAAGGCTAGGTTCCCCTTAAGAACTACCGTTTGGATCTATATAATAAGCTAACAATCCGGCTATAAGAAAAGATCGCCGTAACCTTAAATAACCTACCAACCTATAAAAGACTTGCAGCTTATTACCTATTATTAGACTTAGAACTAAAGCGGATTAACGCCCGCCCTAATTGGCAGAAGCGACTATGTAGTAATTAGAACTTGTTAGCCACACCTATAAAAGCCAGAGTAGGAAGACAAGCCACGACTACTCTTACACTAAAAGCGGTTATAACTACGCACTGGCGAGCCTTGCCCAACTAGCTATGTACCACGCCCTCGGCTAGTCCCTGTCGCAATACCCCAATCGACCCTACCTCGGCTATATGCTATAACTGTGATAAGGAGGGTTACTTTGCCTTATCTTGCCTAGAGCTAAAGGATATGGGCGATATTAAGGAGATAGAGGAAGGAGAAACGTCTAATAAGTTAGGAAAAGAAGAACCCTAGGGAAAGACTCCCCCCTAGGGTACCCTATTAATCTTAAAGAGATTAATCTAAGTTAGTTAATAGGTGGAAAACACTTTATAGTTCCATGTACAGTATCTTAAAATAGATATAGAGTTAACACAACTACCCTTATTAACACTAGAGCAAATGGCTTTGCCTTTATAAATACTGCCTGTATAAATAATATTGCTAAATTTCTAAATGTAGAAGCTACTAGACTAGAAAAGCCTATCTAAGTAAAAGGCTATAACAGTTAAGCCGGTAAGCCGGTTACCTATGTTTTAAAGTTGCATGTTGCTTTTAATGGACAACGCTAGTACAGTATCCCCTTTTATATCCTAGACCTAGGGTCCTATGACATAATCCTCAGCCAAAAATAGATATCCTATTTTGATATTTGGCTAAACATATAATAAAGACAATTTATCTGGCTAGAGAATAGACCAAAATTACCCTTCTTTATTAGGGAAATCCAAACTAACCGCAAGATACTAGCTACGAAGGCTAACCCTACCTATTAGTAGGATGTTAGGGACCGCGACCTAGCCTTTACCTAAGAAGATACCCGCCGCGAGGCTAGAAGGAACTTATTTATACCAACAGAGATACTCCCCTAGAGCACTACGGTTAACAAAGACTCTACTTACAGCAGTGGGATAGATAGTGACGTAGACAATATTTAAATTACGCAGATTTAACTAATAGGGAAGAGAACATACTAATAGGACATAAGAGACAACCTTTAAAAGATACAACGGGAGCTAAAAGGAGTAATAACAACGCCTTTACCTTGGAAGCCCCTAAAGTTCTATACACCCCCATTATCATGTGACCCCCCTACAGTAGATATCACTGTAATTAGCGCTATAGCGTTCCACTTTAATATATACAGAAGGGATAATAAGGTCTTTACAACTAGCTTATACAAAATTAACCGGATTATTACTGAGAGGGAAGAAGAGCTAGCTAAGAAAACTAATAAGGAGCTAGTTAAACACCTTCTTTCTACTATCTATGCGGGATACGAGGACGCATTCTTAAAAGCGGCGTTAGATAAGTTACCCCCTTACTAGATATATAATTATAAGATTTAATTAGAAGCCAATAACTTGCTAGGCTATAGCCCTCTCTACTAATAATTAATAGATAAGCTAAAAGCAACTAAGCAGTACTTAATTAATAACCTTAATAAAGGGTTTATTAAGCCAAGTCAAGCCCCTTTTACTTCCCCTATCCTATTTGTAAAAAAGCCTAATAGAGGCCTTCGTTTCTGTATTAACTATCAGAAGCTAAACGCTATTACTTAAAAGGATCGGTATCCTATTCCTTTAATTAACAAGACCCTTGCACGTCTAAGCTAGGCAAGGATCTTTACTAAACTTAATATCCGCCAAGCGTTCTACCGAATTAGAATAGACCCTGTATCTAAAGATTTAACAACATTCCGCACCTATTATAGGTCCTATAAATACAAAGTTCTTCCTTTTAGACTAATAAACGGACCGGCTACGTACTAAAGGTATATAAATAACATTCTTTTTAATTACCTTAACAAATTCTATATAGTATACCTAGACAACATTCTTATTTACTTAAATAATAAACTTAAGCACCAAGTTCATATTAAGAAGGTCCTAGAGAGATTACAGAACGCAGGCTTATAAGTTAATATTAAGAAATGTAAGTTCGGGGTAAAACAAATAAAGTACCTTAGGTTTATTATTAGTATAGAAGGAATTAAGGTTAACCCTAAGAAGGTTAAAGCAATCTATAACTAGAAACCCCCTTGCACCATAAAGGGGATCCAGTCCTTTTTTAGCTTCTGCAACTTCTATCACCATTTTATCCATAACTATAGAGTAGTAGCAAAGCCTCTTATACAACCTACCCAAAAGAATACGCCTTTTACCTTTAATAACAACTATATGGAAGCCTTTAAAGAGATAAAAGATTAGCTTATCTCTTCTTTAATCCTTTATTACTATAACCTGGACCTTAAATTAATGCTAGAGACGGACGCTTTTAATAGAGTTATAGCGGGAATCCTATTATAGTTATATCCAGACGGTAAATAGTACCCTATTGCCTTCTTCTTAAAAATAATGGACCCAGCCAAGTGTAACTACAAGGTACATAATAAAGAAATGCTAGCTATTATCTAATCGTTATCCTAATAGCGCGTAGAGCTTAAAGGCATGAACTCCTAGATTAAGATATATACAGATTATAAAGCCCTAGAGTACTTTATAACTATAAAGCAGCTTACTAGACGACAAGCCCACTAGGCTAAAATACTCTCCAAATTCTTCTTTATGATTATATATTATTCTAGCAAGCAAAACACTAAAGCTAATATACTAACCTAAAGGGAATAAGATATAGGACCCTAGAATAAGCTAAAGACCTAATACTAAACGCGCGCCCTCCTCTATCCCGAACAGCTTAACCCGCAAATTCTTAAAGAACTAGACTCTAAATAGAATAAGCTAGCACCCTTAGAGGGAGCAGTCTTGGACAAACTAATAGGGCTAGTTAACTATATTCTAACTGCGAACTATATGGCTAACTCCCTAAAAGCCCTCCATAACCAAGCCGCAAAGGAGGACCCTAATTTGGAAATAGAAGAAGGACTGCTTCTATACTAAGAACGGCTTATAGTTCTAGATGTTAACAACCTATAGACAGAGTTAATCCGTAAAGCCCACTATTAAGTCTCTATAGTATACCCTAGTTGTGATAAGACCCACTAACTACTAGCGCCCTATTACTACTGGCGAGGACTTCTATCTAATGTAGATTAATTTGTTAGAAACTGCTACACCTATAAATACGCAAATGCCCCTAGGGATTAAACTCCTGGGTAGCTATAACCACTGCTAGTTCTAGAACGCCCTTAGTAATATATTACTATGGACTTTAAATTATTTCCAAAGGACGCCTATAGCTACAATGCAGCCTTTATAGTGGTTGACCAACTATGCAAGCAATCTGTCTCCCTCCCTTGTTTTAAGACCATAACTGCGAAGGATATAGCCCGCCTCTACGTTAATAATATTTATTGATTCTACGGCGCCCCCAAATTAATTATCTCTGACTATGGCCCCCAGTTTATATTAGATTTTTAGAATAAACTCTGCCGTATCCTTAGGATTAAGATTAAGCTCTTTACTACATTCTACCCTTAGACTAACGGCTAAACCGAGATTATAAACCAGTACCTTAACTAGCGACTACGGCCCTTTATAGACTATTATTAGGACAACTAGTTGGAATTACTACCTATAATAGACTACGCGCAGCTTACACTCCCCTATAACAGTATAGGGATGTCCCCATTCGAACTGCTCTACGGGTATACACCACGAACATCCTTTAATTAGGATAGGCCTACTAAACCCACTACGGCCCGCGAACGCCTTAGCCATAAAGAGGCCTGGGCATTTACCAAGAGAATACATGGAGCCTAGGAGACTGCTTAAACAATTATAAGAAAGGCATAAGAAAAAAAGGAGTCCGATATAAACCAATATTATCACAAGGAAGACTTCCAAGTAGGAGATAAGGTATAGGTATTAACAAAGAACTGGAAAACCTAGAGGCTAAGCCATAAGTTAGACCACCAAATAGCTGGCCCATACAAGACTCTTTAAAAGGTAGGACACTCTTTTAAGATTAAGCTACTAGAGTTAATAAGGATCCACCTTGTCTTCTCTCCGGACCAGTTATGAAAGGCTATAGATAATCTACTACCTAGACAGTATAACAACCCCCCACTACTAATTTAGATTGCTGAGGACAAAGAATAGAAAGTTAAAGAAATCCTAGCAGTAAAAAAGGTCCGTAATGTCTTAAAATACCGTGCAAGCTGGGTAGTCCATGATGACAACCTAGAGTGGTACCCCGCATTTAATTTTAAGTACTCCCCCTATAAGTTACGGGACTTCCACCTAGCCCACCCTAACCTCCCTGAACCACCGCGTAAATTAAACAACTGGATTAAATGCTAGAAAGAAGGGTTAGATAATTACAATAATTTGGACGATAATAGGGAGCTTAGACAACGCCTGAGGGCAGGCTTTTTCAGGAGGGGGGGGTAATGTGATGGTGCTAGAGCGCGACCTGCCAAATTCTGCCATGCTGCTGCCATATTCTGCCAACCTACAATTGGCTCGCTTACTGCTAGCGCCTTGGCGGCTGCCCCTTTATATATGTTTACTATGGTCCTTGCGACCCCCTTCTTTTCTTCTCCTTAGCTTAGTATCTTTACTAGATAGCAATCCACAAGCTTCGGTTCAGAGGCATTTGTGCGAGCCGTCACAGTAGGACTGCCTAAAGAATACTTGTCTATAGTATATAGAGGAAAAGAAGTGAACTAAGTATTGGCTAAAAGTGGATTAAGTATAAATAGGATCTAGTAGCTAATAGTTAGGAAAAGGGGAGGCCTATAGAACTAGAGGAAACCAGTAGTAGAGCCTTAGACCCTTAAAGGAATTCAAGGATAACACCTAAACTTATAAGTTAAGTGGTAAGATTAGCAGTTTAAAGCGTTAATAGACAGTAGAGTGACAAGAAACTATATATTACTAGCAGTAGTGGAAAGGATAGGGTTACTATATAGATAAAAGGAATACCTATATCTACTTATAATAATTTTAGGAGATTAGATAGCCTATAGAGAAGGCATTATTAATCTTAAAATAGGACCTATTTAGTTAACTATTAAAGGGAGACCAGTTAAAGTGTCTTTTAATATCTTACCGTTGGGAAAAGACAAGGTGATACTAGGAATGCCTTAGTTATAGGAATATAATTTAAAGATTGATTGGGTTATAGGTTAGGTTAATATTAGAGATACCTAATAACGTAAGATACGATAGCAAACCAAGTTAGTATGGTACTAAGTTGGAGCAATATACAAAGAGACTGAGTGAGGCTTAAGTTATGTACTAAAGAGATACTATAAGTATAGTAGAAAGTTATAGTCACTAGAAAGTGAAAAGCTGTTAGAATATATAGCATGGGACTATAAAATAGAGTTGGAAGAGGGAACTAGTCTAAAGTTCTTTCTAGTCTATAAGCTCACTAAAATAGAGTTAGTAGCGCTTAAGGAGTTTGTCTAGGAGAACTTATAAAAGGGATACATTAGACTATTATAGTTATTAGCAGGATATCTAGTATTATTTATCCTAAAGAAAAACGGAAAACTTAGGATGTGTATAGACTATAGACAGTTAAACAGCATTACTAGAAAGGATAAATATCCTTTACCCTTAATTAGCGAAATCCAAGATAGGATAGGTAATATAAAAATCTTTATAAAGATAGATCTAAGATGGGCGTACTATTAGATTAGGATTAAGGAAGGCGACAAATGGAAGGCAGCCTTTAGGTTAAAGGAAGGACTATATAAACCATTAGTTATATAGTTTGGGCTTATAAACGCACCAGTAATGTTCTAGAAACGAATTAATAGTGTGTTAAAAGAACACCTTAATGAGTTTGTTATAGCATACCTTAATAATATTATTATCTACTTAGAGAGTAAGAAAGAATATAAGGAACACGTTAAATGGGTCTTAAAAAGACTATAAGAAGAATAAATGCTAGTAGCAATTAAGAAATGCGAGTTCTTTATAAAAAAGACTGATTTTATAGGATTTATTATAGAACTAGGAAGAATTAGTATAGACCTAAAGAAAGTCAAAGCTATAGTAAGTTAGCAAGAACTAGAGAATGTTACGCAATTAAAATTATTCCTAGGATTTTGCAATTACTATAGGAGGTTTATAGTATAATGGTTAAAGAGCATTAAGCTATTTATAAGGTTAATGAAAAAGGAGGAACTATAGGTTTAGGGTAATAAGCAGAAGAAGCTGTTCTAAGAACTTAAAGAGTTGTTTACCTAGAAACCAGTCCTTAAAATCTACCAACTAAAGTTAGAGACGGTTGTTGAGATAGATGCATTAAATTTTGTATTAGGAGTATATTTGCTATAGAAGCATTAGGACGCATAGCATCTAGTAGCGTACTATAGTTAAAAGATAATACCACTAGAACTAAACTATAACATCTATAATAAGGAGTTGTTAGGTATAGTTACAGTATTAAAGAATAGAGAGCATTCTTGCAAGGTATAGAGAAACTATTTATAGTTAAAATAGACTATAAGAACCTTATAGGATTCCTAACAATAAAGGAACTCAACTAAAGACAGGTTAGATGGGCGGAAATGCTTACGGAATACTATTTCGAAATTTAGTATACTAAGGGTATAGACAATGCATAAGCAGATGCTCTAAGTAGAAAGGCTAAACTATAAAATAATAAAAAGCCATTAGGAGCTTTGTTGCGAAGGGATTAAGACGGATTAATTAGGTATAATTATCTAAAGATTATAGCAACTAGAGAAGGGCAGATCTACAAATTACTAGAGAGTAATTGGATATAGAAGATCTAGGAGGTATAGATAGAGGATCTAGATAAGGAATAGTATAAGAATAGAGAAGTAACCTATATTCTAAGGTCTATTATAAAAGAGTTTATTAAGTTATTCTATAAGGGACTAACTTAAGGATATAATGGAGCTATAGGCTTAGTGTTAAGACTTTAAGAGGAATATATTATTTAAGGAATCTAGGGACTAGCAAGATAAGTTATAAGAAAATATCTAAATTGCTAAAGAAACAAACTAATAAGGCATAAGCCGTATGGAGGGCTATAACCTGTTAAAATACTAGAAAGACTATAGGAAGTCATATTATAGGACTTTATTATTAAGTTACTAAAGTTAAAAGATCCTATTATAGGACAAGATTATAATGTAATCTTAGTAATAGTGGACAAGCTTATAAAGTAGGGATACTTTATAGCATGCACAGAAGAGATATTAGTAGAAGATATCGCTAGAATCTATATTAAAGAAGTGTTTGTAAGACACGGAGCACTAAGTAAGATTATATTAGATAGAGATCCGAGATTTATAGCAGTATTCTAGGAGGTATTCTTGGCGGAATAAGGAGTTTGCGCAGTAACCTTAATGGCGTATTATCCGCAGATAGATGGATAAATAGAAAGATTAAACTAGACACTAGAATAGTATCTAAGGCACTATATTAATTACGTATAGAATAATTGGGTATTATTACTACTAGTTATATAGTTTATATATAATATAACACTATAAGAAGGAATAGGAACGTTACTATTTAAGGCGAATTATGGATACGAGCTAAGATTATTATTATTGCCACATTAAGTAAAGAAGACGAGTAGCACAGCTAAAGAAAGAATGGAGACTTTAATAAATCTTTATATAGACCTTAAAGAAACAGCTAAACTAGTATAAGAGCGAATAAAAAGGTACTATGACGCTAAGAGATTTAAGGGACCAGATCTTAAGGAGGGAGATAAAGTGTAGCTACTATATAAAAATTTCAAGAGTTAACGACTAAGTAAGAAGTTGGACTATATTAGACTAGGACCTTTTTTTATTTTTATTTTTTTTATATCCGATTATATTATACTACGTACAATACTGCGCATGCAGCCTCTAGGCTATGGCGCTATAGTTCTATATACATAAATCCTTCCTAGGCAGCTTAACATATACTAGTAGCTAAATGGACACTCTGGCCCGTTCTAAATACTAGGGGGAGCTCCTAGCCTATTGGTGTTTTGTCCTGATATTTTGCTTACTATGGTCCAGTTTACACCAAGAAAATCGCACTAAGGAAATCCTGGCTCTTTTATCTATTTCTGCCGTATTCTGCCGTTCCTAGAGTAGAAAAAGCGCTCTAAAAGATAGACTTTAATTTTAATAAAATAGTTTTGCATATAAAAATAAGAGAAACCTAATAGCTTGCTAGCTTGGAAGCAGCTACCAATTACCCCCATACGACTTTTTTTTTTAATTCTGTACCCTATTTCTTCTCCTTGCTTAAGAAAAGGGTAGGGAATTAGTAATTAGTAGGTACTCTCCCCAAAAGTAACCTACTAATGGTATTTTATAAGGGCGAACCTCGTTACATAAACCTACTCCCATAGGAAAATTTTCACGAGGTTGTCTGTATAGGGTATAAATACCAATTCGCCCATACACCTTATATTTAACGTGCTAATGGTAACACGGGCCGGCCCCCTTCCCCTATCCCCTACTATAGCTACCCTAGCAGTGCATCGTCTGCGGTACGCCTGCGGTGCGCCTACGGTACGCCTGCGGTCCTC
>Ga0307507_10006037_pt1 | contig 19067 bp, 24 predicted proteins | sample 7_EM_MG_FD_207223 | JGI IMG/M metagenome (GOLD analysis project Ga0307507, IMG submission 207223) | Populus trichocarpa ectomycorrhiza microbial communities from riparian zone in the Pacific Northwest, United States - 7_EM | ecosystem: Host-associated > Plants > Roots > Unclassified | place... | reverse complement strand
TACCTCTTTTCGTCATCTTGTAAGTGCCACGTTGGTGTCCAACCGTCTGCTCAATTTCGGAGTCTAGTTACGGACTGATGCAATCTTTCGGAAACATGGTACGACTTTCGAACTTCATTGGTTGTACTTATGAAGATCTGAGAATTTGCACAGGGCCCAGGAGACATGTTGGGCCTCGTGAGTACTGAGTGAGTAGGGCTCAATTCAAAGTATCAAAGCTCACTTGTTTGCATGCTCACAGATCATATGCCACTCCGATCCGGTGAGTGTTTTGACCACCTTCGTCGTCGTAAACTGAGGTGTCGAAGGGGAACCTGCTATGGGCTGTCTGCTGCCATAGGCAAGACAGGAGCTGCCATAGGGACGCAAGCTTTCACCCCCATTCAACTACACCTTGGAAAAAAGTACATCCGCCGTTTGCATTCGAGTGTTTTATGTACTGATAAATTACGGCAGATGGACATTTATTGTTGCTGGTATGGTTGTTGTTCTAGATGCCCCCCAAGTTCCCCCCTGACGTGAAATCCAGCGATTTGCGGCACAACAGGCATCCTCGTGACATACCTCTTCATATCTGATATGACTGGCGTTGATCTTGCAGATGAAGATATGAAGATTATGCAATATTTAGCTGAGAATGGATGGACAGGAGAAGTGGGAGATGAATTACCTAATCGCGCTTAAAAAGTTGTATTAAATATTTCAATTTGCTTTTCTCCTCCTGTATATGTCAATCGCCGTACCCCTATTGGCGTACAACCAGTCCTTATTCCGTCCATGCTACCTAAAGGTGCATGCGCGGTTTTACGCATCGAGTCATTCAGCGATCACTGTCAACGCTGATCAGCACAACGCCCATGCCGTGGCCAACATAACTCGTTCAGGACGGGGTACGAAGTCTGGAGAACTGAAGACATTCTCAGCGATAAAAGCCGCCAAGGGTAAACTCATTAATATGAGGAACCCATTAGATGAAAACAAACTAGAGTGTCATCTCAGGTCTGTTGCGGCTGCTGGATCCCAGATTACGCTTCAGGATTTGGAGGGGTACAGACCCCAAACGCAACCTTCAACGACCTCGCTTGAATACGAGTCTCAGTACAACCTACTCGTTCAAAGGCTTGTTCGGTCGTTTAGTTTAGAACAACTGACCCAAGTCTTGGAGTTTTACCATCTACAACCACCACCAAAGCCCACAAAGCGGAAATGTGCCCAGTCAATCGTGGAACAGGAATGGAATTGGCCATCACTCGCAGATGCTCGACGAAAGAAGAATGATTCGGAGTTTTCTAGTCAAAGTAAGCTCATCTTTCTCTCTACATATCCATCGTTTCTATCCTTTGTGATCTAGCATTCCCTCTGGCTCGCCATGTATCATTCCTATTGCTCGGAAAAGGTTTGAATACATTTTTCAAGGTTACCATCTTATGCTTATGAGTTTAAAGATGGATTTCAGTTGCTGCAGTTATCTCTGAGGCACAATGTGCACGTATCATTCTCGGATAGGCCACTCTCTCTAAAGGCTGAAGGGCTCAGCGGTTCCTTGCGTTTACTGGAGCAGGATTTGAAAGACTTTATGGCTGTGCGTCACTCTCTATTTGTCCCAAATCACTTTCATTGACCAGGTATAGGGTATAACACAAGAAACGTTTGTTTTACCCATCAAACGTACCATATCATTGGCTTCAATACAACATGTTTCCCGAACATCAGGGGCATTTTTGGAAATTGTTGACAGCCAGAAGGTATTGCTTCGTGATTTTGGATTGTGCCTCTACCCCTAACCTTGTGTTGTAGTTGCGGATTTTCTACAGCAAGACTCACCCGCACACGCTTGTTTTAGCTAAGGAGCTGATTATGCAAGGGCTGTGTCAGGTTACTAATTTATATATATATATTTTCAGCGTGACTAAAATTTCACAGGAAGCGTTCTCATCGACTTTAGCTTATTCTACTCCTAGATCCCCTGCTCCTAAATTGGGGTCCGCATATTCCCTATACCCCTTCTTTCCTGCGCAGGCTTTATTGTGGGCAGCCAAAGGCAAGAGTTATTTCAGAGTTCGTACGGTCGGCCGTTGGCTTGATGCCCATCCTTACGAAGACATGCACGTGCTTTTTGGAACCGAGGGTGTGACTCTAGCAACGGACAAGTGGGCAATCTAGTTTTTGATCCGACTATCGTTCTGTCTAACAAATCTTGCAAGTGAACTTACCCAGATCAAAAGTTGTTTATTGGCTATGCTAGGGAAATGCACTTCGTTGACATCACCGGTGATTAGAGCCAGGTACTATATACATGATATATGCACATAATAAGTCAAGCTCATGTCGTCAAGGCCAGGCCACTTAGTGTTGGCCATTTCGTCCCCTCAAAGAACGAGTCTTACGCCTCCCCTTAAAGGGTCCATGGAAATTTCAAAAATTGTCCATTGGATAAACAATTCTCCCAACAGGATGGACTTGGTTCCCTGGTATCGTCTCATCACTTCTTCGACCCATTCGTACCCTTACATATGTTCACAGTCTATCCGACGCCCCTCGTCGTTCCCGTCCTCAAAAAGGCTGTACAACTTGTTCACTTCTCTATGTTGCGCTGGGAAAAGGGGAAAAAAAATCACATGAAACGATAAGGTCACCCACACGAAAAATCCTTCAATTCGAATTTGTTGTGAGTCCGCGAGGTGACCTTACGTCACAAGGCGAAAACGTGGATTCCTCATATGAAGGAACCGATGGTGCTGTCGCCCTGGATAATACTACCAAGGCCAAAACTTTGACCAATATGCCATCTTGCCAAGTGGGTTATGAGGGCACGCTTGATCTTCTTCGGCCGGATCGGTAAGTGCCACAATAACTCGCTGATTCAGGGGAAAAGACGTAGACATTTTCGAAGAGATACAGATGTTCGCTTCTCCGCGACAGATCTTACATCCGTATATCCCTACGATTGGCCTCAGCAATTGAAAAACTATCATCAGCAAGTGGATACATTGTAGGTGCACGTTTCCTTTAGACGAACGGAAGTGCTCATCTTCGCCTTGAAGCCTTTCTTCTGATAGAGTCGGAGCTGAACCAGAGCCCCCTATGTCGGTTGCTCACGGTGGTGTTGTTTACGCCCTCGACTCTCGTATACAACGTCAGACAATACCCAGCCGGGGTGCTTCATTAGGGTTCAGCGAGGAAGTCGTTTGGTCAGGTTCCCTTAATGAAGACAATCACCCAGAGTCCACCATCCACCAGGTAATTAAAAATGTCTGACTTATGTTTCTCGCACTGATTCCCCACAGGTGGTCTGCAATAACCTCGCAGACGATGCCAACTGGGCTTCCTTCATTCAAAGATGCGATTCCTTCACTACGAGGGTAGCATCACAAGGAAGGGGCCGAGAACACCCTCGAATCTTTTGACCTGCACCGTAAAAAGTGTTAATGAGAACGTTTTCGCACCGCCTTCTCCTTGCGTTTCTTTGCCCTAACCTTAAGAATAAGTCAGTTCGGTTTGTGTGAAGACATACGGTGTAGAGACAAACCTCTTTTTTCATACGAGAATCAACCATTGTATACCTTCCTTTCACGCCTTTAGGTCGACCTTTCAAACCCTTATGTGCACCTTTTGCCACGACAACCTTAATGTCTTTCTTCGCCTTTTTCCCAGCTGAGAGCCCTCTCCGCATCAACTTCTCTATCTGCTGGGCCTTCTCGCGTTCTGTCATGTCAGCCGTTGAATTGACACCCTCCGCCTTTTTCATAGCTTTGTCTAATCGCTGGGTAGCCTTGAACTTCTTCCGTGCTTTAGCCTCGGCCACCTTCTTGATGGGACGAGCGTCCAATGCCCGCTGTTTAGCCCGCAGCGCCATGACAGCCTCCTTTGTGATGGGAAGGTTTGGTTTGTAGAATTTGGCTTCTTCATCAAGGAACCAGGCAGGGAGGCCTTCTTTGGAATTGAGGGAATATCGGTTGAACCCATCGTTGATAAGCTGTGTTTTCGTTTTCTGGTGATTGACTAATTGCTGTGCGATGGTTACAGTTTCAGGTGTTATTAACCCCAATTCTAAATGGGTCGTCAGAAGTGGACGGTGAAAGAGTCGACATGAGTCCTACTGTTTATCCTGGCCAATTTGATGACATCTTCATTTTCATCCTCAACATTCCACATGGCTGTATCGCCGTCATCGTCTTGTGGAATGAGCTCAAAGTCACTTTCAGTAGAGGATATCTTTTGATAGCAGCCTTGAGAAGAGGATATATGTGCACAATGATGGCATTACTTACCTCAACATCATCGAAATTCTCTTCATTTTCATCTTCTAGATTCTCCATATCATCGAGGCCGTTTACGCTAGTAAAGACATCTTGAGCAAACCAAAGTTTGGCAGCCACGCTTGTTGTGGGTGGATCTAGTTTGGAGATAAGGCGTTGTCGCTTCGCAATTTGCGACGAACTGGGAGGATCTTGTAGCTTTCGTCGTTTTCGCTTTGATTGCATATCTTCTTCACTGTCATCAGAGGAGTAAACGGACGACGTCTCATCATTGTTCTTGACTTGCTGCATCTTCTCCCAACCACCCTCCTCGTCGCTTTCCTCCAACTCTTGGTCAGTTTCTCGCGAACCTATCCCATGCCACTCCTCGCGCTCAGAATTCTTTCTTCTAGACTCCTTAACTTTGTATTTTGCGTCTCGTTCGCGGAGCCTGTCTTGATATGCATCGTAAAGTCCACCCATCTCAGCCTCCAATGTCGCCATCTTTTTCTCTAGCTCCTCCTCTAACTCGAGCACGTTTCCATCCTCCTCATCCTCCTCATCCTCATAGGTTTCATTATCTTCATCATCAGAATCTATAATGATATCCCCATCCTCGTCTCTCATGAATGCCACTTGTTGAGTTGGCCGAAGGCCCTCTTCCGCCCTTCCCAAGTCGAAAACGTCGTCTTGCCCTAAACCAAGCGATGAGTCCTCTTGATTCATACCGATGTCCAGCGGTGCCGTCATCTGTAATTGCATGCGTTGAATGGTTCTGGACTTGATTTCGTTTGCCCGTCTCCGCTCACGTTTTGCGCGAGCAGCTGATTCGGCATTGAGTCTTTCAAGCTGATGCGATAAATACGTCAGTATTTCATACTTTGATGACGCGGTGAACGGAAAGTACTTCGTCTGAAATTTGCTGTTCCTCATCAATTACCTCTGCGACCTCGACTGACTCTATAAGATCCTCTGTATTCTGAGTTTTGAGATCCAATCCCAGCTAATAATTGTTGCAAGTTGAGCTTCGATTTTTGGGGGTTGGAGAGGAAAACTGACTTCGTCACGGAGAGCCAACCGCCACTTGAGCAGCGTTTTAAAATCACCCTTGCCCAGGACTTTCAAGTCGTCGCAATTGAGCCTGATTTCTCCGGTGGTTATGTCAAGCCCAAGCCATCTATTAAACAGTCATTGTTGAAGCCGCTGGGAGGAACGTAGAACGTACTCTTTTTCTTCGTCAGTGGTGAATGTGATCTTATTGACTGAACCAAGAACTCCTATAGGGTCCGAGCTCAGAACAAAATTGGCGGCAGGGGCTGTCTTGAACAGTGTGTAATCCCCATCAGCATAACCATCGCGATGTCGTCTCTTTTTCTCTGGATGAAATACGTTAGCTTGAACATGATTTGCCGAAGTGCCTTTATCTTCAGGAGCTAATGATGAAACATCCTTGAATACATGTCTAGGGTCAAGAAATTTGGGATCGATGTGCTTAGGGGCTAGGAAGTCTCGACAAACGACGAAAATTTCTGCAGATACGTTCCTTAATACCCAATTAGATAGAATAGAATATGAATTCAGTTTGAAACACACCTGGAGGATGGTGGTTTCGTGGCTTCAACTTTTCCGAACAGTTGATTGAAAACCCAAATTAGATTGTTGTAATCCACGCTGCGGAAAACTTTGGTAACGAAAGTTCCTCCCTTGATCAAAAATTCGACCGCAAGTTTCAAACTCATAAGGACAAGTTCAGATTGACTGTAAGCATCCTGAATCCATGCGGTACCAACGTTCGGAGCCCCGTCGTGGAGCACAACATCCGCTTTCCAATCTTTAAGTTCTCCTCGAATGAGATTTCGGCAATGGGTGGTTGTAATATCCGCTGCGAATGTAACAACACGGGGGATTGGTTTTATCGGAACGAGATCCACGCCTACGCATAATCAGTGAGACAGAGGGCTCATTGAAAAAGGCCAGACTTGCCAACAATAACGCTGTTCGTAGGCATATATTTGCTGGCGACTTGGAGCCAACCACCAGGTGCTGCACAGAGATCTATCGTGCATCTTGCTGACTCCAGAAAGGAATATTTTTTGTTCAACTGGATCAACTTAAACGCTGAACGGGCTCGGTATCCTTGTTCCCTATTCGCAGAAATAAGAAGCAAGCGCGGCAAGGGAGACGGTGACAAACTTTGCAAGCTTGTAATACTTGTCGAGGCGACCCTTTCCTGTTTTTTTTTGAGCCTTTCCCATGCCCGCGAAGTAGGAAGATTAGAGAGTTGCAACAAGAAAGTTTTGCGAGTGAGGGTCCTCCTTGTCCGGAACCATCATGTTCCAGGATCTTCCCACGTAGTGGGGGAGGTAGCCATCGCTGCTCGCGGCGGCCTATGCGATATGCAACCCCCCCAACCTAAAATGTCGAGCCTCTCGGGTGTATACCTGAAATTCCTCTATGTATGTACTGAGTACAAACCCCGCCGTGGTGACCTGCCCTCCCGAATACAACCTCACCTTGTTTGTTGGGCTTCTCACATTGTGTAGCGCCCCAAGACGACACCTACATATTGTAGATTACATGTAAATTGACACAAGCTGTAGAACCCAGCAAGTGCAGCACTCTGCTGTAGTCTCGATGCTGCATCGAATGTCGGTGAGACTCGGTGGGACCCAAACCCCAAGCCCTAGACCCTAACTACCAGATATAAATAGAATAGAACAGGGTCACTTCCCCAAATGGCCCCACTGTCCCTGCAAGCTAAGGATCGACGGTCTGCACCCTTGTGAGTTATACCAAATGTGCCTGTCCGCGATGCCGGGCTATTGACCTATGGTGATGTAGTAGCCCCCCTCATCCTTCCCCGCTGCTGAACTGCTGCCCTGCAAATGAAGCCTGCAACTATATAACAATGGATGACCACTAAGCCACAGAGGCCACACCAAAAAAGGAAGTGAATATAACTGCCCTAGTCCCCCGAGCTGTCAGACCAGCATCTGAATATGGCCCCTAGGAGACGTAATAATAGGCACACACAAATCAGGCATACACTGAAGTGCTCTAAAGCGCCAACCCACGCCAGTGCCCAGATTTGCCTTCTGTAAGCACGCACTGCCTGTCTGCTATTATGGCCTGCACACCCTTAGACGCTGCTCTGCTTCTAGAGGACATTGAAATGTCCTCCGCTCTCTCCTTTGTATGCAAGCCCCCCCAACATCCCTCCTCGCTGTTAGAGGAAACCCAATCGTCTAGTCAAGTAGGTTCAAGTTCTCATATATCCTATGGATGTGCAGACATAGAGGTGTCCAGCACACTGTGCTCCAACTTCCACCTGCCTGGCTTTCCAAGTGCCGTCTATGTGCGCCTCCGGTTCCAGGATGATCGCACTGGAGTACCAAGTGCCCTGCACAGTAAAGCCTTGCTGTGGTGCGACAACCCACCCGATGCGCCCCACATCACCATGGGCACCCGGCTTGAGACCAGTAGTGTGTACCCAGCTAGCATTGGAATGTTCAAAGAGGCTGTACACTGTGTAAGTGTTAAGCATGGGCGTGCCATCGTGGAGGTGGCTACTTTCTGTGATAGTGATGATGAGAAGCTGAGGGTCTGGGAGATGGCCTCTTTCCTTGTCTCCTTCCCAGCCGAAATGGTGGACATGCCAGTCGTAAGGCTCCCACTGCGACAGGTGCTCTGGGATCTCTTCACCTCCTGCCTCTGGTACTCATGGTGCCGCTAAACCTCCCCACGAAAAGGTATGCTATAACTGCTCTCCAGCTGCAGTAGCCTCTTACAATACCTCTTTATAGTGAGAGTCACACCTCCTACCAAGTCTGCCCCTCAATCCCCTAAGCATAATCTCTGGGAGCCGCCTCTCAGACCACCATCCATGTCATAGACCTTTAGCTGCTATCCACCATTTCTTCTGTCAATTGTCGCCACTGCTTGAGGAGCGACCCCCACTTTCTACTTCTTACTATTCATAGTGCGCCAGAGAAACCACTATCATTCTTCACTGTACATTTATTTACCCCGCTACTCAGTCCACTTGCCCTTCGCTTTAACAATGCACAGTAATAAACAATGAGTGTGAAGTAATTAGCTCAAAGAAAGCCGCACAGCTCCAAAAATCTTATATGACTTTGACATGCCCCGATTCTTGTACACACATCTGCTGCTCAGATGTTAATCCTTGCCAGACGCTTCTCTTGATGAGTTCCCATTTCCCTCCCACATATATCTTAGGGACAGTACTATTCTTGGAAATACGTTATCGACATCAAAGGGTCGTGTGACAGTGTCTCTATTCCTGCCATAATGTCATTGGGCCTGGATTGCCCCTCCCCCTCCCCTGCTATGCCTTTACTCTCTTGCCCAGCATGTCAGGATACAAGATGCTGAGTGGAAGGACCACGACAAGCCACCTTCTCAGCACCCAGTCCCATGCCTGTCTTAAACTCTTGATTGCTCTTTCCCCCTGTTCGGCCGGACTTTGCACAATAACCCTGTTGAATGCTCCTAACCTCTTGGAGGTAAGTATATAGCACCGTTAATGGATTAGATCAACATACCTGTCACCACTAGGCTCGGATAATGCCTGTGGTCATGCCTTAAATATCACTGCAATTCTGCAACCTGTGCAGGAAATACCGCCCAAGCAACCACTCTGCCACGCCCAGATGCCTGAAGCACATACACGCTCCCTTCCTTCCCGTACTCTCTCGCCTACAAAGACCCCACTCCTTTCACACCGGTGGTCAAATGTTAAATTCCACCCTCCGGCTCCCATGACATCGCCCTCCCCTGCCCCAAGCTACACTTCCCACCATACTCCAGCTCCACAGTGCCTAGTACCACCTATGATATGCCATGCTGAAATCATCGCTGATAATCCTGCTGACAACGAGTGCCCAACATACGCCTCTACCACACCCTCAACACCCGAGACCAGCTCAACTCCAACCCATACCCCCTCCAAGGCCCCCCCTGCCTATGACGCACCACCAGCCATCATCACCCTGCAATTATGGCAATTGAACCGCTCTAAAGGTCTCTCCCCTGATGGGACATGCTACCTCCAAATCGCTACACGAAATCCAAAAAACAAGATCCGCCTGGGAACAAGGATTACATGCATCGACTTTAGGGGGTGGGGGACTGATGAAGCTGATCGAATCCGCGTTGCTGTCCGTAAAATAGGAGAAGAAGATGGCTTGGTGATAGTTCAATTTGGCACTACCCCAAGATCTCCTGGGGTCGTCCAAGACAGCGACACGTTCTATATCTACCTCCAGCCAGAGTTTGTATCAGAGTCTGGGTGGGGTGAGGAAAGAGGGGGAAAGAACCGCCCCTGGTTGTCCCGAGTGTTTGAAAGATTACTATCTTCCTTACATCTAAATCCCCCTAAGTCCATCTATTGACCTAGGCTCAGCTATTATTATCATCCATAGTTACTAACGAATCGAAAGGCACTGGTGGATATACCTACCTGTACCTTTTCAAAGTGCTATGTAGTATTGTAGTATCGTTGATGCTGGCATGACTATTCGACAAATGAGCAGCAGGGTAACGCAAGAAGGATCAATAATTCACAAGTCCGAAAAGTTTTTTTTACATGGATACACAAGGAATACAACAGAACCAAGAAAGTCCCTATGGATTCAAACAGCAGAAAGGAGGTTTGTGGTGAAGGCTTTGACGACAGGTAGTCAGAGAATTTAAGGAGGGTCTGTGCATGGCCGCCAAACGCTTCGTAAAGCCGGAAAACAACCGTTGTGATGGTAGACTCGTTGTCAAAGTTAACGGGATCTTCGAAGGAGTCGTATTCTCCACGAATGCTGCTGCCGAATATGATGTAAACTATAAACCGTCAGCGAAAGAGACACACGACGATCACCAACTCCCTCACTAGTCAAGATTGTTCTGGCAACGGCAACAGCCTGAATAAGCTGCAGCAGTGGCCTGACCCTGGTGATGGTGCTCAGATCCCGTCCGAACAGCCTCAACATAGCCGAACTTACGAATGTCATGCAGGGAACCAGCTATTGTAATGCCCAATGCTCAGAAGCAGATTACCGCCGTTCCCATTCAGTGTGTCAGCGAAAAATTTGGCTCCAGTGCGGATATTAAATTCCTAGATTTGCATGTTAGCATCACGGTAGATCAAGAAACTCAATGACAACTATTTACAGCATTGTAATGCAGAGGGGAGCCTACGTGTAGTTTTTCCGCATGAGTCAAAACAAGATGTGGAAATGATTAGATAAACGTACACATGATGTGGAAACATAAAGCCGATCGGTCTTTTATACTCCGTAACATGGAAGGAACCTAACCTGCCAATGGGCTACACCGCCCCCTCCTATTGTCCTCCCAATACCTTTCATTTTGCCATGCACACAGCTTTCGACCACAACAATGGAGCTCTCCCCTTTTAGACCGTTTATATAACCCCCTACCTCTGACTATCACCCTCTTGTGCTTACCGCTGCCACCTCTTTCGCTCTGCCCTCCATATTATCCCACATGGCCTCCCTAGACAATTGCGTCATACTGCCGATTCTAAATGTGCCCAACCTCCAAAATCAGGCTAGTACCGGTATGTGCCCGTACTGAACAACGATGTTATTGTTTTCTGACGAGCGCGGCACCACCTCCGTAACTCATATGCTTGACCATCCACTCCATTCCCCCTTACCGACCATGAACCTCTCTGTCTCGGCCGGATCTCAGCCCACCACAGACCTGGACACCACGCTCCATAAATTCAGTCCTCGTCCCTGGGGCCCAGCTAGCTTTACTAAAAGACCGTCATATGCCCCTCCCACCCTCTATAACTCGCTACCCCTGCCACGACCTGCTAACCGTGTAACCATACCTCTACGTCCGACATGCCTCCCTACTCCAACCTCCGTAATCGCTTTTCTGTTCTCAATGGGGACGAATATTCCTCCTCCGACGAAGAAGTAGCTGGAACCGCCTCATCTATGCATGCTCCTAGCTGAACTACAACTGCAAATATGACCGTTGTCCACCCTTCATCTGCCCAGACCACAACCTCAACTGATATCTCTGCTCAGGAGGCACACTCTCCAACTGGAGACATGGACCTTGACGATGACCCGACACCAGATGCCATCCCACCCCCGCACCAAACTCCATCTTTCGCCGCCGTTGTAGCTGGAACAAGTTCCAACCATCCAGCGCCTCGCTTCAACCATGAGAACCATGCCGAACTGAATACTCAGGTTGGTTGTGCTCATTGCTCATGGAAAACACTCCCCCCCAACTTACATTTCAAAAAGTATGCAGAAACATCCCGAGGGCTAGCCTTTCCCTCTCCTAACGTTGGTGACAAGCGCCCCTTCAACGTAATGGATAACCTCGCTGGGAGCAGTGCCCCATCCAAGAGAGCCAACATCCCTATGCAGGCAGCTCTTAATACACCCTCCGTAACGGCCCCTGCCTCTACGCCCGCTGCTCTCCCAACAAATTACCTGCCTCACTCACCCTTGACAAATAGTCCGCACGACCGAGAAGAAATGAACGTTGACCTCGCCCCCTTAGGTATTCAGTTGCAAGCGGTCACCGCCCCTGCTGAAACACAAATACAACCCCTCAATGCTCCCATAAACACGCACAACCAGCCTCTCACAGCCTTGCCTGCCATCCCGATCCAGTCTCCTATCCCCATCACCCCCTTCCTAGCCCAGGGTACAAGTGCCACCCCTGCTGCGCACGCCCAGCCCACACATGCTCAAATAGCCAATGTCCCCATTGCCCTCCCACCATACATTCCGCCCAACGCAGCGAACGTACTGGCCCAGCCAGCTGCTGGGTTTCCCATTGTATATGGGCTCGAACAAGGCCTGCTATCCTTCGTGCAGAACTCGTCCATTGACCTTTGGAAGAAGCGGAGAGGGGCTAGCGCATTGGTCTACATCGGGGGTGATGGTATGGCGCCAAATATTACCAGACGCGTTCAAGCCATCGAGGCCTTTTTCCAAACTGTCTTCCCTGGCTTCCCACCCCCCCAAGTCGGCCCTCCACAATACTTCAAGAAGAACGACCGGAAGCTCCCCTTCAAACCAGTTATCCCCTACTTTGTCAGTGGACACCGAGACCTCATTAACACACTCAAGTCCTGCACCTGTTGGCCCACACCCTCAGTAACCCTCTTTGTCACAACGATGACCCCAGAGACTACGGACTTCACTATTGCAATCCATGGATTTCCCCTTGATCGATCAAATGCAAGCGACCTCATTGTGAGGGAGGCAGTGCGTGATACCCTCAACAACGACACAAACATATGCACCTTCATCACCAACTTCAATGACAACCTTCCCGACATGCAACCTGACCAGTTAATCGCTTTCGTCTCCGCATCCGTTCGCATCCAAAGTACCTCCGTTGTGGAAGGAAACAATCCAAAAACCATTTTCAATCTCTACATCACACCGCCCACGACAGTCCCCGAGCGTTTTATGGCATGGATTCAGGAACTCAAGAAGATGAGTTTTAGCTGTTTTCGTGGGACCGGCTCCTGGCGCTGCTCCTTTTATTGTGATACATGCAAAGGCCGTGACCACCCCACGGTTGCATGTCCCTTTGCAGCCATCCCTGGATGGCCTGCAAACCCCGCCTTTGTCAACGACTCTGTACCTAAACCACCCCCCGCTGCTGTATCAGGAGGAGCCAGAGGAGGCTACAACAACTATAGGGGACGGGGGGGAGGCTCATCCCTCAGAAGCAGACGAGGCCGTGCGCTCTAACTTACCAACCCCTTTACTACCCCTGAGCACCGTCTCTGTACCAATAGGCTCTATGCTCTCTTTATTTTTCCCTAAGCTTGTAATTGTCACTAAGCCTCTCGAATATGTATATCGTAACCCTTCCCTCCCTCGTATAAGATCCTGGCCAAAAGTCTGTCTTGGCTACCCAGAGAAATCTGGTGTCGAAGACCGAACTAGAGGTCACTCGACTCTGTAAAATTCTCGGCCCACATTTACTGATTACCAAAATTGCTTTTGGTAAGACAGGAAAGCCGAGAATACCCATGTGTAAAATACATGCTACCTTCCTGCGGAAGACCTATTTAGGTCGTGGATGAGCCGCGCCGAGAGGCTTAAGTCAAGTATGAACGTCGCCTTCGTGACACAGACTAACAGGGCAAACTAGTACTTCTTGACACAGTCCAACCGGCTGGAGCCCGGGCTCTTTACGAGAAATCCTGTCCTGGCTTAAGTCCTTAGTTAGGGGGCTATAGCAACAAATACTAACTACTACCACAAACCAACAAAACCATACCTCCTTTACGGTTTTAACAGGCAACTTCGCATCAGGCATCCCCCGAGCTGGAGAGGGTGCTGGCCAGCCTGTCGGTCGCACCCTTAATGACAGCTCCTGGGATTACGGAGACAGGCATGTCGTAAATACTACGTCGGGACAAGGACGACTGGAGTCAATCACTGGAAGGACATACAGGTTAGCCCACATACCCGATTCCAAAAGGGATGGCAATGAAGGTCGTCCCACAACCTCCCGACATGAACATAACATGATGCGCCAGTCATCACACCCCTCTGACAAAGAAAGTGTTAGAGGACGAATCTCTCGCTCAGAAAATATACAGCGTAGCAAAGACGCTGGGGATGTAAATATTCCCCCAAGAATGCCGCAACATGGTAGACACACAATGACAATGCCGGAAAGTAGTGGAAGGCGATCGGTAGCCACATCAACACCCCGCAGAAATACCCGGAAGATGCCCTCCCAGACTACATCTACCTTGCAGAACCAGACATTGAAGGGAGGAAATAAAACACTAAGAGCAAATATCACAATTGCCTCTCTGAATATAAATGGTGGGGGCACCCTCCAAACACGAAACAAATGGCAGCACGTAAATCAACTACTAAGAGAAAAGAGGATAGGGATTCTTGCGGTCCAGGAAACTCACCTTCGAGATACCACAATTGAAAGTCTGCATCTGCAATTTCACCAACGCTTACATATCATTAACAGCAGTATCCCTGAGCAGCCAAATGCAATGGGAGTGGCTATTGTCCTGAACAAAAGCCTCGTTGCCTGGAAAGAAACAACTATATATGAGCTCATCCCTGGGCGTGCTCTACTTGTGTCCGTGCCTTGGCACAAGGAGTCTATTATAAATGTACTAGCAGTGTATGCACCTAACCGCGAAACCGAAAATGCAAACTTCTGGAACACTCTGAAGGACAAATGGATCACAAGCCAGTTTCCAAAGCCTGATGTTCTCCTAGGGGACTTCAACTGTGTTGAAGCAGATATAGACCGTTTTCCCCTATGCCAAAATGCACCTATAGCTGCAAGGGCCCTAGAGGAACTTAAGTCTGAAATTGGACTGATGGACGGATGGCGACAGGAAAATCCGCACAAGTTTGCCTACTCCTGGTCTGACACGAGTGGGCGAAGATCAAGGCTAGATAGAATATATGTCAGTGAAGAAATACTTAGATGTAGCAGAGAGTGGCTCATAGGAAGAACTGCCCTCACCACAGATCACCGTCTTGTCTCGGTGAATTTCTCAAACCCAGGTGCACCCTATATTGGGCGTGGCAGGTGGTCAATGCCACTTTCCCTCTTACAGGATAAAAAGGTTATGGAAAAGATCAGACGACTGGGCATGACACTAACAGAAAATGTTGAGATATGTGCCCTCCAACGGACTGAGGTATGTAATGTACAAGTGCTCCATAAAAATTTCAAAAAAGATGTTGTAACATATGTGCGTGAGTATGCACACAAGATTACACCAAAACTGGATAAATTAATCAAGGATAAGGAGAAAGCACTTGATATAGTCCTCAACAGTGCAAATCTGGACCTGGTTGAGAAGCAAGTAACAGCTGGAATCCTAGATGAAGAAATACAGAGTCTGGAGAAACAAAGACACACTAAGGCACGGGATAAAACTGCTGCAAAGAATAGACTAGAAGGTGAAACCATGGGTAAAACTTGGTGTAGGTCAGGCAAAGCACATAAACCACAAGATCTCCTCTATTCTCTGAAAACCCCTCTCACTGAGCCACCAACCTACGAAAAACGCTCAGATAAGATGGCAAAGATTGCAAGAGACTACCATAATGCCCTACAGAAATCGGAGGATGTGATTAACCAGGATAAAAGAGATGAGGAAATGGACAGTGTACTGGAACATATCCACACTGCTGTACCTGAAAATGAAAAGCAAAAGTTAAGTGAGTGCCTCAATACAGAAGAAATTAAGCAGGCCATTAGAGACTTACCAGATGGCAAAGCTGCAGGGACCGATGGTCTGCCCCATGAACTTTGGAAAAAACTAGCTGAGCAACATGATGACAACAAGAAACATAACCGACCAACTTTTGATGTTGTTAAGGTACTTACCCTCTTATACAATGACATTGAAAATAATGGGATGGCTGAGGGAACAAGTTTCTCTGAAGGCTGGATGTGCCCTATATATAAAAAGGGTGACCGTACTGAGATTGCTAACTACCGCCCGATCACAGTCCTAAACACAGATTATAAAATCTTGACAAGAGCTCTTACAACAAGACTGACCTTGGCTGTCCCAACAATCATCCATCAAGACCAAGCTGGTTTCATGAAGGGTAGAAAAATTGAAGATCAGACAGAAATGATCAATATGATGATAAATGTTTGTGAGGCTGAGGAAATAAATGGAGCCATAATATGCCTTGACCAGGAGAAAGCATACGATAAAATCTCACATGACTTCCTCTTTCGAAGTCTCAGTAGGTTCGGTTTTCCCCTACACTTTATTAACACTGTCAGGGCACTCTACTATGATGCCCACACTGTAGTGATTATTAACGGAGAAACAAGTTCCCCATTTAAGATTACTCATGGTGTTCGCCAAGGTGATCCACTCTCATGCCTACTATTTAATATTGCAATTGAGTCTCTAGCCAACATGTTGCGTGAGTCAAACCTTCAAGGACTCCTAGTAACTGGTGCAATTGAACGTACAATTGCTACCCTTTTTGCAGATGACACTACTGTGTACCTTTCTGAAAACGACCATTTTGCTGACCTGCAGGAAATTTTAAAAAAGTGGTGTATCGCATCCAGTGCAAAGTTTAATGTCCAGAAAACTGAAATCATCCCTGTGGGCTCAAAACCCTACCGAAACCACCTTGTTGAGACAAGAAGGATTAGTGAGGATCAAGTAGCAATCCCCCCTGAAATACACATAGCCAAAGATGGAGAACCTGTCAGGGTACTTGGGGCCTTTGTCGGAAATAAAGTAGATCAAGTAAACATATGGACTCCTATACTAGAGAAATGTGATAAAGCTCTGGCCAATTGGGAGAAAACCCGCCCCACCCAGGATGGTAGAAGGCTCATAATAGGCATGGTTATTGGTGGGTACACACAATACCAGACTAGGGTTCAAGGTATGCCAAGAGATGTGGAGAAGCTACTTACAAAAAAGATCCAGCGCTTCATGTCAAAAAATGAGAACATACCTATGATTGGCCTCTCCACCATGAACTGCAAAATAGGCAATGGGGGGAAAAGTCTGTTAGACATTGTTGCTAGAAATCAAGCAATTGAACTAATGAAATTAAGAAGCTACCTGAATTTTGGAGACCTACGCCCTAAATGGGCCTTTATAGCTGACATCCTGATGGCCAATAGTATCAGCCCTGGATGCCGAGTTAGAGATCAACTATCAAGGTCCAACCTCTTCTTACAAAGCTGGAAGGTCAATACCAAGAGAGGGACTATGCTCCCCCCATGACTATGTAGGATGTTACAAACTGCAAAGAAATTTCAGGTAATTTTCAACCCTGCTGCCCTGAACAGTATGCTTAAACGTAGAATGCCCATCTGGCACCACCTAGGAATCCAGAACAAAACAATTAGAAATAATGGACAAAGAGAAGTCTGCCTAAGACAAAATCACAAAATAAAAGATGTTGGCAACCTACAGGATTTTGTGGCTAAAGTTCAATCTGACAATCACAAACCAACAGCTAACTGCAAATGTGACACCTGTAAGTCTCATCGAATGGAAGGATGTACCAGCCCCTATATGTGCAAAGAAGCAGCCTCTAAGGTCCTGAACAAGCTTCCTCCAAAATGGGACCCAAGAATCTCTGATATAAATGCTGCCACAGAAGAGACGAATGATGAAAATGATAATAACAGCAACACAGATACTAGGTTCAACCCAGACCTAACAGTGCAAAATAACTTAGCAGAAGGATTTAGAGTCTTTGCAGACCCACAAATTATACATGCCACCCCTGCTCCAGAAATTGACGCACCAGCAAACCAATGTACGATAACACAACTCTGTGTGGTTGGAGTATGCCGAGAAAGCGGAAATGATAATGCTTACGCTGGGGCTGGAGGCTGGTTCCCAGCAGACAATACCCAAAGTTTCTCAGTTAAACTGCCCCCAACCATCCTTACAACACAAGCTGCACAAGTTGCCGCACTTATTGTTGCACTCGAAAAGACTCAGTCGAAAGATGATCTCATCATCACAACCAACTCAGATTATCTCACCTCCGGGATTACCAAAATGCTCCCAAGATGGGAAGACTGTGGATGGATAGGCATCCAGAATAGGGACCTGCTAAAGAAGGCTGCTGTAATGCTGAGAACACGAGATGGTGAAACACATTTCCGCAAAGCTGGAGAAGGGGAACAAGGACCTAAAGAGGCGCTTCTGAGTGCAAAAAACGGATGTAAAAAACCAAACACTACCCAGTTAACTCTACATATCCCCGAAGGCACTAACCCAACAGGCGCTAAGCTAAGTAAAATGACTCAGGCGCTCCTGTACCAGGGCATTATGGAACTTAGAGTCTGCCCACAGAGGAGAGGGACAATCATATGTCTAGATATGACCAGACACGGTGTAAAGGAAGTCAGTGGATATCTGCCAACTAATGAGAAAATATGGTACTCACTGCGTAATAAAGACATAACAAGGAATATACGCGCTTTCCTCTGGAAGTGCATGCACAATGCACACCGTTGCGGAGAGTACTGGCTTAAGATCCCCGGCTACGAACAACGGGCGAAGTGCGCTTTTTGCGATACCAATGAATCGATGGAACACATCCTCACTGAATGTAAAGCCTCTGGACAGAACACAGTGTGGAGACTAACTCAGGAATTACTTACAATGAAAGGCCTTTCCCAGCTCCCCGCAATCCCCACCTTTGGGCAGATACTTGGCTGTAGCCTTGCAAGATTACGCAACCACGAAAATAAACTGCTGAAAGGAAGCAGTAGACTGTACACAATTGTCATGTCGGAATCTGCTCACCTGATATGGAGACTGAGATGCGAATGGAAAATCAACAGAGGGGAAGATCCCCAGAAAATACATACCAAAGTTGAAGTTATGGGTAGATGGCTAAGTATACTAAACACAAGGCTCAAGCTCGACTGCCTGATGACAAACAATGTAAGATATGGCCGCAAAGCTCTCAACCCTGAAATGGTTGAACGGACTTGGAACAATGTCCTGTGTGACGAAAGAGGCTTACCAGATAATTGGGTGTCAGGATCCGGGGTTTTAGTGGGTATGAGGATGGAGCGCCCTCCGGGGCGCAACCGCTAGCTTCGGCAGCGGTCATCCTGAGTCCCACACTGCTCCTGTGTGAGCGTGCGCAACAGCATTTCCTCGGGGTGGACCGTTTTTTTTTCTAACGGGGTGAAACTCCCTGATTAACTAGCTTGCATAATAGGTTAACTCTGTTAATTGTTCTATGCTCTATAGCTCCACCAAAAAAAAAAAAAAAAAAAAAAAAAATAAAGTTTTGCGAG
>Ga0307507_10006036_pt1 | contig 19069 bp, 19 predicted proteins | sample 7_EM_MG_FD_207223 | JGI IMG/M metagenome (GOLD analysis project Ga0307507, IMG submission 207223) | Populus trichocarpa ectomycorrhiza microbial communities from riparian zone in the Pacific Northwest, United States - 7_EM | ecosystem: Host-associated > Plants > Roots > Unclassified | place... | reverse complement strand
GCCCCCCCCCCCCCCCCCCCCCCCCCCCCCCGCCGCCCCCCCCCCCCCGGGTGGATCTTTTTTTTTTTTTAACGTGGCCTTACAACCGTTCAGTTCATGGAGTACCGGTATTATGCTCAGTCCCCTTTGGCTCGATGGGGGGACGTGTGGATCGGAGCTTTTTTTTTCTTCTTTTCCTCATCATTGTCTCCCGCATTGTGTTACTCTCCCCGTCGCCCTTGGTGTAGTGAGTGAGCGCGTGAGCGAGAGAAAATTGTGGTGAAGGCGTTGCGCTACGCTACGGTGCTTACCGGTACCAGCCACAGTAATAACAAAAAACCAACAGTCTAAATGGATAAGGAAAGAAGAAACAAAACCCGATACAAAGTAAACGCACGCATACCCCGCTGATAAACTTGTGATTCTACAGTACCCCTCCTTGCAATTTCCCGGGTGATGGAAGAGTACTCGTTTATTCTCTTGTGTAATGTCGGGTACTTACAGACGATAAATACGATAAACCGGGATTGAGAGGAAAGAAATTACAGGTCTTTGTTCTCTTGTGCGTAATCTGCTGATGTGATTCCTGTTCTCACGGTTGTCCGCACGACTTGTAAAGTCAATAAACCAGTCCACTGTTTATTAAAAGCCGGAGACTTTTGACAGAGTTGATGCGTGGTATAGCCGAGTACGAGTATGGTGGGTTGCTACAAATTAGAAATCGAAATATTTTTTCTCTTAGAGGAAAATAAGAGGTGAAAAAAAAAAAAAGATTTCTTTTCAGTGAGCACATGGGGAAGGTCCTGAGATTTTTTTTTTGGTAATCCATCTATCATACTTTACTTTCTTTCTAACTCAATTCTCGTATTTCTCCACCCCCCCGGCTGCTCACCACCGCTGCTCCCACTAACCCCATGGATCCTCGGCTATCGTTGATTACATAAGGTGCGGCGGTGTAGGAAACTAATATCATCGATTTCGGGGAAAGCCAGAACAAAAAAAAAAGAAAGTACTGAGCCAAAAGCTGAAAGATAAACTCACTCGTTTTTTAATCATAGAGCCTTGAGGGGGGGGGATAACCCCTCGGCTCTCTCGACATTATTTCCGCCCGTGATCACAATATCTACAATATTTATTCCCTTATCTGCATATGTACCGTATTATACTTTAGCACAACTAGAAAAACAAAAAAAACAAAAAGAAACATCTAATCTTCACCCGCGTGCGTCTCGCTTGTGTCCTTGCAGTTGGGTATTTATCTACCCCCCCTACCCATAATCTACCTACCTGTCCACATACTTAGCTCCCCACCTGATCCCACCCTCTCGGTTTTTTCCTATCGGACCGTTTCGTTCGTCTCGCTCATTCCCCCAGTCTGCCATGCCACATTGCAGCACAAGTTTACACGCATCTTAGTAGTACACCCGTTGCATTGACCCCATTGGAACGTCAAGGGCCAGGTTGTCATATTCGCACAGTCAATAGTACTTAGTAGTGATTTGACATGGCGATCATACCTTACGACTGCTGGGGGGTGACGGGGAAGATTGTGCTGGCGTTTTTCTATGTAAAAGCGACGAGGAAATAACTTTCCTCCCGCTCCCCTCCTTGTTGCCCCTCCTGATCTCTCCACGTCTTGTTTAGCGGAGCAATGGTTATTTCGCACAGCATTCACTCAGTGCATGGAACCCGAGTGATCAGATATGTTTGCTTGGTGGGGTGCGGTGTGTTTATCTGTAGACGATTAGGAGGTCTCGGTGACGTCATGGGGATGGCCGTGAGGGGGAGTTGTAGTTCGAAGGGGAAGTGGTACAGTAGTTTAAAGTGAGGTGAGGTGAGGTGTGGTTTAATTCAAAGTGAAACCTTCCTCCTCACCTTGTCACGATATGCTCTGTCTTCCCTCCCACTCCAGCATCCCCCCCCTCCCCACGCACGTACCTTAGAGTGCTGGTAAAGCGGGGGTTGGAGTTCAGCCGCGGGTGGCGGGTGGGTGGATGGATGGAACAAAAAAGAAAGAAAAGAAAAAACGAAAAACAAGAAAAGTGCACTTTGTGAGTTAGACTTTTGCGTCCCTTGCATCACCATTTCCTATCATACCCTGAACTCGCTGGTGGTTTTAATCAGGCTGTAAATTAACCGCGCGCTTATTGCGATTGGGCCTGCCCCGTGCCGTGTTAGCGCGAGAATGATAATATAGGTGGCGAGGCGGGGAGCAATTGGTGGGGCTCGATTAGTCGGGGTTAAGGCTAAGCGGCCGATGGGGCTTCGGGGCGGGGTGGAAGGGGTGCTTCTATCAGAATGTCCGGGGAAGGAACCTGAGACATGGGATTGCATATCGTGTGCGTGTGTCCATATGTGGGTGGGGATGTAAGGGGCGAATCACAGTGAGTCACTCGCGATGTCTGGCCGGTTGCCTGTTTGCGATATTCACCATAGCCGCAGAGCGGGTGGAGCTAGAGGATAAGAAGAGCAGATCGGTTTACTCAGTTGGCTTTTGATGGATGGGAAGTGATTGGATTCGGGGCCAACTTGGGGCTTGTTCGGTGTGGGTTTTTGTATGCTTCTGGTGCTCATGGGGCGAGCTAGTTCGCTAGTTTGCTATAGGCCCCTGCACGAACTTATCTAGTCGATAGGGCGTGTGTGCACATGGCATTGGTGTCGCGCGGCATGGCCTATACTCTAGTACTGTTTCTCTAGACGGCTGTCGCGGTTATTGTTTTTCTCTTCTTCTAGGAGTCTTGCATGGTATGGGCTGAAAATTAGTCGTAATTCTCTGACGTTTGTAAAAATGACTAGGTGAGCATATGCTGCCACAGAAACTCTCCCAGGACCTGGGAAGCACAAAATACAAGTGTCTTTTTGTGAAACAAGGAAGGACTCCCAGATGTTTTTAAGGGCTCTGAGTGGGCTGGTTGGATTTGGCCTCAAAAGCTGCAAAATATTACCTAGATGGTCCCTAGTTTCTAGAATTTTTTTAAGAGTATGATGTCATTTCTGATTATCTCAGGCTAGGGGCTTATAAAGCACTTCGGTAAGGGGAACTCGTTACTGATGTATGTTTCAGTCAAATTTTTTCGATATTTATAGCTTGCTAATACTGATGCTATTTGATCGTCTGTCAAGTGCAGGTGTATTTGGACCCGGCCGTTTTTACAAGCGTCGGAGAATTACGAGTAAGAATCGGGCCCACACTGCCGGTAGTTTCTACGTACGTCAGTGGAAGGGATGCACAGCAGATTATCGATATGTAAACAGATATACTAATCCGTATTGTTCACATGAGATATCTTTCTGCAAGGGCATTGGTCACTCTATTCGCCAGTTCATTTACTCATTAACCCTCCCCCTCATTCCTTTTTTCCCCAACCCCTCCCGAACCATGTGTGTCTAAGGCAGAGTCCACCTATCAAACCGGCTTCCGGGTCCCACTGTCTAAAGTGCCAGATCCAATAGTGTTGTCAGCTGATCAATCTCAAAAACCCATTCCAGCAAATTGCTTCTGTTCCCTTTTCCGAAACAAAGCGGGATGAATGAGATGCGCTTTTACAAGGGGAAAAAAAAACTATACCTATCCCTAGAGGCGATGGTGGCTCAGAATAGCACTTATGGAGCATAAATGCAAAAATGGTTGCGCAAGAACCCTTATCGATGGTGCTTAGCTAGGGCTAAGGGAGTTCATAAAACAACAAGTATGGAGTACCGGAGGTTGGAAAATTCCATACAGATTAACAGCCTGGGGGTCAATGACCTGAGTAGCTCGGCGTCGCTTATGGGGAAGAGGAGAATTTACGCCGGTTAAGGATCCTGTAGGACCTTCCTTCCTTCCTTCCTCGTGGATCATTTCTTCCCCGTAGATCATTTAGGGGTGTTATATTTAGTAATCTACAAGAGTTGTCTCAGCTAGGGGTGCGGTAGTAGCATGTCGCGCCCAACCGCAGGTGGATTGCTGTCTTAGGGAAGGATTAAGTCTGTGTGAAGAGGAAGGTAACTTATGGGGCTGGGAAGCTCGTGGCCACATAATGGTAACCAGGCGAGAGGGATAGCGTTCCCCCGGGAGTACCCTCCGATGGCCTATCTTGTCCATATACTTATCATTGACCACAGTAGGAGCCTATATATGCTAGTTCTTCAAGTTAGAGAATGATCCCGCATGAGAATTTCAGCTAACGTTTTGCCTATGGTACGATTTTTATGGCGCGAGGTCTCCGATGCCGTTAGGGCCAAGGGTTTCGTTGTCTATCCTCAGGGGCCAAGATTTGTTAGAATCCTACTACTGCCCGGGTAGCATAATCATCCAGTGATGGCTATTCAGATCAGCAGTAACCCGGCTAGCAAGACACTTTCCCCAAGCAACCTACTATGTAATAAGCTCACTAGGTGAGTAACTCACAGTGGACTACTTTCCCCTAGGTCTAAGCACATAGCGGGATACCTGCCCATATCTATCTACCTACCTACCTATATACCGCTATCAGTAATTCTAGCCCATCGACCTTGAGGTGTTTCACGCGAGTGAGATTATGTGATGCTGGCCTGCCACTCTATCACTGATATCGCCACTACTCGAGTACATCAATGTCTGGCTCGACTTAGTCATCTGGATAATCACATTGTTTTGTTAACCCCGGTTGAGGTTTAATATACTACTTCCTTGTATAGTGCCCTACACGGGTGAGCGCTCTCCAGGAGACCGGTTCGGGCGAAGCAGAGCCCTGCGGTGCTGGAATCAACTAGAGATCGCCGGCTGCCTGCCGTACCGTTCCAAGAAACCGTCTCTGGCGGTAATCGTATCAACCACAGAACCACACTAGCTCAATTCCACCATGTACCCGGAAGCCCGCGTGGCCCCTAATCCCTGCTTTATATTTAATTTTTTAATCTTTTTTAATTTCTGTTTTTTTAGGAGAATGCTGCTTATCGCGCTGCCATCCCAATGGCTCCCACACTTTGCACTGCGTAGCATACAAAGTGCCCACCGGGCCCCCCTAACATAGCGCGCCCGCCAAATAATTTAGACAAGTGTCGCCGTCGATAGCCCGCATCTGCATTCAAGGAATAGAAATTTGGAATTTGGATTGAAAATTACCCGGCTCCTCGCTATCCGGAGTGCCAATATCTTCGGAAGCGATTCCCAAATATGTTTTCCCATTAGCTGTCCACTAGGAGTACCTTCCCTACAGGGATAAACAAGGGTTCCATGGTGTAAGAGCCTTACCCCGGCAGACGCCCAAGCAGAAAGAGAAAATTTTATTCTTTCACAAAGTGCTGTTGCAGTCCTGTCTAATAAATTTCCGTACTGTCCCGGCAACGGTGGCAAGAAAACATACCTCCTCTTGGATATTTTGTCTTCATACTAATATTTACGTAAAAAATCATGTAAAAGTTTGATGAGATCAATTTCCTGTGTTATAAGTAAACTTGAAGAGAATATGAAGGGGATTCGGGGTAATAGAATAATGGATGTATTTAATTAAAATAATTTACTATGAATGAGTATAATATCTCAAAAGAAACTGCATAGATGTGTTCAATAGCTTCTAAACTGTCCATACAAGTGGAGAACATGCTCACATTAGACTTTCTTATATTTTAACTACCTAACACTGAGTGGGAATTTTAATACTAAAATGTAAATAGAACAACCACAGTGTAATATATACATACAAATTTTTAAAACATTAGTCAGGTATTTTGGAGAGGAGAGATTAACCCATCTATAATTAGATTATCAATAAGATGTTTTTATAATTCTTTATAGGAAAAAGGAAAGGTTTAACTACAGTAATGCTAGAAATTATTAGGAATACATTTGAGATACAGAAGAGGAGCCAAGTTTGAACTTAATATTTTCTATATTAAAACATATCCAACCGGGTAGAAAGCTATATATATCAGATTATATAAGGATTGTCATATCCCACAATAAAAGGTTTGGGTTTGATACATTTGATTATACTGACCTCTACAGCAGGTCTAATATAACAATAGAATACCAAGCATTTAGAGTCTAAAAGATGCCTTATCTTCTCATTTAGGCTCCTAAACAAGATCAAGAATTCAAAAATTCATATCAACGCCATCTATTCATTAGTTATTTTACCTCTACCAGACCTTATTTCTCTAGACTCCTATTGTTAATGAAACATTACCATAATTGAAAGAAGGTAAAACCTCTCTATCTTTATTCCCATAGCCTTTTATCAAATAATGACCCTGGGCCCCTATGTTAACCTTCCGAACTTGCAATGCGGTACTGTTGCCAAGGACTGTACGGAAACTTATTAGAAACGATTATAAAGGTACGCAGGGATTAATTTTTATACACTTCCACACCAACATTTGGCAGCGAAGTGCATGAGAAGAAGAAAACAATCCCTGAACACGTCTACCTCTATAGTATTGTGAAACCCCAACAGCTGAGCGGTGTACTCCATAGTCGGAAGTTTTCCTCTCTTAGGAGAGGGCTGCGAAAAACACAGCAAAAGGCGAGACATTCAGCTCCTTCGTCTCCTCTGAGAATACAAAAAACCAAAAAGTTACCCAGGCCTCGCCAGAGGGGGCAACTCCAACGACACAGCACATGGTTCTTTTCCTTGAGATTCACCTACAATTATGTATAGATATGCACTAGTCCGCCTGACCTACAAAACCGATTACTCTGCATAACATTCCTGAGCGAGCGCAGCTGCAAAACCGCAAGGGTTTTTTGAGCGATTATATAGACAATTGCCTTGTTCGTTTTCCTTGCACCTTAGCATTTTTCCCCCCCACGTCCTCCTTCATCATTTCCTTAGGCTTTTCCGCCTTATCAGAAAACGTGGGGTGATGTGATGGGGGTCCAATTTTTTTCCCATCTCACATTTCTATCTTCCGCCCCTTGCGCAAGGCGGACGGGCGAAAAAAAAGCACAGAATACACAGGTGACCGCAATTCCTTCAAGAGATCATGGATGATCACTCAGTATAGACGCAAATGGAAATGATCAGTTGTCGCCCTGGATTGAGCCAAGAATTGTACCCTGTGAGTGGTACTATAGGGGAACCTTGTTACGGTACTTGCGCTTTTAGCGCCCGTGGGGGGAAACTTGGCATATCGCTATATATCATAATATTATGCCAATAAATCCTCTGGGTAGCTGGCCAAACCCTAGAATAGACCTCAACCGCACTTGAATTGTAAAATTGCTGTACTACAAGTACTCGGGGCGAGCATATTAGTTACATCATAGGTATCGGCAGAGTTTAGTCCCATCTGCGGTCAGAAAGTTCTATCTACGTATTGTGCGTTGTTGGCTCGAGACAGTTTTACATACAGGGAGTGATTTCCAAGCATAATCACAGGCTGTCATTCGAGAAGGGCCAAAAGAGAAAAAAAACCTTACTCAAGGCAATTGCCGTGTGTTATCCGGCTGCCGGCCAGTTCGGCACAATGGCCTGCACGACGATTCCTAGAGCAACTGCTCGTCATCTAGATCAGGTGGGTCCTCTAGATGAGGTGTAATCTCCCAACCTTATTACAGTAAAGAGCGGAAGATTTAGAAGCCACGCTAGGGTACCCCCCCTACGCTCGTTGAATCAAGGGGAGAAGCGCGCGGAAAAATAATAATTAAACTTTCCTCTGAGGCAAATAAAAAAAGAAGAAAAAGCCTCTCCCAACCTTACTAGGAGAGGTAACTCCAACGTCCTACAATAGCCAGATTCTCAACTGCTCTAGTGTCAACGATGCTATTAGCCTGACAGGGTAGCTTTTATCGACGTACACTTTTTAGTAGTAGTAGTAGATCATTACCTACTTCTCTATCTAATAGCCTACGCCTACCGGATTAGCTTTGGTAAACTTGCGAAAGATTATAGGAATGCATATGTTACTCTGTGGCGGGTATTTAAGTTCGATGCTCTGGGAAGCAATCTTAGCCAAGATTTCCGGGGAATGAATAGGGCGAGTTACTATGGTGCAATGCTAGGGTCCTTAAACTGGGGTAGGGTGCTCCCGAATACCGGGCGTGATCAGAATATAACTCTAATAAGTAATTCGTCGCAGTGTATGTCGGTGTTACACACAGATATCAGTTGCACGGATGCAAAGCCGCTTCCGCTTCCATCGAGCTTATTTCTGCCCTACTTTCGGGAAGGATCCCGTTGTTGACCCACATGGCTTACTAGGAAGCTTCCGAATTCGAATTTTCTTCATTGATTGTTTTCCCCGGGGATTAATAACCAGATTGGCACTAGACAACCGAAGCGTGGAAAGGGACGACTTCTATTGGGCTTGTTTCTACCTTGGTTTCGGGAATGATCCCATCCCGTCCCTTCCCGCGCAGCTTACTGGGGGGCTTCCGAATCCAAGTTAGCTTCTTCACCCGTTGTCTTTCCCTCGGATTGACAATCGGGTGGCTGCCAGGTGGCCGGGTAGCAGGGGGGGAGGGGACGAAATACCGTTTCAACATGTAAGAAAGGGCAATCCGCACATCACCCCCACCCACGGTCAAGAAGAAAAGGCTTAGCAGCTCGAAGAGGAGTCTAGGCCTGATTGAATTTTTTTTATGGGACGGATATCTTCTTCTCTGAGCATTCTTCTCCTCGCCGTTCTATATTGACAAATATGATACCTGGCACCTGCCGATCTAACTTGCGTACTGACCTTCCCGTAAGATTTTCCCACACGCCGCGATACCCGTGTTACACACTGCTGCGCCGCCCTACATTCCTCCATCCTACCCGGGAGAATGAATGGTGTGAGAGCAGAAAAACTGACCGGCCTTCCAGGTATGACGATATCAGATAAACCTCTGGTCTCTCTTAACTTACCAACGCCATCGCACACATGGCTCCCGCAGCTCAATGGTCACAGCCGAGTGACGCCCCATGACTCCGAAAAAGCACCCGAGACCCACTCTTCACTCTCACTCCACCGCCTGACCGCCCTCACCCGGCACCAACCCCGCAACTCCTGGTACCGTACAAGTACTAGCACCCCCCGGCTACTTAGAAATTCAAGCACCACCACCAAACCCTCCCCACAGTCCCGACTTTCTCCTCCTATCATGCTCAAGCATTGTACAACACTCTCGAAAGAGTGCACGCCTCAAATGAAAAAAGCAAATAAATAAATAAAAAAAGTAAAAGGGTCCTAACCTCTTCCCTCCCCCGCACGTACGCAACCCACTCGAACGAAACCAAACCCAGGAATTTTGCGATTCACCCGTAATTACCCTTGCCCGATGTACTTGTACCACCCACCCACTCGCTCTGAGGATTGGAAAAAAAAACGCCAATATTTTCAGACATGAATAAAAAATACTTGTAGACTGTTTTTTTGGGGGGATTGGGGTGACGAGGTGGGAAGCGAGGCGGGAGGATGGGAAGGTGGTGGTGACAGTGGGGGAAGGGTAGGTGATCAACGTTGGACAATCAATCTTCTTTCTTGATGAATTGGATTGTTCTGCTCATGGTGATAATGGTGGAATTTTGAGGGGGCGGACTATCGCTAAATGCTAGCCCCGTTTTTGGGCTGTGACTGTGGGAGAGGTTGATGTTTATGAATAAGAGGGGGGACGTGGGGGGTTTGTGAGCTGCAAAATTTTTGGAGTGTCAAGGGTAAACACTTTGTACCGTATAGTGCCGTACTTATATATCAGGGGTGGCACGCGGGGATTAGAAGATATTAAAAGCAAAGCCTATGGGCCTTTCCCATCCTAGATGAAAAATCAAATAATCGCCCAATAAAGTGGTACAACCAAGAGTGCAGATCAAAAAAAGGTAAAATAATTACAGCCTCGTACATTTGTTTTAGCCTCCCTCGTTGATGCACTGACATATTCTCGGAAATTTTTCATCCAATGTGCTCGCCCATGAGTTGTAGAGCGCGAGTCTCTTCAGAAAAAAAATAATCATAAATTAAGGTAGACAAAAGAGAAACTCCAACTCCAAACAATAACACCTTGTTTGCCTGCCTTATTTTTGCTTGGTATAACGAAAAGGTACTAGGAATACCCCCGTAAATGAGAATCCATTTGTCTGCGCTTTTCTATAGGATATTATAACAAAAAGCGGATACGGAAAGGAAGGGAAAGAGATCATCATAGTAAAGAAAAGAAAAAAACGGCGATCATACAAAGTACTAATGCTCGGGAGTGGTCGCCATGTCGCCAGCGAGATGAGAAACCATGAAACCTATCCCAAGAATCGTACCATGACCTAGAAACAAGGGAATATCGCTTAAAGGAAAATAGGGAAGGTAGGGAAGGAAATAAACAATGCTACACTCATCATCCAGTCTTCCAGGTTTAGCGGTGATGGTGGTGGTGGTGGTCATTAGCTAGACCATCTCCAGCCTCTGTACCATACTGATAGGAATCATAGGGCACGAACTCCAAAAATGGGAGCAGGTGATTGACACCCATACTGTTCATGTTGATATCTTCACTTTCGATCATGATATTATATGCATTGTATGCTCCCACAGCGCTTCCAACTTCGTCGTTGTTATACCCCCCCCCCATGATAAGCCCATCCATTGAGCTATGATGAACGCTAGTGGCCTTTTGTTGTTGCCTTTGTTGCTCCACGCTGAGCCCCAGAAGCATTTCGGCATCACTTGCGGCTGGAGTCGAGGCCCCCACTGAGTACTTGGATTGGGAGGACGCAGCTAGAGATGCAACTGAAGCTGGCGTCGGGCCGGCAAATCCATGTGGAAGGGGCGGATGCATTCCAGACGCCATGTGTCCGTTTCGTGGATCTTGTGCTTGCTGTATCCCACCGTGATGGTTGGCATGTGGTGAGGAGGTGTTCTCATTGTACTGTTGGTGTTGTATAGTGTAAACACCAGCCTCACCGCTAGTAGGAAACATAAAGGCCAAGTTTGAATTTGGAGAGTTTATAGTCCCAGTCAGGGACCATCCAATGGCTGTTCAGACAAATTAGAACCACCAAGAAGCACTATTCCAAACTAGAAACTAACCTTGACTAGGGTTCCCATGAATCCCACTCATTAGTGGTGACGGGATACGCTCTGGTATCCGGTTAACCCCAAAGCCCAATTGACCCCCTGGAGGCATGAGACTAGATTGCGACAACCCCCCCTCCAGTTTGACAACTTTCTCACGGACCGCTCCATTTACTCGTTCCGCATCCGGGTTTAAATCACCCCGGAAATGGTTCCACACCCCAGCTCCCCACTTATGGACTTCGACACTTTCCATTTCCTCAACTGTGTAGAGCAAAGGATCGACGATCCCCTTTGCCTTTTGATCCATAACTGTCAAAATGTATCTCACTCCCTCCCAATAAGTCTCCATCGTTTTCAACGCTTTATAGCATTTTTGGTAATTTTGATGAGCTGCCTGGGCGAGCAAAGTGTGCTTCGCCGATAGTTTCTGAACTAGGGTCCCCTCTTCCACTATCTTCGACCCAAAACCTGAAATCATTCCTCTTCCACTGGTGCCGGGTGTTCCTCCGCCCGTAATACTACTATTTCCGGGACCGACAGTAGTTCCATTGCTACTGACTGGCGAGCCTCTGTCAGCTGTTGGAGGCCTGCTAGTACTGCTATTGGACTCCGGTGCCATGCTTCCGAGCGTCAAAGCATTAAATGACGGCAAGGATCCTGAAGGAGGCGGTGACGAGGATCTCGATGTTGGATTTGAAGAAGAATGTGCGGCGCTTTCCTGCAAAAATGCGCACGCCGCGATGTAGATCGGCTGGCTAGTAAACGGATTGCCGTTTACTGCCTTGGAGTCAAGCAATTCCGCAAATGCCAGAATGTCGGCAATCGTCTTGGCGGAAGACATCGATAACTCGCGGCTATTAGGGAACAGTTGCTGTATACTTCCTTCGAAAGCAATGAGCAGCGTTGGACGATGTAGTAACACAATTAAAGTATGAAACCAAAAGTGAAGGAGTAAAAAGACTGCCCCTTGATTGGTGCTAGCGTAATGCTGAAAATTGGCAACACCAAAATGAAGCTTTGGAGATAACCTTTGATAGATCTTGGTTAAATCTGCTTCCATACCTGAAAGGCTCCGCAAGGTGTCTGGTGTGACAGTATGGACATCCTTTATACTATTCAACAGGTCGGTTATTCTTCCGTATAGTTTAATTATCCTGATAAGAGCAGGGAAAGGAGGTGGATATCCATGCTCGAGGTCAACCTCTTCGATGGGCGGAAAGTCTACCTCAATCTCCTTGTCGCGTATTGTTACGGGTCTCCCTGTACCTGATGAAATGACTCTGTCAAGAAAGAAAACAGCCCAAAACGTATCCGTTCGCTCCCTCTCCCTAGCTTTAGCTTCCCTTACATTCTCATCGTCGACGTAATTTTCGTGGTTCTCGGGGACCCTATCGTCATAACGCCCCATCGACTCGAGCTTCACCCTATGGCCGTTTCCAGCACTTGTGCCTGCTCCTGGGCTTTGTTCCACACTGCGCGATCTGCTTCCCCCAACACGCCTAACTTTAATTCCTGCCTCCGCATCGCCTCTGGTACCTTCCAGCTTTTGTAACCCCAAGTCCTGTGCCATCCTAATTGCAATTCCTAAAAACATCCAGAGTCCACTATCCCTGTTGCTCCCAAACTCCACATACGCTAGTAGTATGCAAGCTTGTACCGAAGCAAGGTTTGGGCAAGCAAAGGCGTCAACAACCTGACTCTTTGCACGAATAGCAAACGCAGTACCATACTCGCTAGGCGGTACCTTTTCTCCGTTCCGGACGAGTGACTGTAATAATGAGTTGTTCGAGAACCTAGCAGCAACGGCACAGACTGCATCAACTAATATTCCCTCAACCCGTTTGTCCTCAACATCTTTCGTGAAAACCTCTCTCCTCAAGAATGGGAAATTACATCCCAAATGCGAGAAAAAAGTTTCGACAAGATGGGCAATTAAGGGGCTATTTGGGGAAGGATCGCTAGGGTCATAGAAGGGGATATCCTCCATTGGAACACTATTTGTTCCAGAGGAAACGGTAGGTGTTGAGTTTGGATTCCCGAGACTACCAAATGTTGATGCCGGCGACGTCACCGAGGAGTTTGCACTGATTGAAAGACTGGAATGTCGAGGTATGTTATTCCTATCGTGGACTTCAACAACCATTTGTTTGTAGCCTGGCACGATAGCAGTGGGGCCGAAATAACGGAAATAAGGCATGCGGTGCGCAAGTCTTTGTGATGGAGGCGATGGATCTATGGGATGCCGTGAAATAATTTTTTTTTAAAAAAATGGTTAATCCCAATATCTTCCGAAATAGAATAAAAGGAAGTAAAATAAAATAGATTTTCTCGGAAGGAGGGTCATGGGTATATAAAACGGAGATAAAAAGGGCTAAAAGGAACAAAATAGGACGCAGGAAGATAGGATACGAACATCCGAAAATAGGACTAGGACCCTCGTCCGTCAATTCTCCCCCATTTCCACCATCAGCTCTGCCACTACCATCCATGTCATATTCGTAGTCTCTGCCGGCAGCATCATGGCAGTCGGTTGATTTCCGCTTTTGTGACTTTGTCCTGGATTCCGTACCTCGCAGTTCATGTTGCTCGCTCGGCAACGGCTGCTGTACTGAAGGCCTCTTGGGGCGATCATGTGGCGAAGGTGTTGGCGAGAATAATGGCTCTTTTGGCGGATTATCCGTGGGTGTGGTGGTTACGGTGGGGGTAGATTCGGAGCGGGCGCGACTTTGTTGACGCTGCGTCTGGTGTGCTGACGGTACTGGCATCGAATTGGTGGGGTCGGAATACCCTAGGCATGAATGGCCATTCTGACGACAGGTCTCACAGATAGGTTTCTCACCGCTACAGCGGGTTTTCCTCTTGCGGCATGTCTTGCACCTTTATGGCAATTCCCGTCAGGAGGAGCAAGTCAGCATCAAACGTGTAACCGAACAGAAAAATTAATAAAAATAAAACCGAGAAAACTAAGGAAACTAAGGAAAGTAGGGGAGAGAGGGATCCTCATAAGGTGGCGCAAAGAACCAACATATTTACACATCGTGAAATGCCAAGGGATAAATGGATACATGGTTGCGCACGAGGAGATATACAAGTATAGCATCAAATCGCTGGATCCCATAAGCGGGATGGCAGCGTGGGGGCAGTATATCAGAGGAAACAGGAGGATAGAAGGAAAAGAGTGAGGAATATTATTTTTAACCTTCGCTGTTCTACTGAAAGGAGTATCAGGAGTAACATACGCGGCACTTATTCTTCTCCTCTTTGCATGTGGCTGCCCATCGTTTGCCACAAAACGGATTGGTCTTGTAAAAGGCTGCATTACATGGGCAGGCTGGGGGGACACCACAGCAGTTGCCATAGAGGACTCCGAAGACGAAGGTGGATTATCTGATAGCCGTAGCTGCTGTGATAGCTGAGGCTGTGGTTGGAGCTGCTGCTGCGGCGCCAGCTGCTCCTGGTGCTCTTGTTTTAGCTGTCGTTGGGATTGTAACTGCTGTTGATGAAGATATTGATGTTGATGATGCTGGATTGGGGAAGATGCGCTATCGGGATGTAACAAAGACTGAACCGAGGCTATAGCGGGAGTGGCAGCTGTATTAGCTCCGGCAGATGCTGAAAATGAGGCAGGCAAGTGGCGAGGAGCAGCAGCAGTGGTAGTGGTAGTTGCAGGAGTAGAGGCAGGATTGGAGGGATGGAGGAGATTCTGTACAGAGGCAGCCTGTAGGGATGGTTTGGTAGATGCCGAGGAAGAGTTTAGGACCCGTTCAATCTTTATATCAGAAGCCGGAGATGATGCTGAGGCTGAAACAGAGGCAGGTATCGGCAGTGGCGGCTCGCGGGCCATCGTTATGCTACCAATACCCACCAGATCCTTTCCCTTGTTTTATGACAAGCGGTGGGGGTTGACAACGAAAGTTAGGGCACAGTTGATTGGGATAAAGATGGTTCACAAGGCTGGCTGGTATTGCGCAGCGCCCAAGTGACGAGCTGCTGGGTAGAAATTAAAAGAATGCAGGGGGGGCAGAGATAGGGATGAAATTGTGGTAAAAGTACTATATTGAGAGTACTAGTAGCAGCTGTTTGAAAGGAGTAAAGGAAATTTGAACTGAAAGTTGATTGATTCAATCTCCTCGTGTTCGGCTTCCTCCGCCGGGCCAAATCTGATGAACTAGCGGGGAATCAACGGGGAGGGGGGTGGAGCGTAGCGAAGGGAGAGTTTGCGCGAGTCACTCACTTACTCGCCCTGCCTCCCACTCTCAGTCTTCCACTCAAAAGTGGTGGCCACACGGTGAAAGCAATCCCAGAGGGAATTGGATTAATGTCAGACCTCGGGTATGCTACCGTAATTTTACCTACCAGTATCCTATTTTGCCTCCTAAACGTGGTTATGAGGTGATTGTTATATATGGGAGGGGTGATCGGAGGAGATGTAGTTATGATATATGAAGTTCTCCCAAAAGTTACCGGAATTTGGATGGGAGAAAGAGATTGAAGCAAGTGACGGAGTTGATGGAAAGGTGACGATGACGATCGCGGTGTTGCTGCTGGTTTACCGGTGGGGCAATTTGAGCGCAGCAACAGCTCTAGGCGCGGGAAGAGAACCTCAGCAAGCGGGGTTTCCACTAAAATTGTTTCTAAGGCTTTATCGTCCCCCTCCACTCCGAGCGTATGAGACGGGTATAGATACAATGCGCAGTAACCAGTACAAGTTAGGTTGGTTGACAGCCAGGCAGTAAGTTTTTCTGTGCTGTATCCTCATACAGTCCTGATTTCCACTACTGGTACTTCAGATCGTGGTTGAAAAAGGCTCAGGGTGCGGGCCGGTGCTGAATCGTGGGGAGGAAGATACAATGGCGGTCAGGGGGCTCCCCCGGTGATTGACGCCGGACCGCTAAGCTCTCTCTAGGCCGCCCGTTTGTCTCAAACCCCTGGGACTCTGCGGCCTCTGAGTACTAACGGGATGCGAACAGCCTTTGTTTGCCTGTGCAGGTAGAGCTACGGTACGGGATTGTAGCCTTTTGAACCCAAAAAGGTGGTGTTGCATTCGTGTTGGATCGGTTGATTTTAGGATTGGTTGCAGGGATGATTGGCTAGACTTGCTTGTTGAAAGGGAAGGAATTGGAGCAAATATATAGATGTTGCATGTACATACAATACCGGTACGTACCCTTAGTCTGTTTATGTACGTATCTCCCTAAACTCTGATGTAATACCGGTAATATCGGTATCTGGGTTTCTCTGAAGATGGCTTTCTGATAAGGACTGTAAGGTACTGTGACTGTGCTGAGTTGTGCGGTATCAGGCCGTGTTGGGGCTGTGATTGCATACTGTAGTCTATCAAGACTTCGGCTCCCCAGCCGTAACTCACTCAATTCTAGAATAAAAAAGTGTAGGGATGATCTGTTAGGGACTTAATGTTCTTCGCGGGATTGGATAATCCCTTGTTAGGAATGATCCTCCCTGTGCCCCCTCCTTCCCCTCCAATGTGCTCCTCTCCAAACTTTTCTTCTTCCTCCGTCTTCTTGGTTTCTCTCACCTCTCCCTCTCTCGTTTTTTCTTTTTCATTCTTTTCCTTCCCCACCTGCATCCTTGATGTAACACCCCAACAACAAAACCTCGCTTAGTTGAGCAATTCAATCCTTGCAATGAGCACGTGGTGCTAGAAAAAGGACTGGCTACAAGTGTCGAATTGTGCCCTGGTTTTCAATCTACTCGTAATGTCCTGACGTTTGTGAACACAACTGCTATTGCATAACGCCAAAATTCAGCTTTTTTGCGCGGATCTTGGCATCATGCAATAGTGGTCGTGTTCACAAACGTCAGGACATTACGAGTAGTGGCGATCCTTCTAAATGGGTTTTCTGGGGTTTCCTCCCTTCAACCTGCCTACGACCAATAGGCACATACACCCTCTAACCCGAGAGCCTCTCTTGATTCTGGCCGAAGCATGCTGGTCTCGTCCTGGTGACTATTGCGAACTTGAATAGAAAGCCTGTGTGAAGTGGAAACTTCACAGTTGCACGATGTCTTGAAAGATCCAAATACCAACTCTAAGATATGTTGCCTGAATTCTACCGCACAGAATTGGTCTAATTCATCTTCACATCGCCAGCATGGTATGATGCCGGACAATGCCAATTAACACCTTAGCGAACCCCAAATACGACCAACTTCAAACTCCTCTAAGTCAACAACGACTCAAAAGCTCAAAAGCTTCTGTAAAAGCCTTTATTTGATGGTTGTCTAAAGAATTACAGAGGGGTTTAAGGAAATATGAACTTCCTGCTGTGCTAGAGCAGTTCAAAGATTTTCATTTTTTGGTGGTGGAGGTGCCAAATTAACACCCCTAAAATTACTGTATCGGGTAATTTCTTGGCAGCACCATGCCTCAGCGACGGCGAATTAACACAGGTGTCGATTGGCAGTGTCCGGCACTATCCCATAAGCTGTCGAGACATTCCGGTCCTGTTTAAAATCTGTAACACTAGCCTATTTGGATAATTGGGAGGAAAGCTACGCAGAACCTCGCTTTTCCATCATGGCCGTACTGAGCAGTGCAGATTTTGCTGTATTCTGAGCACTACGCTTTTTTCTAACTTCAGGGTTTTTCCAATCACGATTACTCAAATAGGCTAGTGTTACAGATTTTAAACAGGACCGGAATGTCTCGACAGCTTATGGGATACAAGTGCTTGTACAAGTGCCAGGGATAAAGTATCCCAACAGTTAATTTAGGTTAACCCGCAAAATAAACCCTGTCCCGTACGAAAACTTTTTTTTTTTTTTTTTTTTTTTTTAAACTTTTTGTATTACGCTACAACTACTCCTAGCGAAATAACTAAGCTATGTGCAAATTCCACCAAGCCGAAACCTAGCTTCATGTCGTTGCCCTACAGGCGTCCAAGCAACTCCAAACCAACAATCCCAAAAACTGAAAACCTACATCTGCGACATAACCTCAACATCGAATACCTACGCTCAGGAATGGTACGAGGAAAACCAACAAGCAATATACCCGAATACCTGAGCCACTTTCCAGTTTCCAGCCTAAGACCATGCTCCCCCAAAGAAATAAACAACCTCCTCCCTAACACACTCTTCGCCTATGGGCACCAGGTCACCTCTGACCTTCCACCCGCGGACTACTACCAGTACTACCTACTCCCGGCCAACGCCATGATCCACGAAACTTGCAATGGGTCTCGTGGACCATCCCTGACCTCCAACTCGCCTCGCCAAAAGTAGGTTTCCACCACCCGACTCCTCTCCCTTATCGTAAGGCGCTACCTGTAACCGAAATCCGAAAAACGACGACACGATAAAATAGCCACTAAATTCCTGTTAGTCTCACCTGCAGTTCGCCGCGTGTCAAGCCATGGGGAGGCACGAGGGTGTTCGTTTAGCGGTGCGGTGTGGCGTAACTCGTCGAATACCGAAATACAGGCACCCTACCCGACCGGAGACATTCGTGCCACCCTAAAAGGCAGCCACCACACACCTGGTCAACAATTCCTCGGAAACCTAACCCCCCGGTTCAACGCGATTGGCCCGCCAACACCGCCACCACCAACCCGTCAGCCGCCTACCACACCAAACCGGAATCCTACCCCTATCCCTAAACTCTGGGGGTCAAATGGACCCCCCGCTCCTTTCCCAAAACTCGTTAACAAAGGAAAACCGTATCGGGAGTCCTACTGCCTCCTGCTCGCCCATCGTAATGAAGCGTGCGAAAATCCGCCGATCGTAGAAAATTCGAAAATAATCTTAGAAGATCATGCCGATAGAATTGAAAAGATAATTCCAGAAGGAATAAATCTAAACAAAAAGAACGAAACCTCAGAAGAGGAATTGTTGAACTTGAAGCCATTGTGAGATTGGAAACAAGGACCCTTACCGGTCCACGGTGATAAAATGACTACTCACATGGAGTTGAAATTTCAATCGTTGTGGTTGTAGGAGAGACGGAGGATGTACGAAAACATCACCCCTGACACTTGTACAATACCATTCTTGGCCGAGACATACCATCCAAAAGGTTTCACATTGCAACAAAAACAAATCATTCCCAGAGTGTCAGCAGCTTCTTTAATTTTTAAATAACCCAAATAATTTTTGAAAAAGTTGAAAAAATTAAAAGAAAATA
>Ga0307507_10006035_pt1 | contig 19075 bp, 3 predicted proteins | sample 7_EM_MG_FD_207223 | JGI IMG/M metagenome (GOLD analysis project Ga0307507, IMG submission 207223) | Populus trichocarpa ectomycorrhiza microbial communities from riparian zone in the Pacific Northwest, United States - 7_EM | ecosystem: Host-associated > Plants > Roots > Unclassified | place... | reverse complement strand
TATGATGACTCATCAGCCCCCTACTTAGGCACCGCGATCCTTACGATCCTTTGCTTTCTGTACCTATTAGACAAGAACAAATCCATCAGTTAATAGGCCAATCAAGTGCACTTAGGTGTTACCGACACTATTTATTAACTTCTAATTTATTTCTATTAAGTTCTATATTTAGGAATATAGGATATAGTTTCTTAAAATATTTAGGAGGCAATAAGATCCATAATTAATTTATAATCCGTTCGTCTAAAGCGTTTATAGGTAGGTCCTATAATTATTATATTAATACATTAGGTTTCTAGTTAAGTTTGCCTAATTAGTATATAATCTTAAAGTTAAATTATAAAAGATATTCGGCCTAATAAATTTAGCGCTATATTAATTACTTTATAGTTATAAAGTACTATAGGTTCTTATAGTCCGTTAATACATATATTAGAAATAATAATCCTTTAAGCTTAGGACGCAATTATTTAAAGTATCTAATAATTGCAAGCAGTTCCTTACTATATATCTTATAGTTTAATTTAGTAGGGGTAAGTTTTTAGGAGAGAAAGGCTACTAGACGTAGCTCGCCGTTCTTATTATATTGCGATAACACTCTCCCTAGTGCATAATTAGACAAATCTATTTTAATAATATATTTAAGGTCCGGATTAAAGTAAGTAAGAATTAAAGTAGTTATAAAGTAATATTTTAAGTTATTAAAAGCTTATTTATATTTAACGGTCTATTTAAATATTATATTCTTTTTTATTAAGTATATTAACGACTATATAATTACCAAAAAGTAGTTAATAAATTAATAATAGAAATTTTCAAATCCTAGAAACCCTTAAATATTTTATATATTACTAGGGCTTTCCTAGTTTATAATTACAGCAACTTTCTTAGGGTTTATTTTAATTATATTACGGGATATAATTAAGCCTAAGTATATAACGTTAAATGTATAGAACTTATTGTTTGTATCAACTTAATAATACAAGTGAGTCATATCTAGGGGCACAAAATACGTATAGTATTGTATGCTCGTTTGGATGGTGGTGACTGTTAATTCTATTAAAGTAGACTATATAGTCTATATACTAACGCGCCTCCCCCCTAATTAGTTATAAGCAAGTGGTTGGTGCACCAAACGTGTAAACACATGTTTGGTACACCAGGTGCTGTAATTATATACTAGCAGCACTTGAAAATAGACCCACTTGTATATAGCCCCTGTAATTGCTTTAACAGAACTGTAGAACACAAAAGGAATACATAGGAAATTCCTCCCAAGGTGCCTTCTGGGCTGCCTTCCAAACGGTGCTCTAAGCTGGCCATGAGTCCTGTTTACGGTCCGCAAAATAAACCGTATGGCCTTCCAACGGGCCGTAAATGAACCATGCGGCCTTCTAACGGGCCGTAAATAAACCACAAGTATTCCGTTAGTCTCGTTCCACCCATTCTATAACTTTTAAATTAAGCTTATTTATATTAATGGGGGTTTTAAGAGCTTAGCACGGCTTTGCCTTAGTTATAGCGTTTACTAGGTTGTCTCCGCTGCTGATCTATTTAACCTCTACAATCTTACGCCGTTCATAGGCCTAACGTAAGCACATTAGGTCGACCATAAGCCTCTTCTCTTATATTGTACCTAGTTTAACTATACAGTTATAAAGGGACTTTAAATCGGTGTATAGAACTAGGGGTAATTGCTCCAATTATAGGATCTTCTGGATTGTTAACTTAATTGCGGCTCCTATATCAAAGCTATAAGCTAGTATGCTGCGGGTTACTTGTTTGCATTTAATTAAAGACTAATATAGTATATTTACGTCCTAATTATGGTCTATAAGTATAATTACAAAGCCAATTTGTGATAATAGATCTCTGTTATTGGCAAAGGAGGCGTCCGTAAACACTAGTACGCTAAGGGAATTTAGGTCTAGTGGTACAAATGTAAGTCCTCTTATTGCATTGTCAATTTGCCACTAAATACACTTATTAAGCTGCTTGATATTTTCCTTTTGCGGATCTGTTACCTAGGCTGTAAAGGATAAATTGTAGGCAGATTTGGGTTGATAGACTGTGGCAATATAGGCGCCTCTTGCACGCTATGCAACATATTAGTCCTTTATATTTACGGTCTTATAGGTCTCTCCGCAGGAGCTGGTGAGGTCCGTAGGCTTTACTATAATAAGCCTTAGGTTTTAAGCTTAGCGTTCCTAAGTTAGCTAAATTAGGTTGCCCTTTTATTTAATTAAACCTCCATTAAACTTAATTGAGGTCTGCTTAGTTAACTACTCTCGCGGCTTTACTAGGAACTTAGCTTCTTACAGTTTAGTCTCTTTAGCGTCCGTAAAAGTCTGGTCCGCTAAGAAGAGGGTATTATCTGTTTAGAGTCTAATAATACTAAGGCCGTTTAATGGGGTGTATAGGAGGCAGGGGTTATATGTTGACTATTCCATTTTAAGTTTACTAACATAACATTAGTAATACGTCTTAAACCAATAGTTTCTGGCTTCCAGTACTCCGTAAAGGGGTTTTATAACCCATAAAATTGTTCCTAGTTATAAATTAAGCTTATAGGGTAGTTATATAAAGATGTCTCTACTTAGGTAGGTATTGGACTACACATAGGCTTGCAAGATGTCCCATAAGTAAAGGGCTACAGGTTTAGTTTATTATAGTCCAGGCGTAAGTACAAGTATAATCCGTTAACTAACTTGTTAAATTATAGGCGATTGCGTAAGGACTAAGTCCTTTCCTTAGTTATTATAAGCTTATATAACGAGCCTTGATTTTTTAAAGGCTTTGTCAGTACTAGGGTGCTTAATCTCGTTAATAAAGTGTAAGTTAAATATACAGACGCCTTGCGGGACGTCTTTCTCTATTATAACCGTAAAGACGCCCTTTTTAAGTAGTCCATTAATCTCTTTGCGTTGTGAGTCCGTAAAAGGGGTTTCCTGTACTAGAACTGATATATCTATAGATAGGGGTTGTCTTGCGGATGTGCCTGCGGAGGTTAGGTAATTCTCTATTATAGGGTTCTTAGTTATAGGGTGCTTTCAGGGGCGTCCTCAGCCACGCTTTATAGCAGGTTTAGTAGGTTTAGTAAGTTTGCGGGGGACTTCTAGAGTAGGCAAGGGTGCTTCCAGTTCGTCTAATTTAACGTCATAGGTATTTTCAGACCGAAAATAGGGTTTTACGGACGTGCTTCTAAAGCTAGTTGGTCTACTAGGGAGTTATACGCAGCACGTTTCGTCTTCTACAGCCAGTAAACGATAAGGTCCAGTCCAATTACCGCTCTTACGCCATATAAGGACTTTAGAATTAAGCGGGAGGTTGTATACTAAGGTTATATTAGGTCCGTTACGGTAGTATAAAGCGTTATTAACGGTTTGTTTAGCCCATAGCTTAACTATTTCAGCCATTGCCTTCCATATTGTAGCCACTTAATCCATAACAGACGGGGTAGGAGGGTCCAGTTTGCCCATCCTTAGGTAGGCTCCATAAACCAAAAGGGTGGGTACTAGTCCGTTAGGGCCAGCGGTATTATTAACAGCTTTTACGGCCATCTGTAAAGCCAGTTCCTTTTAAATGTCCTTACACTCATCCATAATAATCTAGTAAGCTCTCTATAGAGCTGGGTAAGCTTGCTTAGCAAGCCCAACGGACTAGTGCGCCTTAACTAGAACGGCTTTTGTTAAAATAGCCATGGCCATAGCATACTGTTGGAATTCCTTGCTGATAAAGTTCCTACCAGCATCATGGGTGATATACTTAAGGGGTCCAACGTATGTATTAATCCAGCAGGTCCGTAAAATATCCCAAGTATGTTTTATGGATATATTTTGTAACCAACGGGTGGCTTAATAGCGGGTTACCTCATTAATTATATGTAATACTAGGCTGCCGTTAATATGTATAATGTCTACGTACACTAAGTGGTTAAAATTAAGGTCTTTATAAAGAGTGAACTTAAATTAGCCTAGGGAACGTCCGTATTTCTGGCAGAAGGAGCAGTATTTAGTTAGGTAGTTAATTGCCTTCCTATTAACGTTGTTATGTCCAGAGCGTTTAAGGACCCTATATAGCTTTTTAGCTAATAGGTAGCCGAAATGGCGGTATAGGCAGTGGATTTCCGTACTAGTAAGGTAGCATGGGTTATAGTTAAAAGATTCCTAAATATAGGTCCGTAAAGTCTCTCCCCATATAAGGAACGGGTGTCCAAATTATCGTGTAATTAGTAGGGTAACATGCTTGCTTTCTAGGGCAGTTGCGGGGCCAATTAAGGTGTCCGTAATATTGTTGTAGTAGACCTATAGCTTATCTATATCCGCAAGGCAGAGTAGAAAAGGGGTGTCCGCTTTTACTACGTGGAAGTTAACTAGGCTAATTAGAGTCTTAACTGTAACTAATCTAATTAATGCGGTTAAGCTAATGCCAAATTGGACATTTACGGCCCCAGTTTGCATAGTATCAATATCTATATTGTCATTTGTGGTGGTCTTATATACAAGGTATTGTCCATAACCTACAGTAGACTTCTTAGAGGCACCTATATCAATCATAATGCCATAGAATTCTTTGGGGGTATAGCGTTCTGTGGTAATATATGCAAATAGGTCCTGTTTACGGTCTATAATATCCATAATAGGTCTAACGGGTGTGCTTATAGGTTGGGTTTTAGGTGCAATTAAGTGTATAAAGGAGTGGTTAGCTAATATAGTCATAATATTAAAGGCTTGGCCGTCCGTAAAAGGTCCAAAAGTAGTTAGAAATGTCTCTAAGGTCTCCTATTCCTAAGTATCTAAGTTAAAGTTAATTATAAGGGCTTCCATTAACTTGTTAAGAGACTCCTCTGCTTCCTCTCCTTTATAGTCTAGGATAAATTGGTTAATTTAACTATTAAATCTCTTCTTAAACTTGTTACGTTCTTCCTGGGTATACCTTATAGACTAACATCCTTCCTTACCGCACATAAAGCACTTCTGGCTAGTTTGTCTGTGGGGGTATACTTTTATATGGGAGTTGCTGCGGGGGTTATAGGTGGGGCTTAGTCGGTACGGGTACTGCTAGCAGTAGCAGCGGTCCGTAAAGTAGGCATCTAAGTCAGTTTACAGGTTTTGTAGGTCTGTAATGAAGGCTTAAGTACTGCCTAGTGGGTTTAAAACTTTATATGTTGTAATAGAGGACCATAAATTGTTAATAAGGCTAGTTAAGGTGTCTACAGGCTTATAATAGGCGTATTTATAGGGTTCCACTTCCTGGCAGGCTATAATAAGTTTGTTGTGCAGGAAGTTGTCTATTTAAAGCTTAGTATTAAGGCTATGCTATAGGTGCCAAAGGTCTTTAATAAGAATTTGCAGGCACTCTATAGTCAATTTTTTGGTATTCTTGTTAATTACAATCCGTAATTTAATCGCATTCCATTATATAAGGATATTACGCTTATATTCTAGCCCTTTAAAGTAATTACGTGTAGCTTTATATAGCTTATCAAAGGGAACACTGAGGGGGTTACTTTTAAGGTTAGTGTAATAGTGGTCAAGGGCTAGGCCGCGCAGTATAGTAGAGTAGGCTTAGCTAAACTCCTGTTTAGGAATATCAGCCTTCTGACAGAGGTCCGTAAAGATAGTTAGTTTAAAGTTAAAGTTATCGTTTTCACCGCTATACTTGGATTTATCGGTATAGAGCTTAGCCAGGTTAGCTAGCTCCTTGCCGTAGGTCTTTACTTAGGTGGTTTGCAGATCTGTAACTTAAGTAACGAAAGGGTTTTAGTCCGTATTTTGGTTTATAGGGGTATTACGGTCCGTAACTTAAGTACTAGGTGTGCTTTAGCCCATAAGATTAATTCTAAGATCTTTTTAGTCTGTAGGACGAATTTAGTTAAATAGGTCGTCTATAAGGCCGGAGATCCTATTAAGTTTAAAAGAGGTAAAGAGTCTACTGGTTTTAATATAATCTAGGATCTACTGTTTAGTCCATTCCATTTAGTCCTCCTTACATAGTATGTCGTACAGAGACCGTGCAATAGTAACTCGCTTGTCCTTTTTAACCTATACACCTTAGTTACGCAAGAGGGTTTGTAGGTTGCGGGTAGTTACAAGGTTACAAGCCTTAAAAATAGCTTCTATAAAGTCCGCAAAGTCTTCCTTGTATTATTCCCATAGATCGTTATTTAGAGGCTTAAAGTGTCCGTATTTAAGGATTTTGAAATTAATGTAGTCGTTAACGCCGTTTGCAGACGTAAGGTCGACTCCCTAACTCTACTTCTTTTAACCTTCGTTGATTTGCTTACTTATATCTGCCATATTATATAGCGTAGTATATCTGTATAAGTTATAACGGGTCAAGAGGAGCTTGTAGCTGGTGGTAGTGGCTTATAGCGGGTGGAGGAGGTCTTGTAACGGTCCGTAAAAACGATTAACAGGTCTATAACGGTTTGCAGGAGGGTAGGGGTTTTCCGTAAGGTCTTGTAACGGTCCGTAAAGGCGATTGACAGGTCCGTAGTGGTTCGCAGAAGGGTGAGGGGTCTCCGTAAGGGGTCTGAGAAGAGGTTGGAGGTATTAAAGGAGGGTGTAGTAGGAATAGGGGTTTGAGGTTCAAAGGAGGTTAAGGATAAGGGGTTCCGTAAAGGTCTGTATTCGCGTCTATAAACTTCCAGTAAACCGTACTAAGACTTGAATAAGTATACAGAGATGGTAATATAGTCCGTAATCCCCAACTTCCGACCTTCCAGCAGGTCATACTAGGATATAAACAGGTGGTCGCTATCGTGTATCGCTTGGGGGAAGGTATTAAGTAATTGCTGATCTATGCGCGCTTACTAATCAGTGTTTGTATTAACTTAATAATATAAGTAAGTCATATCCAGGGGCACGAAATACGTATAGTATTATATGCTCGTTTAGATAGTGGTGACTGTCAATTCTATTAAGGTAGACTACGTAGTCTATATACTAACACGCCTCCCCCCTAATTAGTTATAAGTAAGTGGTTGGTGCACCAAATGCGTAAACATGCGTTTGGTACACCAGGTGCTGTAATTATACACTTATATTTTTTAATATTATATTATAAGCCCATATATTATAGGCGTTTAAGAACCATTTTAATATTTCTAATATTTGAAGAGTAAAAATAAGTAGATTAATATATTATTAATATATTACTAAAACGTACTAAGACCGTTCTTTATACTAAATAGCATTATTAGGTATTTAAAGAGTTCCTATTATATATAAAAGGCTATATACTTCTTATCTCCTTTATATATTTAGATTTTATTAAAGGTAGTAATTATATTAAGCTTTATAAAGTACCGTGCCTTTACTAAATAGTTAAGCGTCCTTTAAATTAGGGGAATTGGATATTAGTTTTAACTTATAATTATATTTAAAGCTTAATAATTAATATAGAATCTTAAGCCTCCTTTTAGCTTTTTAATAAATAGTAGTAGTAGTATGATCTTTGATTAACGTCTGATACAGATCCTATCTAGGCCCACGCAGACACTTGCCGTCGCAGGGGGGAAAACTTGTAAATTGACAGGAAGAAAACCCTGCTGTATAGGGAACGGAAAAACCCTATAAGCCACCTTAGTAGGATGAAAAACCCCTAATTTGCTATATTCGTCCATAGCAGCGGCCCTATGGGCCTATAGCTACGTCCTGTCCTCCTTAAATATTTAAACTCTATGGGAACTACTGCTTCCTTCTCTAGCTTATCTAAAGCTAGGGTTTACTACGTCCTAGCTAGGCCTCGCTATGTGTGCTATATGCTTTATATTCCATATCTTAACTATCCCCTATGTGCTATCTCCTATAGACTATTACCATATACGCCATGCCTCCCCCCCCCCTAGAGCCATCGAAGGCGTAAGGGGGATTCATCCGTCTTAACTACCATAATACTAACAGCGGGATATATTGTGTTGTATTTTAGGTATCTTTTATGCCTAGGCCCCAGCTAGGCCCTTTCCAAGGGTTACCACTCCTTAAAAGAAAACAAGGAGAACCGTGGGTCGCAATCCAGGCTACTAGGTATTTAGTAGTTGACGGCAAGTAACCGCATGCTCCGCGGGCGATCGCCCTAGGGGTTAGAAGGGGCCGTATATTTGCTCGTTCGTTCGCAGTCGCCGTTTATTAATATAAGGTCGTCGATGCTTTTAATTAGGGGTCGGGGGATGTTATCGAATACTGCATATCCATATTGGATCGTACAGGTGCCCTAATAGAGCAGTGTAGAAGTAGCTATTATCGTAAAGGGGTACTATTAGTGGTGGTTTTCGAGATCTCACTATTCTATGTAAAAACTTTTCACTACCGCCCACAACGCTCGCAACTACCACCACGAAGTCGTATCGCACGCTGTGCGACGTCTCTGCGTTGGCTCTAAGTCTGAACTTCAAAGACCTAGGTTCGTAGCCGTTACCACATATAGGTGCAGAGTCCGTTTTCGACGGCCTAATAAATAGTATAGGTAAGATAAATAGAGACTAACTAAGGCGAACAAATCCTTTTTCTAGATACTTATTAAGGTATTATTATATTATAAGCAGTTCTTCTTCTCTTTTTTTTTTTATGTCCATTGTATTATACTACGTATAATACTACGCATACAACCTCTAGGCTATGGCGCTATAGTTCTATATACATAAATCCTTTCTAGGCAGCTTAACATGTACTAGTAACTATATCCCAGTAGTTTATAAGCCCTTAAGGGTTTACAGCTCCTTAGTAAAATACTAAGTTGCTACAACTACTAGGGAATGAGAAAACGATAGGAAAAAGAAAAATCCTAATACCTGTCCCTGTCCTTTTGCAATTTATTTCTGTCCTTTTGCTCTCTAATATCTCTTTAAGAGCCTAGTAGAAGTTGCCTTCTTCTAGAATCCTATGTTTTGTCTATTCTTCCATACCTTCTAAGCTAGTACTGCGTACTAGTTTAGCTGCTTTAAGTATCTTACAGTCTTTGCTATTAGCAAAGTGATTTCCTTTACAATTAATGCAAAGAGGGGTAGTATATTAACAAGGCTTGCCTGTTATTATACAGGTAGAATAGGAGTGGTCTTTAGATAGATATGCAGCCGCATAGTATCAATAGGCTCTAGTAGAGCATCTGTCTCCTATATGGCCAAATTTTTGACAGCTAGTACACTGCGTAGTAGAAGAGATATCTAGGTATTTTACTACCTTAGTAGCTGTACCCGCGATTAAAATTTCTTTTTGCTTAAGGATTTCTTGCCTTTTCTCTTCACTCTCTATAGTAAAAACTATAGAGCTAAATCTGGTTTGTGGATTATGTCTTTTTATACTAAATAAGATCCATCTAGGTAGTTCTTGTATCCTTATAGGATTAAAGGTCTCAATTTCTTCTTTTAGAAGCTTAGAGCCTCCCTCTCCTAAAAAGGGTAAGCTAGGAACCCTATGGGCTATAACTTATACCCAAGGTTCTAGTTTTTGTTCTCTTTGGAAAGTAAAGCAGTTATGCCAGATATCCTTATATTTGACTAGGAAATCTGTATTATACTCTTCTATAGTTATAAGGAGAATATTTTGTTTTCCTTTAGTTCTAGCTATAGACGCTAGTACTGGTTTTTCTACTTACAGTTTTGATGCAAATAGTTGGTTGACTTTGTTCCGTATAGAGAAGGTATCTAGAGGTTAGTCCTTTTCGTCTATAATTAAGACTAGCTTTCTTTCTTATAGCTGCTTTTTCTTGCTCCTAGTAGATATAGAACTTCTACTAGAAGGAGAAAGCGTAGAAGGTAGTGGTAGTAAGGAGGGTAGGGAGAATAAAGACGGGAGGTCCTTCTTTAGCCTCTCTGCATAAGTTTCCTTAATAGGAGCTACCTCCTTACGGAGAGCTCTTACTTCTTCTACTAGTCCTTTTAGGACATTGTTTACCTTTTCTTTTTCTTTTTCTTCTTGTATAAAGGGATTTCCTCCTAATAGAATACTTTGTGTATAGAACATTAGCTATTTAACTTGTTCTTTTATTTCTTTTTCTTTTTCTTCTTCTTCTTCTTCTTCTTCTTCTTCTTCTTCTTCTTCTTCTTCTTCTTCTTCTTCTTCTTTTTCTTCTTCTTCTTTTTCTTCTAGCCCTTTATAGGCCTGGGTTAGGCTATTTAGAGCGAAGCTTAGATGTTCTCCAGGAGAAGGGGAATAGGAAGGTATGCTAGCCGTACTATCCGTGGTAGTTATTGGTTTTATTGTCTTTTTTGCAGGTTTTTGGTTTTCTTTTTCAGCAGAAGACTAAGGATATCCTCTTTTTTCTCCTGCCCTAAATAGGCCAGGGGGGGGAAGAAGGGGGAGAAAAGGTAAACGTAGACTCTTCATCACTTATTTCTATAGGAGGTTTTTTTTTAGACCTATTAGGCCTTGGCATTTTGTGTCTTATAGGGGGGGTTTCTAGTTTTTACTATCCTTATGCCCTTTCTCCTTACTAATCCTACTAGAAGATTTCTGGGGAGATTAGGCTAAAAGGTAATAGAAAATCTAGCCTCTATATTTTATGGTTTTGGTATTTGGTTTTGGTGTTCCTGTCCGTGCCTCACTTATAAGCTAGGACCACCCCTAAGAAGAATTTTCTGTTGGGGGAAAAGGGGGTAAAACGACAAATAAATCTACCTCTAGCTCGCTAGGCAGTGGGAATTAAGTCTTAAAAGTTGGAAAGTCGATTGTTTTTGATGGTAAGATGGGTATGCGTAAGTTTTGAAGTGTGGCGCTACCTTTTGGTAAGGTTGCATGTGTGGTGCAGTTCTTCTTATAACGTAGATAGCAAGCGAGCGGCGCAGGCAAGCGAGCGGCATATCCCAAAAACTACCAAAAATTGAAAAAAACTATACCTTAATATCTTGACAATGGCTTAATAATAAATTCTAAAATTTTATAATTAGCCTTTTATACCTATATTAAGACTCTAAATAAAATTCTAGCGTAATAACCCTAGTAGTTATTGAAATATTAGGTTTTGGCCCCCAATTTTAAGCTAAATTACAATATCTTACAATATCTTTAGAGCTATTTAATAGATTACTATATAAGTCTAATAAGAGGTTTAAAATAGGTATAAAAGGCTAATTATAAAATTTTGAAATTTATTAGTAAGCCATTGTCGAGATATTAAGGTGCAGTTTTTTCGATTTTTGGTGGTTTTTGGGATGCGCCGCTCGCTTGCCATCTACGTTAATATACTATATAGCGGGCCGAACTTTGGTATTATACTTACCTTAGTATAGGGCTAGTTAGTCTATAAATTATTTTTTGAACTTATTAATTAGATTATAGTACTCTTTAGGTATAAGAGGTTAAGGGTTAGTATATTATTTTAGTTCCAGTGCTTTTTTAATATCTTCTATAGTTCTAGTAAAGATTTTATAATTTTGTCTTTTTGCTAATAAAATAAAGGGTACGGTCTATATTATATAAAATTTAAGAGGTTTTAATAAAGCATCTTTATATTCTTTACTATAATTAGCAGTTATAGCTTTATTATATTGGTTTAAGGACCCGCAACTCGGCAGAGCCATGACGACGGTTATTCTTCAAAAAGAAGGCAAAGCAGATTACTTAACCCCAGGAAGCTACCGCCCTATTGCCTTAGAAAACACCCTTAGCAAGATCCTAGAAAGGGTAATAGCGGACTATATAGTAGATACGGCTAAGGAACACGCCTTACTACCACAAAGCTAAATAGGGGCAAGAAAGAACCGCTTAACACTATTAGCACTTACGCTACTTGCTACAACCATTAAGTCTGCATAGGCGATGCGAAGGGACTTTATAGTATTAATGCTTAGCCTAAATATTAGCGGTACCTATAATAATATACCTTATAAGCGCCTCCTATATATTCTTAGGGCAAAGGGCTTCCCAGAATAGATTATATAATTTATTTAAGGGTTTATAGGCCAAAAAGAAATATTACTAGTCTTTAGCGGATACTAGAGCCCCCTTATTATAGTTATAATAGAAATACTATAAGGTTTACCCCTCTCGCCTATACTCTTCCTTTTCTTTATAAGCAACCTATTTAAGTCCTTTAAGGAAGGGGCGACCTAGGGGATAGGCTTTATTAATGATATAAACCTAATTATATATGGGTTAATGGCCGTAGAGAACTATAGAATACTAAAAAAAGCCTACAATACCTATATAGAATGGGCAAGACGATATAGAGTTTAATTCTTACTAGAGAAATACTAGCTAATCTATTTTATAAGAAAACGTAACCAATTTATAGATCTCTAGTATATAATTTATATTTAAGGCTTTAGGGGTTAACCAGTTTAGGGCCTAAGGGTATTAGGAGTATAGGTAGATAGTAAGCTCCGGTGGAGCGTATATACAGCATAAGCGGCCTATAAGGGCCAAGTACAGTATATTACATTATCTAGGATTGTTAATTCTATATAGGGTCTATGCTTTTAGAGGTTACGCCTACTATATACAGCAGTTATCTAGCTAACCATAACATATAGATCTAGTATTTAGGCCATTAGAGAAACTAAAAAAGGCCCCCCTAAATTACTTCTTAAACTACTTTAAAAGGTCCAAACAGCCTATCTCTGGAGTATAATAGGCGGGTATAAGCAAACGGCCACAGCACTGCTTAAGAAGAAAGCCAATATTTCCCCCCCTACAACTATATATTAAAGCCACTACAATATAAAAGGCGCAAAATAAACGTAACTCTAATATTATAAAGTATATTAAGACACGCCTAAATAAACTATAGAGGAACCATAGGGTGCCCTATAGGAAAACAAACCAATAACCCTAAAGTAGGGAAGATATATTAGAGAAAAAGGTAAAGAAAGTAGAAGAAGAATAGTACTGTATTAGGGCCTAGGCCTATATAGAAGAGGAAGGAAAACGCGTAAGAGGCTAATAAAGATAATAGTAAGAGAGAGAAAGGAGCTAAAGTAGAGCATAAAAGAACGCTGGGAAACTATCTACTATAATACAATACTAGTTGGACTAACGCTAGAGAGGTATATAGGAGTTAAAGGTACAGAGGCTAACTTAGACAAGAGAAACCTAAGCTATAGTATGGTTAACGCCATAGGGAGTAAACACTTAAGGGCTCTAAGAAGGCCTAATAAAGGCAAAAAATATAATAGCAACACTTTTAAAACAGGAATAATAGGACTAAAAGATTAGCTCTACTTGGTAGGTGTCCTAGTAAGTAGCCTAAGATGCAAATATAGCTGGCTAAGACAGACACCAAAATACGTAATACTGTTATGCCCCTTACACACTAACTAAAAAGCAATACTCTTAGTAGCTAGCATAGAGAACTATAACATACTACTCTTAATATAGAAAGGTCTTAAGGCGGTTACCTAGTGGCTTATTAGCTAAAATATACTAGACCAGTTTTGGGTTATAAGGGAAATGGTAATAGAAGGCAAAGGGGCGGGCAATAGGCGCCCCCTGGTAACTCTATAGTAGTAGAGTAAAGTTTATAATACTAGCGCGTCTGTAGGCTTGTTACGGCAGCAGTGGTTCCTAAAGAGGTTAAAAAGTAAGGTAGTAAAGCACTATAGGCGACTTGTAGGCGCTAAGTAGGCGAGTCCTAAAAGGCGGGGAGATGGATCACGGGGTTTTCTTAAGTAGAGTTTTCTCCCTATATATAAATAAGGAGTAGTCCATATGGGCCTAATAGGGATCCAAATCGGACGTTAAGCAATAAATAATTATTATTATATTGGTTTAAGGTTTATAGTGAGGGTAATTTATATTATATTAAATTTAAATAGTTATATATATATTTATAGGGCAAACAGTATTTTAAGTAATAACTTTAGTAGTAAGTTATATAGAACTTTAGTATTTCTTTAACCTAGCTAATTAAGTGGTTATATCGCTTTAGCTATCTATATTTAAGTATAACTTTATATTATTTTAAGGGTATTATAAATAGGGAAATATATTTAAGGTGTTTACCTATCCGCATTTTTATAAAAGTATAGTGCGTTAATTCGCTATATATTAAGGGTTTGCCATTAAAGCCTTATCAGGCTTAGGGCTTATTAAGTTTTCGCGTAGTTTATATTAATAAAGCCTATACTAGTAGCTCCGCTATCTATTAGGATTTATACTTTCTTCTATTTTTTAAGTATTTAAATTTCGCTAAGTATATTAAGGGGGTTATGTTATATATTAGCGCTAGAAGAGCCTAGACACTTATACTCTTCTACCTTTTATCTTAAGGCGCGACTTAGCCTTAGAACAATTTGTTTTCTAAGTTAACTAAAGGCGAGATGCTTTGTAGCGTCTAAGTATAATTTATAGAGCGAGTATAATTTAAGGATTGGGAGGAACTACGGCGGACCTTTTTAAAAGGGTAAGTTCGGTAATGCCTTTAAATATATCCTTTTTTACCGCATCTAAAGTATTCTCTATTTGCGGCTTAGGTTCTTCGTTTATTGGTTTTTAAGGGTATATAGGATTAAGTGACGTTAAGATCCATAGGGTTATATATAGGGCTTTTAGTTTTTAGAGAAGGATCGCGCTTTAGGATATATACCGGTTTTATAGAGTTTTATATATAAGGGATAGTTAGCTTTAGAGAATAAGTCTATTTATTATATTAAAGGTCCTTATTAATTTATTAACATATTATAGTAAATTTAGATAGGTCTTTAGTAGTTCTCTACCTATTAACTAGGCTCTAATCTTATCTAAAATAGCTTATTAAAGGGTAGCGACTCTAGTAGCTTTATTCTAATCTAGCTTACTAATAAGGCCTAAAAATTCTAAAAAGAAGCTGGTAAAGTCTCGGTTCTATTATTATGGGTTTTTAAGTTAGTAACAGCTATATATTTACGGCTAGTATTATTATATATTTATTTTAGCAGAGAGATAAAGATTTTAAAATTAACGAAGATGCCATTATAAAAGAATAGATCCATAGTTTATGTAGCGTTTTTACTTAAATAAGATATTCCATAGCTAACCTTGCTAGCTTTAGTGGGGTATTAATTGCAGCTTATTAAAAGTTTAAGATGGAGCTTAGTTATAAAGGGATATAGGTTATTTTAATTTCTATTAAATATTAAAGGATTAGAGAGCTTTTCCGATTTTATAATAGGTATAGGTTAAGCTACTATTACTAGTTTGGTATTTATATTTAATGGGCCAGGTTTAGACACGGTTATTTTAATCTTATTTATAGGTTTTGCTATTAGTGTAGCGGGCATATATAAATGCTTCTAAACCGAAGCTTATAGATTGCTACTATATAAGAATACTAAGCTAAGAAGAAGAAAAAGGAGAAGATTATTAGAGACTAATAAGATATAAAGGGGTCGCTAGGGCGCTAGTAGTAAGCGAGCCAATAGCGATTTTCTATCCCAGTGATAGAAAATCTTAATTGGTTAGCTCTATAAGTAGTGCTAGCAGAATATGGCAGAATCTAGCAGATTGCTTAAAATGCGGCAATGTAGTAGGTAACGTGCCCTAGTACTATTATAGTTGGGGTCTCTAATATAAGTACCTTAATATTATAGAGTTCTTCGCGGAGTACTTCTATTAATTACTAATATTAGGCTTTTAGTGTAGTCCGCTACTAAGCTAAGGCATCTATAAAGAACTGTTGTATTATAGTTAACTGTTCCCTAACTAGGAATATAATACTTATAGTTATTAAAGGGGATTTAGGTTCGTTTATCATTTTAATAGTAGTTATTTTAATATAATATAGTATAAGGGCGCAAAGAGACTTTAGGGAAGATTTAAAGAAACAATCTAAATTTTATCTAAATTTATGGGTATATAGCTCTTATAAAGGACAAGACGTTATATAAAGAAGAGAAAGAAATAATAAGAGAATTATATAATTAAATAGTTAGGGGCCTTAGTAATTAATGCGTATATATATACGCATACGGTCTTTAACGGACTTTAGTAGAATTTAATTAATCCAGTAGAACTTAGTAGAAGTTAATTAAGCTAGCAGAATTTAACAGAATTTAGTTAAAGCGTCGAAATTTACCTATTAAGTGTTTTACTAAGACATTCCTACTATAACTAGGCTAATCCCATTATAAATGAAAATTAATAAGCTAATAGAATACGAATATAAGAATAATATATAGATAATAAATGTAATAAAAGCAATTTAAATAGGAAAATAATAGTATAAGGATATTATACTTACTAAATATAAAATTCGAAATAATTGATTATACTATTAATAGAAGATAGTAGTTCTAAATTCCGAACCTTTATAATTTAAGATACTTAAATTTATATATAACTCCTCTATAGTAGGGCATCCTAGCTATATAAAGACTTATAAGATTATTTAATAAGTATACTACTAGCCTATAATATATAACTATGTAAAAAAAATACTTTTAAGTATATAAGATATGCGTGCGTGGAAAGACCTCTTATATAAAGAAATAAGAAGTACTTTAATTACTACCGATTTTAATATAAAGATGGCATAATATCTTAATTAACTTTATAGTTAACTTGCCTAGCAGTAATAGGTTTATAAATATTATAGTAGTTATTAACCGTTTTATAAAAATACGACATATAATCCCCATAGACTTAATAATATCTAACTATAAAAGCTAGTTTGTTTTAAACTTCTGGTAAGCTCTATATAAATAATTAAGTATTTAAATATAACTCTTAACTATATTTTATCTAGAAATAGATAGTTAAACTAAAATTACAAACATAATTATAGAATAATACTTATAAATATACCGCTCCTACCTATAAGACGACTGGAAAAATAGCTGCCTTTAGCTAAGTTTACTATAAATAATATAATAAATATATTAACGGGCGTAACGCCGTTCTACGCGACCTATAAATAAGACTCTTAACTTAGATTTAAACTATAACCTAAAATTGATATAATATAACCCACAATTAAACGGATCTAGTTAATTAACGTATATAACTTTGCTAATTAAATAAAGTAGTTAACGGAACTATTACGAAGTAAATTAATATACGCTTAAATGGTATAGGAATGGCATATAAATAAAGGACGAGCTCTTATATAGAACTTTAAGGAAAGTAATATAGTTTACCTAAATATATAAAACCTATAGACTTAACGGCTCTTAAAGAAACTTAACTAGAAGTTTACAGGCCTATATTAAATTAAAAAGAAACTATGCCTATATGCCTATAAGCTTAAACTATTATCTAAGATAAAAATATATCTAATATTTTATATAAGCTTATTATAACCCTTAAAAGATAATTCTATGACTTACGAAATCCCGCTACTACCTTTTATAATTATTAATAACGGTAACAGTTCTTATTTTATTAACTTAATTAATAATATATAATAGAAAATATAATCTAAACAATTTAAACTTCTTATTAAGTAAAAAGGATATAAAATATAAACCTAGGAAACCTATAACTAGATTAAGGCCAATGTGCCTTTTTTTAGTAAAAGAATTCTATAAGGACTATTCTTTACGGCCTACTATAGCTAGATAGACATGATATAAAGGCAAATAACTACTACCTAATATAAATATACGAAACACGATAGCAGGAAGCTTAAATTTAAAACGAACTTAAAATATATTATAATATTTATAATACTGTTATATAATACGCAAAATATTAAAGAACTTTAACCAGCGGTTAAAGTTATCTAATTGGTTAGATTTGCCTTGCCAAGACCTACTATAAAGATATTAGTTCTGCTTACCGCCCTAACTAAGCTAATAGTAATTTTCTATCCCGGGGATAGAAAATCCTAATTAGTCTATTTAATAATTAGAACTGGTAAAACTCTATACCGCTACTAAACGTAAATATATAAAACGCAATAAGTTATAAGCCTTAACTAATTTAAATTATTTTAGACCTTTAGCTAAAAAGGGGGGGGAGGGGTACTATAACGGGACTAGCCTAGTTATAGTAGGAATGTCTTAGTAAAAATACTTAATAGATAAATTCCGACGCTTTAACCAAATTTTACTAAATTTTACTAGCTTAATTAACTTCTATTAAGTTCTACTAGATTAATTAAATTCCACTAAAGTCCGTTAAAGACCGCGTGCATATATATATATTAATCACCAAGACCTCTAACTATTTAATTATATAATTCTCTCGTTATTCCTTTCTCTCCTTTACGCAACATCTTATACTCTGCAAGAGCTGTATACCCTTAGATCTAGATAGAATTTATATTGTTCCTTTAAATCTTCCTTAAAGTCTTTTCACGCCCTTATAAGCTGCAGCTTTAAGCTAATAAGTTAAAAACAGCGTATCTTATACTAATTAATGGCGTATATAAAAAGCTAAATCGGCCTTCTATTTTGGCTTATATTTTAATCTTTTAAAGCGTAAATTAGGCCAGTATTATATACTACCGAATAATTAACACAATATAGATAAGAAGGGCTTTCTTATTAGCCACCTTATAAAAGTACGGCGAATATTCTTATAAGCCGCGTATAAGGCTAGACGACTTTAGCACGTTATTTAAGACAGTAATTTAAAATAGATAACCCTTTTTGCCGCTATTTACGCTAATAGTACGCATTTAGTACTTGGCTTAATTTACCCTACCATTTTAGGTAATTTATAGGACTCCTAGATACAGGATCTTAACACTAATTTATACCTCTGCTTCTTTACCTTATTAGTAACAGGTTAGACTAATAATAAGGTAGGCCTTTGGTGGCTTAAAGACGTATTTAATCGCGAAACTAAGGAGAAGGCCCGTTAGGGTAGAGACTAGAAACTACTTATTGTCAACAGGCACGGATCTTATATATTAATATAGAGTTTCTTAACTATTGCTACCATTACCGGATTCTCGTAGCGGTTTACCCACCTTATTTGACTTACCGGCTGCAGCCGCTTAACATTTCTATATCCTCGCCGCTTACTATATACTATAGCCAACAGCTAAGGGGCCGTTCGGTTGCAACTTCATATTCAGTATGGAGGCTCCATATTTAACCGATATGGAGCTCAAATCTGAATATGAGGCTGTCGTTCGGTAAATCTGACGACTTTTGAATATGGAGCTCCGCCATATCGGTAAGCGCGTCAAATTTGCAAGCTATACTATATACGGT
>Ga0307507_10006034_pt1 | contig 19079 bp, 8 predicted proteins | sample 7_EM_MG_FD_207223 | JGI IMG/M metagenome (GOLD analysis project Ga0307507, IMG submission 207223) | Populus trichocarpa ectomycorrhiza microbial communities from riparian zone in the Pacific Northwest, United States - 7_EM | ecosystem: Host-associated > Plants > Roots > Unclassified | place... | reverse complement strand
AAAACTGTACCAAAAATAGGAAATTTAGATACAATTTTGAAGCGGCGAAGGGTAGGGCAATGGTGCTATACGCTTGACGTTGAATTTGGTTTGATCCTTCTGGTAGGGTAAGGTTGGCAGAAGGTTTGACCGAGATTTCGTTAGTATATAGAGCTGTATTTAACGGTTCTGGTGAACTGCTTGGTTAAATTGGAATTGCTTCAATTGTATCTAAGATATCGTCTTGAAGTCCTTATAGTGAGGTGTTTGATTCTAGTGTAGTGTTTTAATCTGTGCTTGGGGTAGTCACTTAATCTATAGCCGAGGAGATGCTTGGGGTAGCATTTGAGCTGTAACCGAGGAGGACGCTCGGGGTGGAACCCGAGGTAGATGTTTAAATCTAGTCAAGCGACTGTGTCGTCGTTTGATATGGTAAGGCTTTGGATATAGCCGTCGATGGTGTCGCACGTGGTGCTTCTAGTGAGGCTCTGGATAAAGCTGTTGTATTTAATTAAGTCTCTCGTTACTGCTAGGTGTATCTACAGCTCTTTCTTAGGTGCTTATGGAGTTTATTTCCTGATTTGAATTGCTTCTTGCATCTTTAACAGGTTGTCTTCTTTGCACAGGCTGCTGGCTGCGCCGTATTCGATGACTTTGGTGACGTTATAGACGTCGTTGACGTTGCGGTTATTACAACTGGTGCCAATATAGGCGGATCTGGTGCCGATATACGCAGATCTGGTGACAACATAGTTGTTATATTTGGTGCCGTTATAGGCTGGTATCTCTTAGAGGTTAAGAATATTGACTAAGTTAAATCTAGGGTACTCGTAGGCTCTCTATACATTAGTGCCTAGTGGCCCCCTAGTTATTTCGCATAGCAGACTGTTTCGCCAGTTACTAGATAGTAGAGCACATCTCATCCTAAGTTAAAATGGATGTCATTATCAGTAGCTCTTAAGAGTGCTATAATATTTATAAACATAATTGGTACTAGTGCTATATAGAATAGCTTCATCTTTAACTTCCCAGTAGGTGTATTAACAGTAATAGTTACTATTCTATAGGCTTAAAAAATCTTTTCAAAATTTCCGCTAGTAATTAGGTAGTCGTCTTCTACTACTAAGTAGGAGAATGTAAAGTCTTCTTTATTATTGTAGACGTGCGTATCTGCGCTAGGGTTAAGTATCTAGGTATTCTAGAGTTTAAACAGTGTTTAACCAGTGCTAAACGCGGCAGCATTATAGGTCGGAGTTGTAGAAGCTAGGCTGGTTTTAGAATTAAAATTAATTGTTTCTGTGTTCTTTACTTCTAGTTCTTCTTTTTGAATCTACTTGACCATAGGGTTAACCTAAGGTATAAATAAGATCATTTTATCTATTTTCTTTTAAATATCTGCCCTTGGTCTCCATCCTTAAGGGCGCTTGTGCTTAATGATGTAGTAGCAGTCATTGTATTGGTGTATAAGGCCGTATATGCATTTCTTATGCCACCTTGAATTTGAATTTGAATTGCCGTTAGAGTCTAAATTAGAATTGTTTTAAAGGGTCGCAAATACAGAGTGATTGGCAGTAGTGGTAAAAGGAGATAATGCTATTTGCTGCATGCGGTAGTGCTCCTTGAATTCCTCAATAAGGTTAATAATGGATAGGGCCTCTTCGTTCTTTCGTTTTTTTCTAATAAGGTCTACTTCTAGCGCTCCTACAAAACTAGAAGAGATGGGTTTAATAGCTTGTACAAAATTGTAGTAGGGTCTAAATCCCTATACGTCTAGTAGCTCCAATTATTCTACAAGCTTGTAGACGTTCCGCCAGTTATTCAACCATTTATCAACGCTCTGTTTTTCATCGTAGGCTTTAAGAGCCGTGTATTGATTAAGGACATCGTGCTTTTAACCTGACGTAGTAGGGGCAAGTGCTTTCTTAAGTGCTTGAAGTCGTTCGTACACTGTGTCGAGGCCGTTAATAAGAGGAAGGTAGTCTACCAATGTCAATCGAACGATGTAGGTGCTGACATTGCTTATGGCTTGCTCTTGCTTCTGGTATATGCGGAGGTCGTCCTTGTATTCCGCGTATAGTTGATTGTAGGCAATGAGTTGGTTTGGATCTAGTTAAGCTATTAAGGTAGCAGTGGGAAGTACGTCTTTTAGTATAGGTTGTTTTGGAGGTTCTAGCTTTGGAAGCTCGTCTTTCTTCTTTAATGGGTCGATATACTGCCATACCTTGTTAGTTTTGGCAGTGTCTTAAATAATAAAGAACCATTGCATCTAATCAGATGGCTAGTTAAGGATAACGTTAATTTTTAATTCGCTCGTGGTTGTCATTTTTAGGATTTTAACAGGTTAAGCAGGGTCCTAGGTTAGCGTCTTAGCGAAACCTTATTTTGACGATTTAATTCGTCAGTTCGTTCGTCGGTTGGGTTTAATCGTCCGTTCGACTGGTGGTGGTAGTGGTAGAGGACGTCTGCAGCGTGGTAGCTGTAGACTGGTTGCGGTAAAGGACGTCTGCAGCGTAATGGCTGTAGACTGGTTGTGTGTAGAAGACGTCTGCAGCGTAATAGCTGTAGACTGGTTTTAGTAGAGCGTCTGCAGTAATAACTGTAGACTGGTTTTGGTATTTAAAGAAGCTCAAGACACTTGCAAACGTAGTAGAAGTAGTAACTTCTTAAATAAGGTAGTAGATTAACTGCTTAACAGATAGTGTAATAGGTAGTGCGATCCAATTAATTAGTCAGCAGGTAGTGCGATCCGGGAGTACGAGCCGGGCTCATAACTGTAACAGTGCAGTATGGGTAAATTGAATAAGCAACTTGATTCTAAATCTATGGAAATCAGGTGGTATATATACATAAAAGGTGTAGACAATAAGGGGTAATAGATTGAGTTATTTGACCGAGTCAGTGACCGAGTCGGTAAGCGAGTCAATATGCAGGCAAGTCAGATTGGCATTCTGGCGGTATATAGGTAGTCGGTTACATATAGGCCAGAAAGAAATATTACTAGTCTTTAGCGGATACTAAAGCCCCCCTATTACAGTTATAATAGGAATACTATAAGGATTACCCATCTTGCCTATACTCTTCCTTTTCTTTATAAGTAACTTACTTAACTCCTTTAAGGAAGGGGCAACCTAGGGGATAGGCTTTATTAATAATATAAACCTAATTATATATGGGCTAATAGCTATAGAGAACTACAGAATACTAGAGAAAGCCTATAATACCTATATAGAATAGGTAAGATAATATAGAGTCCAATTCTTACTAGAGAAATACTAGCTAATCTATTTTATAAAAAAACGCAACCAATCTGTAGATCTTTAGCATATAATTTATATTTACGGCTTTGGGGGTTAACTAGTCTAGGGCTTAAGGGTATTAGGAGTATAGGTAGATAATAAGCTCTAGTAGAGCGTATATACGGCGTAAGCGGCCCATAAGGGCTAAGTATAATATATTGCATTGTCCAGGATTATTAATTCTATATAGGGCCTATACTTCTAAAGGTCACGCCTACTATATATAGTAGTTATCCAGCTAACTATAACATATAGATCTAGTATTTAGGCCATTGGGGAAACTGAGAAAGGCCCCCCTAAATCACTCCTTAAACCACTCTAAATAGTCTAAATAGCCTATCTCTAGAGTATAATAGGCAGGTATAAGCGAATGGCTACAGCACTACTTAAGAAGGAAGCCAATATTCCCCCCCTATAACTATATATTAAAGCCACTGTAATATAAAGGGCGCAAAATAAACACAACTCTAATGTTATAAAGTATATTAAAACACGCCTAAATAACCTATAGAGGGACCTTAGGATGCCCTATAGGAGAACAAACTAATAACCCTAAAGTAGGGAAGATATATTAGAGAAACAGGTAAAGAAAGCAGAAGAAGAATAGTGCTATATTAGGGCCCAGGCCTATATAGAGGAGGAAGGGAGGCGCATAAGGGGCTAGTAAAGACAACAGTAAGAGAGAGAGAGGAGCTAAAGTAGAGTATAAAAGAACACTAGGAAACCATCTACTATAATATAATACTGGTTGGACTAACGCTAAAGAGGTATATAGGAGTTAAAGGTATAGAGGCTAACCCAGGTAAGAGGAACCCAAGCTATAGTATAGTTAATGCTATAGGGGGTAAATACCTAAGGGCTCTAAGAAGGCCTAATAAAGGTAGAAAATATAATAGCAACACTTTTAAGAACAGGAATAATAGGACTAAAAGATTGGCTCTACTAAGTAGGTTTTCTAGTAGGTAGCCTAAGATGCAAATATGGCTGGCTAAGACAGACACTAAAATATATAATACTGTTATGCCCCTAACGCACCAACTAAGAAGCAATACTCTTAGTAGCTGATATAGAGAACTATAATATACTACTTTTAACATAAAAAGGCCTTAAGGCGGTTACCTAGTGGCTTATTAGCCAAAATGTACTAGACTAGTTTTAGGTTATAAAGGAAATGGTAATAGAAGGCAAAGGGGCGAGCAATAGGCGCCCCCTAATAACTCTATAGTAGTAGAGTAAAGTTTATAATACTAGCGCGTCTATAGGCTTATTACGGCAGTAGTAGTTCCTAAGGAGGTTAAAAAGTAAGGTAGTAGAGCACTATAGGCGACTTACAGGCGCCTTGTAGGCGCTAGTAGATAAGTCCTAAAAGGCAGGGAGAGGGATTACAGGGTTTTCTTATATAGAGTTTTCTCCCTATATGTATATAAGGAGTAGTCCGCGTGGGCCCAATAGGGATCTAAATTAGACGTTAAGCAATAAATTATTATTATTATATATATATTTAGGGTAGTAGGACTAAGTAGTAACTTAAGATATAAGTATTACTTCCGCACTTAAAGCAAAGACTATATTTAATACGTTGTTTATATTTAACGGATCCTTTTAGGGCGAAAGAGAGGATCCTAGCGTTAATATTTATAGCGTCTAAGTCCTTATAGGTTTTAGGCAGCCAAGGGGCAGAGTATTAAGATATATATTTTAGGGTAAGGCGTAGTATATTATTATATAAGCTATTAATAACATTAGCGTAGGCAGTAATAGTATTTAGCAGTTTAACTCCTATAAAGAATACCTTTAATTTAGAGTTTAAAGATTCTATTAGGCGGTTAATTAAGGTAAATTTATTCTATTTAGTCTCTTTAGCATAGTAGTAAAACTTAGCAAAGTATAACAGGAAGTTTTTAGAGCCTTATATTATTCTATTTAGTTTCCATTATATAGTAGCGGTTTAGTTAGGGTTGCTATAAGAGGCTTCTAGTATAATAACTAGCTCTTTTATAATATTTGGTTAGAACGGGTATACGGTTTCTATAGCGTCTTTTATTAAATAACTTATAGCGTAATATAGCTAACTATTAGGAGTAGGGTAGCAATTAATATTGCTATTTAGCTTGTTTTTAAGTTAGTTAAAAAAGAAACGTAGTTTACTTCTTTTACCCAAATAGGTAGGAGAATTAGGAAGACGTTTAGTTAACTCCTTTATAAGGGTACTAATTAGCAAAATTTAGGGTTAAGGAGCCAGTTCTAGACGCACTCTTTCTACTTAGTATTTATAGGTTAATACCAGTGGGGGTAAGTAGGGGTAACGGTATAGTAGATAGTGGATTTTAGCGGATCTCTTTAATTTCCTGTTTTAGAGATTTAATTAACTTATAATATTGGGCTTTTTAACAAGGGTTCCTATAAAGGCCTATTATAGGCTTTTTATTTATTTAGCGAATATAGTATATAGATTTTTTATAAATATAGGGGCTTTTAGGTTACTTTATATACTAGGCGGGGCGGTATAAGGTATAGGTTTAAAATAATATAGTATTACAGAGTAAGTATAAGCGGCGATAACATATAGCGAAGTAGATATTATTAAGCTATGTACATTAACTATATAATAAAATTAAGACGTTATATAAGAAAAGAAGGTAAGAAAATGGGAAGAAAGAATATATATTATTAGCTTGGTAATAGTTCTAACAGAACTTAGCAGAATGTAATAGACTTAGCAAAGTATAGCAGAATGCGGCAGATTGCCGTCTTGCGGTCGGTCTCTTCTTACTAAGTTGGTGGAAATAGGTGGATGTGTGTAAGGTGTTATAGAGGTGTTCTATAACATATATAAGAGGTAATACTATATAAAAAAAGGCCTAAGCTTCTACATTTTTAGTATTTTAGTATAATTAAGAGTTTTTTTAAGATTTAGCGATTTTAATAAATCTAGCGCGGCCTTAATTGGAGTTATATTAGTGGAGATAAAAATAATTAAAAATTTGATAATTTCTATGCGAGCGATCGTTACGCGAGGGCAGCGTGGTCGATAATCGGATTTTGCAGGATTCCGATTAGTTAGGATTCGATTATATAATCTAGAATATTCGTAATCTACCCTCTTGGCATGGTGCTCCTCACCAAATTTGTGTGTAAAGCACCAATATTACACGTATTATTAAAGATATTGAGAAATGAAGCTTTATAGAGGCTATATGGAGATATTCGCCACCTAAATCGTGGTGGTGAGGCTCTAAAGCCTTAGAACTATAGGAGATTCCACGCCTTAAGGTATTCCTTGTATTTAACGCTTTCTGGTGTTATTTAAGACCTCTCCCAAGACACTGTTCTACGAGCTCCAGAGAAGACTTTCTCTGGCGCGTTGCTCATTGCTGGTATAGAGAGTATACTTACAGCAAACTTTGAGAGGTTTAGCCAGCGCTTAAGCTATAAAGGCTTAAGCTACTACTTAAGCGGCGGTATATTAGAGACCTTATAAGGCTTTATAAACAGATAGTCGTTTTACTTATCTGAGCTTCTTTTCTTGTTGAACCAGGTTAACTGATTTATTGCTACTGAGAGATCTAACTCTTCCTTCTTCTTTAACTTCTTTACCTTTGTCTTAGGCCTAAGAGTAATAGCTCTCTACTTAATCCACACTTCCTTTAGAGCCTCTAGCTTGTATTTCGCCTCATCTTTATAAGTCGATATAAAGTATTCTGCTTGCATAGAGGGATCAAAGAAGACCGCAAGCTGGTAGGCAGGAATAGAGTTAAGGAGCTCGTAGTACTTATTAAAGACCGTGATAGATTTCTTAATCTGAGCGACAATTCCTTTTAAGAATTTCTTTACTAGCTTAACAATATTAGCAGCAGTTTAAGGGCTATAGGAAGTAGACTTACGTTTTAAGCTGCTTTACTTAGTGTAATCTTTAATGCGTCTATAATTGGAAGAACCTTATGGATTTAAGCCTGATTGCCTTAAAGGCGTAGAGTTGCTTCTTTGAAGATATTTAGAAAGTCCTATATTGCTTAAAGCTCTTTCCAATCAGTAGGCACTTAAAGGATATCTTTAGCTTCGATTTCCTCTTTAAAGTTGCTCTAATAGCGAGTTATAGCAACCTACTTCTTATAAGCTACCATAAGTATTATAGACTAGCTGTTCTATCGTGTTCTATTGTTAATTGGTAGCAATCTACTAGTAAGCGCTTGGAAGACACTTGCTCTACCTACTAAGCTTCTTATATAAACCGCAAGATTATAAAGCTTTCTAAGAGCGCCAAGCGCTTGTATTAGCTTTCTCGTATTTGCCTCTTTCTTAAGCTGTTCTTAAGCTAACTTCTCTCCATTAGCTTGTTCTTATAAGGCCTCTTAAAGCCCAAGTTCTTAAGCAAGGTCGTTAATATTAAAGGCTTTAAGTGTCTTAATTAAGATCTTGTCTTTAAAGAAGAAGGCTTAAACAATAAGATTAATAATATGGCCAATATAACGCATCCTCTGGCTCTTATCCCACTGGTAATCGTCTTGCCATAAGAGCTCCTTTAATAGATCTTAACAGAACTTGTTATTTGCTAAGGCGTTGTCGCCAATAAAGGCGCCAAGCTGCTTGGTGAAGTTAAAGTCTTTAAGAATAGGATAGAAGATTGCTACCTGCTTAAGCGCGCTGTGGTTACCAATCTCTTTTAAAGCAAGAAGCGTGTTATAAGCCTGCTTTATTAAAGCTCTCACAAAGTAAGCACAGATGGTAAGAAACAGGTATTGGTTTGGAGAGGTCTAGATATTAAGAGCAACGTGGATTGGTAAGAGTGACTACTAAAGCTCTTATTAAATAAGCGCCTTCTTCTTATTATAGAGGTCTTTAGTCTTCTGTAGAATTGTTGTATATAATTAACACAACACCTTCTTAACTTGTGGATTAAGAAGTCGGCTATAGACATGGAATTCTGGCCACTCTATAAGGTGATTTAGAAGGTTTTAAGTGCAGAGCAAATTGATAAGAGCTTTGTCAATAGCGTCTTAATTAAGAAGAGACTGAAGGAGGTTATTCTTAATGCCACCGAGAGTATTAAGCTTGCCATCTCTTATAAGGTCTCTTAATTGTAAGAGGATCTTCTAATTGATATCGCTTGTCTCTTTATTAGCGTAAATAGAATGCTTTGCTTGTAGGTGTCTTTGGAAGTTTGTTGTAATAGGAGTCTGATATAGGTTCCCAGATTCCGTTTTAGCGCAATATCGACAGATAAAGAGGTCTTTACCGTTAGAATCTTTAACTGGTGGCTCGTGGTGGGCGTAGGATTGAGTATAAGTCTATAGAATCTTCGATTTCTTGTATTTCCGGTAGTTTAAAGCGTCAGAAGTAATAGAGAGTTTAGAATTTGAGACATTCTCAGTCTCTGAGACTTCTTTAGGGAGAATCTCCTCATTTATACGCCCTCCTGGCGCCATTTGGGCTCGAAATTGTTAATATGGAGGAGGTTGTAAAAATAAGGAGGATTATAATCGATTGGAATCGAATCGGATTATATAATCTTCCGGGGATTATAATTGATTATAATTGGTTAGGATTATCGACCACCCTGCGCGAGGGCAATCGTTAGGCGCTTTGACCCAGTAGAGCGGTGAGCTTACCGCTCGCTTACAGCGATTCTACCAAACGATAGACATCCACCTGTTCATTTTATACCCATGCAAGGCATCAACTAGTGGCGCTTACAATTGGAGCGATTCGGCATTAAAAATTCAAATAGTAGAAAAAATTTACCAAACGAGGCCTGAGACCGCTCCAGGTTCACTAATATGGGATTTAGCACTATTGCAGGCTTACTAATGCTGAGCCACTTCTATTATACTTATAATTAACTAGGAGGCAAGACTGCAAGCAAAAACACTTATTTGAAGTACAATTTATAGACCTCATCCTTAAGGATCAAATATATCGCACACGCGGAAGATCTGTCCACTTCTCAAGAATCCGAAAAGACAAGCACAAGACAAGTACTCATTGAAACACCATGATTCCATGAAAAGCTCTTTGGATTAGATAAACGCTCCCCCAAAATGGTAAAGTTTTCAATTTCTCCATCAAATTACTTAGAACCTCGGGTCGTCTCGCAGGCGGACTTTAAAAGCCAAGATAATCACAGCTAGAAAAGTCTGTTAGGCCTGTAAACTTCCTAATCGCGTCTTCCTGACAGCTCTCTGGCGCGGCACCCTCGGCGTTAAGACCTAATACGGCTTTAAGACCTAATACGGCTTTAATTATCATGCGGACCGAAACCTCATCCTTCGCTAAATTTGCGTCAGGCGTATATACGGCTAAGTTGTCGGCGAGACAGGCGTCTTTAACCTCTTTTTTAAACGTATCGACGTGGTTATCGGCCTTAGGGAGACCTGTAATCCAAACAGTAACGGTGCGGACCATATCTGGAGCTGGCACGATTGTCGGATCAAGCCCGTAATCGACCGCACAGTGGACCACGATTTGAGTGCTGGCTCGAGGTAAGAGAGATTCGAAGGCTTTCGCTCCTATGTCCCCAATGAGGTCTCTAGGAGGAAAAATTCCGCCTATTTCGTTTCTACCCGCTCTAGTAAAGGCGAGAAGGAAAGTAAGAAGGAGAAGCAATAATGCTTGCGTATAATGCATCGAAACGGTAATCAGGATAATACAGATTTAGAGGTTGGAAGATTGTTGATTGCTAGAATGGAAAAGACTAAGATGGAGGTTATGGAGGATATTATGATAAAAAATGAAGGACGCCGACCTGGACAGAACTGGCGGGCGTATTCGCTAATTCTTAAATATTTCCACAAATGATGAAAACTGGGTGTTGCCTAGGGGCGGGGTCGTGCGAAGGAGCGACTGTGCCGCCGGCGCGCTTAAATGTTCGTCCATAGTTACTATTGGTGCGTTTTCAAACGTGTATTCTGTCAACGTCAAAGAACATCCTGCAAAAACTAGATCCTTCGGTTACCTAACTGCGCCCTCTTCATGCGCAGAACGTCCAATATTACTAGGACAAATGTTCACGACGTGCCGCTTCATCTTAATTTCTCCATCCTCTCTAATTCCTGATCCTCGGTGTTCCCCTCAAACAAGCCTATTAATACAATGCGCAACGCCATTTATTGGCATACTGTCGTCTTCTAACAGTGGCGTTGTAATAATAAGTCATTTCGGTATTCATATAACTACAGTTGCAAAATTTATTTTGCCTAAGCCGTCCAACGTCTGATTGTGAGGCTTTTCATTAAAACATAAAAGCGATGTTCTCATATCTGTTCTTTCATATAATTCATAAATAATCGTTGGCTTAATGCGCCAATTTTAAATACACTTAAAAGCTATTGTTTTATATTCAAGCGCCGCTCGGGAAAAAGAGGCAACAAACATTGTCCACTTACCCCAGCAGTATATTTTATAATGTTGCCTTCGTGTCCACCTTAAGTCTATAAAGAACAGATAACTATCTTTAGACATGTCAGGATGCCTTTTTTTAGAAAGAAGAAACCGTATCTACCAGATCCTTAGCTAGCGGGGATAAAGATAAAGTAAAAGACATATATAAGACCATAATCCACATCATAAAAATTATAGCCTGGATTCCACCCATACTCATATATTTCAATATACCTATTCTTGCCTAATATCTATTGCTATATTAGCTTTTACCACTCTAAATTTTATTTCTAGCCTATATTACGTCCCACCATAAGCATTATGTATTATCGGCGAGCACCCTTTCCATTAGCACACCTTTTGGATTATCTACTTCTACTTCTTATAAGCACACTGCTCTTAGGATCCATAGATTCTGTTACAGGGAAAGCAATCCCTCTTTCTTTTCTATTCCCAGCAGACAACCCTCTACTACCACTAGGCGCTTTGCCTATCCCAGACGACCCCGTAAAGAATATTAATAAAGACTGGTTCCTTTTGTATCTAACAGTGGACTAACCAAAAGACAACTGTGTATTCTACTGCCGCATAACCGACCGGGCTAGGGATTGGGTAAAACTAAACCCACCATTGAGGACACTTTGGGAAACCTATCCAGCGTTTTTGTTTCTTAATAGCGAGGAACCCAGGAAGTCCTTCCTTCAGGCGGACGCAGTCTTGGGAGCCAAAGGCCAAAATCCGAACGCGAACAAATATGCCGCGATGTCATCAGAAGCCTATGCGGAGAGATGTCGGGGAACATCAGTCTACCTGCTTCTCGACGAGGAGATAGGCATTCCGGAACAGTGCATCTGGAATTCGGAGGAAAAGGAAGCGATCCAACGTGGAACGGATAAGATTGAGAAAGTCATAGAGATCACATTTAAGGCAGGCACAATAACAGAAAAGTTAAGAAAGAATATCCGCCTACGGAAGGTGAATCATGTGATGACAATCCCAGCCGGAATGGGAAAAGGGATCCCTCTTGCTCGGCATCTCTTTCAAGTAGGATCTCTACAATCACCAGTCCAGCTACAACTTTGGGTCTAAGCTCAACCCCGGACCCGAGCACAAGCCCAAGCCCAACACCATCACCATCGCCACCCGCAAGCCCTCAACAAACCTGTAACGGCATTGATAATGTTAAATGGGTCATTAGAGATACCCTTGCAAACAACATTGGTATTTACTGCGCCGACGCTGCTAAGCAGGGCGTGCAAGATAAAGACAGTGGATCACTTGTTTGATTATATAATCAAGGGACTCCTGATGAACTAACTCTTTCAATGGACTGGCCTTCGGGACTTGCTTTCACGCTTGACGAGTCTGACTGTAACAATTATATGACGGCAATTATGGATGGTGAGCAAATTTTCAACTACCTCTATTAAAAGGCATGCATTGATATCTATAATCCAGATTGCGATGGCAACAATCCAATTAATCCTATAAACTGGAAGCACGGCGGTAGCTTGCAGCTTGGTCAAGTCAAATATAGTATCTCCCCTACGAAAGAGCGCTATCTGCCAGGGGCCTGCTCTATGCACTTGTATGAAGTAGAACGTTGGACGGGCGTTGACGGTCCCGGGACAAAACGCATTCACAAATTCACCCTCAAAGTAGACGCGAAAGACGGGGCGTCGAAAATAATTGGCGGCAGTGGAGGGGAAAGCGTCGAGGCTGGTGATACCAATCCATATGACCTACAGTTGTATTATACTACTCTGGAGATGAAACCGGAGGCACAAGGCGGCGATTATATCCAGTTCACCCTGGGTAGTCAGTCGTGGACTATAAATACGGTGGATGGGACTCCAAGGTGTAATACAGGTGGTTGGGACGTCGACTACTCCCCTTCGGTATGTTGAAATCTCTATTGCATATTCTAATTTTGAGGATGGCACTAATTAGTAAATTATAGAACCGAAATATGGATTGTTTTTTCAATTGTTAAAGGGTTAGAGTTCTATTGGCATTACAGTAATGCAAGTTAAAGAAACTTTTATTAGAAGCATTTATATCCTTAAATAGATAAGGAAGCATAGAGCTTGGAATACTTTCCTAATAAATTGTAGTTGGGTATTTACTCTATTACCTATTATTATTTCTTATAAAGATAATATAATTTCCGTCTCTTTTTAGGAATTCACTTATAGGCGCCTATATATACTTAACTTTATCTAATAATAGCTTTAGCTATATAAGTAAGAAAATCTAAACGATACTTAGCGAGAAAACCCACAAACCCCACTAAAATTTGACTTTTTTTACGGCTCTACTATAAAAACTAACTCTACTTCTACTCTACTTAGTTAATACTTAGTAGAATAGGTCCTTATACTTCTAATATTAGAAAAGCTTATTATTTCGCGTATTGTAAGTGTAGAAAAACTAGAACAGAGGTAGTAAAGCTCTATAACCTTATAAAATTAATAGCTGCCAATATATGGAACCGATCTCTTATAGATAAAGAAGGGCGCCTTACTGCTAGCCTCCTACCTCCTAAAATTAAAGATTTAGTTTCTATAAAGGAGAAGAGCGGAAGACCTTTAGTTTTATTAGTTAATAATAAGTAAGTAAAACCCTACTTACTTAACTACTCGCCCGTCTTAGTGGTAAGTAAGTAAGTAAGTAAGTAAGTAAGAGGCCTTATTTTAGGCAGTTAAGTAGGTAATAAAAGGGCTTACTTACTTACTTATTTATTAGTTATTCCCTTACGCACTAACCGAGAAGTAATGCTCTTAGTAGCTGGCATAGAGAACTATAATACACTGCTCTCAACACAAAAAGGTCTCAAGGCGGTCACCCAATGGCTTATTAGCCAAAACGTGTTAGACCAGTTCCGGGTTGCAAAGGAAATGGTAATAGAAGGCAAAGGGGCGAGTATTAGGCGCCCCCTGATGACTCTACAGTAGTAGAGTAAAGTTTGCGATACTAGCGCGTCCGTAGGCTTGTTACGGCAGCAGTGGTTCCCAAGGAGGTCAAAAAGTAAGGCAGTAGAGCACCATAGGTGACTCGCAGGCGCTAAGTAGGCGAGCCCTAAAAGACGGGGAGATGGATTACGGGGTTTTCTCAAATAGAGTTTTCTCCCTATATGTAAATAAGGAGTAGTCCGCGTGGGCCTAATAGGGATCCAAATTGGACGTTAAGCAATGAATAATAATATTTATTAGTTATATATAGTTAATTTAGTAGTAGTGGTAGTTAGTAATAAACCTTAAGTGATTTTTTAGTGGCTAAAGTAATACAAATAGTATATAAATAACCCCCTTTAGGTAACTGCTAAGCCAATTTAAGACGTTTTTCTACGCTAACTAAAAGTTTTATATAGCTATAATAAACAATAAATACCTTTCTATTCTATCTCTTAAAAAGCTACTAATATAATTATTAATAGCTTTAATACTTTTATTGGGAAATTATTTGCAGGCTAATATTTAAACTACCTATTAAGTAAAAATTAAATACTGCTAATTAGGTCAATTGGTTGCCAAATAACTATAGTTAATGCTACTAACGTATTTAACGTATTTAACGTTTTTGATACATAGCCTATATATAGTGTTACGGCGACAGTAGATTGCGGTTATATAACTAGAGGATTGTATAAAACTTTAAGTGGTGCTACTATTCTTCTCCTTTCCTTTTTCTAGCTTTGGGTCCTTATTTGTAGACAATCCAATTATATAGGCTTACGCGTCCTTCTTACTATACTTATACCTTAATTAACTAAGTCGCTATAGGTAAAACCTAAAAGAATAAGATAGAACCTTAAAAATAGGACCTATAGAATATATACGGACTAAAACCTCTATAGAAATCTACTGGAAATTACCTAATACCCTTACTACTATACTAAGAAATAGAGTGGCTAGTAAAGTAGCTATAGAATCCTTAACTACCTCTAATAGTAAAACGGCTACTAATTTAAACCCCTAGGTGGAGCTTATAGTAGCTAATGCTAAAATTAAATAACTTTAAGAGCTGCTTAAAGTTAGAGATGCCCCTATACCTAATAATAAGTTATTAAACACCTAGAGACTTGCTGTAGTCCTTAAGGCCCTAGCCTAGTATATAGTATTAGTATTATTATAGTCTATAAAGGTTGTAGACCCCTTACTACTTATAGACAAAACCAACCCTATATTTAATAACTAGAAGCTTTAATTATAGGATAAGTTTAAAGTTAATACGGAATACTTTCCTACTGCCTAAGCTAAAATAGCCTATGTCTTTGGCTGTACTAATAGGGATATATAAATATATCTATATCCGCAATACGCCTAGGATTTAGAAAACCCCTTTCTTTTAAAAAAAGTAATAATTACTTATCTATTTTCTATCTATAAGGACCCCTTTAAGGTTTAAAATGCCTATCTTAATTATAAAGGTCTAATAATTAAAATAACAGAGACCTTTTTAGCTTTTTAGACCCGCTTTTTATACTTAGCTAGCTAAGCCTAAATTCCCTATAAAGACCTAATGCTAAACCTCTTTAACAAGCTTATCTTGGACCTATAGTATAATATACTACTAGTTTTTACTACGATATAGACGCTAAAGGTACTTATAAACTACTATATAGCTATTAACTAAGGCCTCTATTAAATTAAGGTATAAGCTAAGTAGTATAAAGCTAGAAACTCTTTAAACTAGACTATAAACACTATAAGAACGGCCTATAGTACCCTAGCACAATCTATAACTCCTATAGCACTAGCCGTATAGCCTACTGTTAATCTAGTAGCTAATTACGCAGCTAGTTCTACTACAGGTCTGGCGGATACGTGACCTATATATAGCGACCCCTATAAATAGGCCTTTAGTAATTAAGGAGCTTGCTTTTTATATAGCTAGAAAGATTACTTTATAAAAAACTACTAGATAAAGGCAAAAATAGATAAGGGTTTGTTAATCTAGGAGAATAATATAGAGTTAGAAAAAGAGGACCCCTAAAAAAAGACTTCTCTTTAGGGCTAAAAGGAATTAATATATTATATATTAATCAAGGTCGGCTAGTTGGTAAAAAAAGCTACACTATCCCTTATATATTATTCTGTAATAAATATTAAGTTTTAACTACTACTTTAGCTAACTTTAAAGCAAATACCTTTACCTTAATAAATACCTAGTATACTATAAAGCTAGCTAACCTTTTAAATATACTCCTTAAAGAATTGCCTAAACTAATTTTTATTTATAAGTATAATGGACGGATAGGGCTACCTATTATAACTATCTTGTAAATTTACCTTCGAGTAAATAGACAAAGATAGTATAACGGTCCCTTTCTTATTATAGACCTAGAAAGCTATAATATAATCTTAAAAAGAAAATGGCTAGCCTATTTAGGCTTATAGCTCAATATATAGAGTAAATAGCTTATCTAGCCTAAAATCCTACCCCTAAAATCTTCCTTTATAAAAGAAATTAGCATTATAATAAAAAACTCTATACGGCCCTAAATTAATACTATTTACTAGGCCAATGCTATATAGAGAGACTAGGCCTTTAAGAAAGATATATATCTTAATCCGCAACAGATCTATCTTCTATATACTAAGTTAATTTTAAGCGACGTCTTTAATTAGTCTAGAAAAATCCTAGTCACCTAATATTTTACATACTACCCTATTAAATTCGCGACCTTATAATATACCCCTTACACTTACAATGTACTCCCTAATATTACTTAAATAAAATTTCTATTAGTATAGATTTATAGAGCTTGCGAAGCACTTTAAAATGGTATTACTTTTATCTAAATATCTAAAGATTAAGTACTATTATACTAATATAAAGCTTTAAAACTCTATAGAGAAAATTTTAAGGTAGGTGTACGGAGCTCTGCACGGAGCTCTGCAAAAGCTCTATATAAAGCTCTATATAAAGCTCTACTAAAAGCCCATCTGGAGCTCTAAAGCTCCTACCCTTACTGCTTAAATACTACTCCCTACCTACCGCCTAAATACCTTCCAATCGTATATTTTGCACTAGCTATAATTAGTATTACTTTTCCGCTAACTTTATAACAAACCGTCTTAAAGCTCCGTATAAGACCTATAAATCTTATAAGGTTAATTCTTTATTTACTCTTCTAATCTACTACCTTTCTAACTCTATATATATAGGGGAAAAGGAATAGACAGTTTTAACAACCTTTAGCGGACCTTCCGCAGCCTATAAACTAAACTACAGCCGCTATTACTTCCGCTACTGCTTTTGCTACTGCTTCCGCTACTACTGTGGGAGGGTACGACCACTCTTAGATAGGAAAGCCACTGTGCTGTCGGTCTGTCGGTCAGTCGGTTAGTTAGTTAGTAGTAATTAGTTAGAAGTAATTAGTAAAGCAGTTAGTAAGAAGAGAAAGAAAGAATATATTCTGGTAGGTTGTAATAATAAGAAGGAGGGAAGCCAAAGGCTTAATATATACAGGAAAATGCTAAGGCATAAAGCAGTGGCCCATTTTACCCTACTATATACCTCCCCTACTAAGAATATTGTCCCCTAACGTTCTATACTATAGAAGAATAGCTAAATAAAAGAATAGCAAGAGCAGAATAGAAAAAAGGAAAGTATATCCCTAAAAGAACACAGGTAACCTTATCCTTAACCCTATAGAACTATTCTATAGCGTCCTTCCGTTATCTATAGCTAAGATCTAATCTTCCTACTAGCAGCAACTAGGACAGCAGTAAACCAGAAATAGTAATAGCAGCAGTAATAGTGACGGTAGTAGAAACAGTAATAAAAGTAGACATTTAGCGTAGTAAAATAAAACAGAACAGTTAGTGGTAGAACACTTAGTAGAAGAACTTGGTAATAGTTAGTAAGCAGTAGGATATCTAGTAGCAGAACTTTTAGTAGCAGAAATCTTGGTAGCGGCAGACAGTTAATAGCAGCAGCGTGGTTTTCAATAAGCGAAAATCCAGCCAATAAAATATTGGCATTTGTCAATATTTGCAGTGTTAATATTGGAATATTGGCAATAATTTAGACAAAATTATTATAATAGAATATACTTATTTCAAAAATAAATATTATATAAATTATTGGCATATATTGGCAGTTTTATAATATATTCTCGCGTGTAGAAGTATTTGCATACTATAAAATGTCTTGGCACGCGCTCCCTTACCAAAATCAATTAATTTAAACATTAACTACCCCTAACTGCACCACAACTATACGCAATTAAAGCTCTATATCTCTAATATAGCCTCTTTACTCTGCTATCTACGTTATCTATAAGTAGCTAGTTATATAATGGCTTTATGGTGGCGCAGTAGAAGGGTAGTTAGATTTTTTGCAACCGTACGCGTCCTACCAAAGCTCTGCAAAAGCTCTACACGAAGCTCTACTCGAAGCTCTACTCGGAGCTCTACTTAAAGCTCTACTCGGAGCTCTACTCGAAGCTCTGCTCGAAGCTCTGCTTGAAGCTCTGCTCGAAGCTGCTTGAAGCTGCTCGAAGCTCTGCTCGAAAACTCTGCTCGAAGCTCTGCTCGAAAACTCTGCTCGAAGCTCTGCTCGAAGCTCTGCTCAAGGCTCTGCACGAGGCTCTACTCAAAGCCTTATTAAGCTCCACTTAAAGCTCTGCTCGAAGCTCTGCTCGAGGCTCTATTAAGGCTCTACACGGAGCTCTACTCAAGCTCTGCTCAGAAGCTCTGCTCAAAAGCTGTACGCGAGGCTCTGCTCGGAGCTCTGCTCGGAGCTCTGCTCAAAGCTCTGCTCGGAGCTCTGCTCGAAGCTTTGCTCGGAGCTCGCTCGAAGCTCTGCCCAGCTCTACTCTTATTAAGCTCCACTTAAAGCTCTGCTCGAAGCTCTGCTCAAAGCTCTGCTCAAAGCTCTATTAAGGCTCTGCACGGAGCTCTATTAAGGCTCTCCACGGAGCTCTACTCAGGCTCTGCTCAAAAGCTCTGTGCGAGGCTTTGCTCGAAGCTCTACACTCCACTCCACTCCAAGCTCTACTAACACGCAGCACTGATATACTAGGAAGACTCTATAATCGTCTATACGAACGGCTCTACAATTAATCGATTTATCAATTAATTGCCTATACGAACGCCTATACGAACGTCTGCACGTCTAGACATCTATACGTCTACACGCCTACACGCCGCACGTAGTTCTGCGCGGGGTTCTGCGCGAACCTCTACACGAAGCTCTACTAAAGCTCTACACGAGGCTCTACCTAAAGCTTACCCCCTGCTACGAAGCAGCCCTCGCAGCATAGTACGACGGAGGGATAGGATTTGCGAAGCAAATCCCTACTAACTAGTATCTATAGGTTAAAAGTCTTCTTTTACTAGCAGTTTAACAACTCCTTTATATTAAGGGAGTCTAATATAGGTATAAAAAGTAATAAGTCTGCTTTAGAAGCCATAATAT
>Ga0307507_10006033_pt1 | contig 19081 bp, 4 predicted proteins | sample 7_EM_MG_FD_207223 | JGI IMG/M metagenome (GOLD analysis project Ga0307507, IMG submission 207223) | Populus trichocarpa ectomycorrhiza microbial communities from riparian zone in the Pacific Northwest, United States - 7_EM | ecosystem: Host-associated > Plants > Roots > Unclassified | place... | reverse complement strand
ATCTAAATTATTAGAATTTATTATTAAGTGGTTGTTAAGATATTAAAGTATGAATTTCCTAAATTTTGGTGTATTTTGACGTCGGACACTCGGTGGTGTCGGACACTCGGTGGTGGAATACGTTATTGTATTTTATATCTTTATATTAGGTAGCAGTTATTTACCTTTATATTATATCCATTTAGCCAGAGCAGGCCGCGAAGGATAATCTTTATGGAATTCTTTTACTAGGGAAGGCGCGTTAGCCTTAATCTATTTATAGGTTTCCTAGGTTTATATTTTATATCCTTCCCACTTAATAAGAAGTTTAAATTATTTAGATTATATTTTCTATTATATATTATTAATTAAGTTAATAAAGTACGAACTGTTACTATTGTTAATAATTATAGGAGGTAGTAGTAGAATTTTACAAGTTATAGGATTATCTCTTAAAGGTTATAGTAAGCTTATATAAAACATTAGGTATATTTTTATCTTAATTAGCAGTTTAAGCTTATAGGTATATAGGCATAGTTTCTTCTTAATTTAGTATAGGCCCATAAACTTCAAATTAAGTTTCTTTAAGGGCCGTTAAGTCTTTAGGTTTTATATATTTAGGTAAGCTATATTACCTTCCTTAAAATCCCATATAGGAGCTTGTCCTTTATTTATATGCTATTCCTATAATATTTAAGTATATATTAATTTACTTTATAATAGTTCCGTTAGTTACTTTATTTAATTAGTAAAGTTATATATATTAATTAACTAGATCCGCTTAATTATAGATCTTATTATATTAATATTAGGTTATAGCTTAAATCTAAGTTAAAGGTCTTATCTATAGGTTATATAAAATAGTATTACGCCTATTAATATATTTATTGTATTATTTACAGTAAACTTAGCTAAAGGCAGCTATTTTTCCCAGTTATCTTATAGGTAGGAGCAGTATATTTATAAATATTATTCTATAATTATATTTACAATTTTAGTTTAGCTATCTATCTCTAGATAAAATACAATTAAGAGTTATATTTAAATACTTAATTATTTATATAGAGCTTGCCAGAAGTCTAAAACAAACTAGCTTCTATAGTTAGATATTATTAAGTTAAAAAGTTTATATAGCTTAAAGATATACTATAAGTGTAACGGGCGCTCCTGAAGGGTACATATCAGATAAGACAGAGGAAGGTTTCACTAATGTCCCACTAATGTCCCAGAGGAGACATGGTCAGATAGACAAGGGGTAAAGGGTTTTACTAGTGTCTTAGAAGTATTATATAGGAAGCTGGTTCTCCTCTAGAGAAGAACCAGCGATTAGTCTCTGAATAGAAGTGGTTAGAAGCATTTGTCCTTCAATACGTAAAACTTATTCTACCTTCAACTTACTTTCGACTTACCTTTGACTCACCTTCTACTTACCTATGACACTGTCAATTAGATAATCATACGTTCCGGTTAGGCTGGCCTCTTACAATAAGGTAAGGATGTGGATAGGGAGCTTAATAATGGAATAATAGGGTATATTGTATAGATAGATAAATTCTTAAGGGAAAAGGAGGAGTCTGTATGCGAGGTAAGAAAGGGTTTTCCCTAGTTACGTATAGTATATATGCCTTATAGGCGAGTCACCTCTAGGTTACCCTAGGGTCGCCTATACTTTACAGCTATATAACTATCTACTTAGGTTTTACCTAATAATGCCCCCCCCTTTAAAAAGGATTGTCCCTAATCCTTTATATACTTAAGCCTTAATAAAACCCTATAAAAAACCTTAGTAAAGAAAAAAAAAATTGGAGTGGAAAGAGCGTCTTGATTTTGCGCATAGAGAAATAGGTAGTATATATGCGCGGCATAAAGATATTAAAGAACTTTGACCGCTAGTTAAAGTTGTTTAATTAGTTAGATTTGCCTTACTAAGACTCCCCATATTTAACTAAGCTAGTAGCAATTTTCCATCCCTAGGATGGAAAATCCTAATTGGTCTATTTAGGGCTCGCCCAAATTTAATAGACCATTAAAAATATTCTAAAAGATTGCTTATATAGGTAGGTCGCTAGTACCTTACAGGTAGGTTATAGGTTATTTATATATAGCCAGACTTATAGGTGGTAAGGCAGTATACCTATTAAATCCACCGCTAACCCTATACTTTGGCCTTACGCTATACTAGCATAGCGCTGTATATACTTCGTAGGTAGGTTATAGGTTACTTATATATAGCTAGATTTATAGACAGTAAGGCTATATACCCATTAAATCCGCTACTAAACTATATTTTAGCCTTATGCGTTATCTATATAGTATATATATAGAATAGTATGTAAGTTATCGGTATAGGTTACTGCTAGCAGGTTACTAGTAGGTCTTAAACCCTAGTTAAGTAAGCCTATTCTCTAACATAATAATCTACTAAGCTAGCATAGAGTGACGGTCTAGGTCTAGGAAGGGTGCTTTTTAAATTAAGCTTTATTAGTATACGTTATAGCTTTGCCTATAAGTCGCTTGCAAGTCGCTAGCATAGCTAGGTTACGTTAGAGTGTGGCTTATATAGGATATTAATGAATCGCGCTTTACCCTATATATATACCGCAGTTCTTATTATAAGCGTTGCTTATTCTTTAATCCCTTAGGACGTCCTCTGCTCCACTTTAGTGTAGGTTATATTTTAGTAGTAGCGCTTGCTTTTTGCCTATGCTTTAGCTATAAGGCTAGGGTATTCCGCTTACGGTACTTATCTAGTAGTTATTAATAATTTTTAAGTTTTGTCTTATATTTCCATTTATTATACTTATTTAGCTATTCTAGCCATTTAATAAGGTACTGTGGTTATCTAGTATAATCCTAGTAGGCAACAATTGCTTCTACTTCCTAGCTACCTTTCTTAAGATTTTTTACTGCTAGGGGTTAAAACCTAGGGCGTAACCTATAAGGCTCTAGTAAGGAGATATAAAAGACTAGGTAGAGCCGTGCTATAGTAGGTAGGAGCTCTAGCTTATATACTTACTGCCCTACGCGCTCTAGGATCTAAAATAGTCCTATAAACTTGCTGTTAAGTTTCTTATAGGGACGTTTTATATAGATATTCTTGGAAGAGAGTAGGACTTGTTTACCAACGGCGAAATGCTTAGCTAAATAGTAACGATTATAGTATTTTGCCTAAAGCTATTAGGCGTATATTATTAACGCCGCTGCTACCTTATATATAAGGCGTAGGCGTTATAAATGGGTCTCTACAAGTTTAACATTTATTAACTTAGACCCCTCCCTACTTTACTAGGCGTCTTAGATGCTGTCTAGGACTTTATCTAGGACGTTTAGTAGCTAGCTATAGGCAAGCTTAATAGGGGAACATTTTATTATAGTATAGACCTTAGAGTTATAGGTAAAGGCTGCTTTATTAAGTAGGGAGGCCCAGTTAAACTATTCCTAGTTCGTAAATATACGCAGATATACCTTAAGCTCCTAGTTTTAGCGTTCCGTCTAACTATCTATCTATAAGTAGAATATAGTGCTAAGCTTATACTAAACGCGGAGATAGTAGTATATAGTACTCTAGTACTCGCTTGTAAATACGCTACCCTTATTAGAGATAATATTATCTAGGGGCCCTATTTATATAAAGACTCTAAATAAAAGTTCTATAAGTTGCGTAGCATTAATTATCTTACACATTAGATAGTAGCGTACTAGCTTTATAAAACGGTCTATAAGGATAAGGATAGAGTTATACTCTACACTATTAGGAGCTTTAAACTTAGGGAGATCCGTAACAAAGTTAAGTAAATAATGTTACTAGGCTTAGGTAGGGACCTAGAGAGGCTGTAGCTTACTATAGGGTTTATAGTAGCGCAATTTATAGCGTTGGCAGGTATTATAGTTATCCAGGTATTTGCGGAGATCTTTAATAAGACCGTTTTAAGTATACTTTCGCGCAATTACCTCGCAGGTATAGTTAAATCCATAGTAGCTACCTATAGGATTGTTATAATTCCGCTTAAGGATCTCCTATTATAGTAGTGTGCAATTTAGCACCTAAACCTTGTTGTTTTGCCTTAGGAGTCCTTAATTATTAAGGGTATAGTCTTTATTACTGGTAGGAACTTATCCCTAGATTAACTAATTACATATAGAGCGTATAAAGGCGTCCCTTTCTTATACTCCATAAATAAAATTAATTAGTAACTTAGGGGGGTGTTCTATAAACGCCATTTTGGCTAAGGTAGCTACTACTACCTCTTATTATAGTATAAGACTTTGCGTAAAGTTAGTGCTAGTGAAGTAACGTGCGATATGCAGGTAACTTATTAGGTTATTATAGGGGACCATTACCTAGGCTAAGGGATTTTTCCTAGGGTTAAATACCATTAGGCCAGTTAAGGAGGTCTTAAAGAGAATAGTAGGACACCCTAGTCCACTAGCGCTATATTTATAAGGGTCGCTTGCATACTATATATATGCTACTTACTGGTTTAGTATAGTAGCACTAGGGCCGCCCACAAGGCCTATAACTCGCAACTTTTGCTATAATATAGGCAGTATAGCATTAAGGACTGTCCTCTTACTGCTATCTTTAAAGCCTTTAGCATAATTTAGGCACTGGGATAGTATATTAGCGGGATTTACTTTACCTAGCTTATATTTAATCTTAAAATTAAACTTAGCCAGTTCCTTGGCGTACTAGGCCTAGTAAGTAGATAAGCTCTTTATGGTTATAAAGTACCTAAGATTGTTGTAATTATAGAGCATGCGCGTTATATATACAGCGTGCTTAAGGTAGTGGCGCTATATCTTAAAGCATTACACTATAGCGAGTAATTCCTTATTATATGTATTATACCGCACTTCTAGGCTAGTAAGCTTCTAACTATAATAAGCAATTAGGTGCTAGTAGAGTTAATCTCACTACCTAAAAGGCTGTAGAAGTATACCGCTATAGGCATAATTGGAAGCGTTAGTAATTACCATTAGGGGTAGATTAGGGTTAAAGTGGCGAAGTAGAGGAGCCTATGTAAACATAGCGCGTAGCTTATAAAACGCCTACTAAGTGTCGTTAAGCTAGGACTAAGGTTAATACTATTTAATAGGCCCTTTTTTGCGCTTCTGTTTCTTCTTCTCCCCATCTAATATTAGGTCGCGATATGCTTATGCAAGAGATATATATAGGGGGTATGCGGTATCTAAGTAGTTCTAGATAAATTGTCTATAGAAGTTAGCGAAGCTAAGGAAGACCTAGATGTCCCTATAGAACTTAGGCTTAGGCTATTCCTTAATAGCTTTTACGCGGGTAGGATCTATTATAATACCCTTAGGTATAATAATAAAGCCCAGGAACTCAATGTTCTTAGTATAAAAAATGCATTTTAATAGTTTAGCGTAAAGGCCCCAAGCGCGGAGCTGTCGTAGTACTTACTTAACATGCTTAACGTGCTTATCCTTGTTGTTTAAGTAGATAAGAATATTATTTAGGTAAACTATATAGATGGTATTTACTAGGGTCCCTAGAGCCTTTTAAATATAGCTCTAGAAAGTTATAAGGGCGTTAGTAAGACTAAAGGGCATTACTAGGTACTTAAAGTGACTATAGCGTATCTTAAATGCAGTCTTCCATTTATCTCCCTTTTTAATGCAAATCCTATAATACGCATTATAAAAATCTAGCTTTATAAATATCTTTATATGGCTAAGCCTATTAAAGAGTTTGCTAACTAGCGGTAGGGGATACTAGTTCTTAATTGTAATCTTATTTAGGCGTCTGTAGTTAATATATAGCTGTATTATACCTTCTGCTTTTAGTATAAAGAGAATAGGCGCTCTAGTAGGCGACTTGCTGGGCCTAATCTAGCCCTTCTTAAGAGCACTCTCTAGGTACTCCTATAAGATCTATAACTCTTTCTATAAGAGGTTGCAGATAGGCATCTATAGTGGCGTCTTGCCTTCTTCTAAGTTAATCGTATAGTTATACTTAGAGTTCTAAGGTAGCATACTTGCTAGCTTATTAGAGAAGACATCAATCTCCTCTTTATATACATTTGGTAGGCCAGGGTCTATAGAGATTAAGGTAACTATTATATAGTAGTATGCTTCTAGGAGCTAGTAAAAAGAAGGGTGTAGCTAACATGCGTTTTGTAGGTATGCTTGCACTAAGAGTATATATAGCTCTACTATAGTATACTTAATAGTTTTAGGATTTTGATTACCTCCTCCCTAAGTTAGGGCGATCTATACTAGCACTAAAGGGTCTCTATAGGTACTCGCTGCTAGTAATAACAGGTCCTCTATTATTTTTATAACCAGTATCTCTATATCCAGAGGATCTGCATAGGTACTTACTGCCAGTAATAACAGGTCCTCTATTATATTTACGACTGGCGTAAAGAAGGAGTCTTCTTGCTATAGTAAGTAGACTATTTTACTAGCCTTAATATCTGCTAGGAGCGCATTAAGGGTAACTATTTAGAGGTGTTTAGGGTCCGAAGTACCCTAGATAAATTGTCTAAAATAAAAGCTAATTAATAGATCTGCTTCTATAAGCCAATCCTATCTAAGAACTATATTATAACTATTAAATAAGCTACCCTAAAAGGTCTGGGGGCTAATGGTGCGAGGGGTACCCTAGGAGTCGCTAGTAGTGACCGTTAGATTATAAACATCCCAGATTATTATCTGGTTGCTATTAAGGAAACATGCAATAGGTTTATATAAATATAGCGCGTAGCTTATAGGCAGGTTAAACCTATAAACGACGTCTTAGTTAATAAGGTTAATTTAGCACCTATTATTGTATAAGCAATATAGGCGGACTTTACCCTAGGGTGTATTTATCGCAATATATATTATAATGCGTTTCTTCTCTCCCTTTATATTAGGCCCTAGTTATCTCTCAACCCGTTAAAATTGGTCCTTACGGTATCGATAAGAGCCTACCAATCAAACCGGTCGAATCAAGCCGCCGTTCTCAGAAATACGAAGCCTTTGACTTCGTTGAGAACAATGTTCCGCACAGACCACTTACGCTAAGGGCCTTGACGGGTTAAGGGATAGTTAAGAGAGATACACTACTAGGGCTTTAGGTTTTCTAAAAGCTGGCCTAACTTATCTTTACTAGCTTACTTCTAGTGTTCTTTACAGTGGTTACCTATAGGTCTCTTTTAACTTACGTGCATACTACTAGCGTCTAAGGGGTCCTCTAAGCTATTTGGCTTTTAAGTAGTCTCCTTAGGAGTTTGCTTAAAAAAGCATTACCCTTTTTAGGTTCTGTTCCCTAAACCTAACTCTATAGAGCTTATACTATAACTACGCTTTAAGCGCAAGGATTTGCTACTACTAACCATACAATCTTCCGCAAGCTTTATGGTGTCAAGCAGTTGCTCTACATAGTGGATTTTAGTAAAGAGGTCCTCTGTGGTTCTTACCTGTTTAATAAAGTTTTAGCGGAAGAGCTCTACTTATAAGTAGACTGGGAGGCGTAAAAACCAAAAGTCTACCTATTACTTAGGGTTAACAAAAGGGGTATATAAGAAATGGTCCTCTAAGCTACGTATACGGGCTAGGAAGACATTAAACCTCTAGTTCTCCTTTATAATAGCTATATAGTACATAGTAGTATTATTAAAGCGTCTTACTATAGGGTTTCTAATCTAGTTTTGGACTATAATCTTAAACTTATCCTATAGTAAGGGACTTTTATCTTTAGTGCCTAACCAGTAATAAACTAGTTAGGTAATTGTCTTCTCTTTTATAAGACCTTTAATGGCCTAGCGCATGCGTTACTTATAGTTATAGTTAGCGTTATTAACCTTAAATCGGTTCTTAACTGCGGCAATCCAACGTTTAAAATGCTATTAAGTCATACCACTAATATTGGGTGGTAACTTCTTAACTAGGGCGTTAAGATTTATTTGGCGTATGCGTTTACTATATAACTTATACTCCTTATTAGAGAGGCAATGGGAGGGCTTTATTAAATTAATAATACTCTATAAGTTGGCTATTTTCTTAGCCAGCTTATCTAGCTCCTTTATATTAGTAGTATTTAGTAAAATACTAGTAATCTTACTAAGCTTTTGTTAAGCCTAGGTATATAGGTTAAACTAGTCTCTAGTATTTATAGGTGGCTAATCGTTTTAAGGTTTAGAAGGTGGCTTAAATTCTGCTAGTATATTTCTAGCGGTTTCGTCTACACTAGATCCTAAAGCGTTTAGCGGTTGTATTATTAGCGTATTACCATTAGGTGCAGGCGTTGGTTTTCTTTTTAGAGGCATTATAGAAAAATTAAACCGGCTATCCTCCTAAGGGGATTGGTAAGGATTTAAATATAAGGTAAGGATATGGATAGGGAGCTCAATAATAGAATAATAGGGTATATTGTATAGACAGATAAATCCTTAAGGGAAAAGGAGGAGTCTATATACAAGGTAAGGAAGGGTTTTCCCTAGTTATATATAGTGCACGTGCCTTATGGGCAAGTTACCCCTAGGTTGCCCCAGGGTCGCCCATACCTTACGGCTATATAACTATCTACTTAGGTTTTACCTAACACATACTTAGCAAAACATTTAGCTACCAATATTACATTAATTAAGTCTATGGGAATTATATGTCGCATTTTTATAAGGTGGTCAACAACTACCATAATATTTATAAACCTATTACTATTAGACAAGTCAACTATAAAGTTAATTAAGATATTGTGCTATCTTTATATTAGAATTAGTAGTAGTTAAAGTACTCCTTACTTCTTTATATAAGAGGTCTTTCTATATACGCATATCCTATATACTTAAACGTATTTTTATACATAGTTATATATTATAGGCTAGTAGTATACTTATTAAACAATCTTATAGGTCTTTATATGGCCAAGATGTCCTACTATAGGGGAATTATATACAAATTTAAGTATCTTAAATTATAAAGGTTTAGAATTCGGAACTACCATCTTCTATTAATAGTACAATCAATTATTTTAAATTTCGTATTTAGTAAGTATAATATCCTTATATTACCGTTTTCCTATTTAAATTGCCTTTATTATATCTACTATCTATATATTATTCTTATATTTATATTCCATTAGCTTATTAATTTCCATTTCCTATTTATTAACTTCCAATTTATTTCTATTAAGTTCCATATCTAGAAGTATAGGATATAGTTTTTTAAAATGTTTAGGGGGCAATAAGATCTATAATTAATTTATAATCTATTTATCTAAAGCATTTACAGGTAAGTCCTATAATCATTATATTAATATATTAGGCTTTTAATTAAGTTTACCTAGTTAATATATAATCTTAAAGTTAAATTATAAGAGGTATTTGGCCTAACAAATTTAGCACTATATTATTTGTTTTATAGTTATAAAGTATTGTAGGTTCTTATAGTCCGTTAATATATATATTAGAAACAATAATCCTTCTAGCTTAGAACGCTATCATTTAAAGCATCTAACAATTGCAAGCAGTTCCTTATTATATATTTTATAGTTTAATTTAGTAGGGGCGAGTTTTTAAGAGAGAAAGGCTACTAGACATAGTTTGCTATTCTTATTATATTGCGATAATATTCCCCCTAGCGCATAATTAGACAAGTTAGTTTTAATAGTATATTTAAGGTTAGGGTTAAAGTAAGTAAAAATTAGAGTAGTTATAAAGTAATATTTTAAATTATTAAAAGCTTATTCACATCTAGCAGTCTATTTAAATTATATATTTTTTTTATTAGGTTTACTAATAGCTAGGCAATTTCTAAGAAGTAATTAATAAATTAATAATAGAAATTTATAAATCCTAAAAATCCTTAAATATCTTATATATTGCTAGGGCTGTCCCAGTTTATAATTATAGCGACTTTCTTAGGATCTATTTTAATTCCATTATAGGATATAATTAAGCCTAAGTATATAACCTTAGATATATAGAATTTGTATTTTTTAATATCGCATTATAAGCCTATGTCTTATAAGCGTTTAAGGACTATTCTAATATATTTTTAATATTTAGAAAGTAAAGACAAGTAAATTAAGATATTATTAATATACGCAGTAATAAATACATTAAGGAATTTATAAAGTATATTATTAATATATTACTAAAATATACTAGGACCGTTCTTTATACTAAATAGTATCAGTCGTTGTCTATGACTAACTAGTCATAGGGTAGTCACATATACTAGTTATGTAAGCTAAGCGAGTATGAAATCCACCAGAATCCACCTATAGAATAGTATTAACAATACAACAACTTTATCTATATATCTTGATATACGCATCTGATTCCCTTACACCTCCGCTGCACCTCGTCGAGTACCAGCCTTAACAGGTTATGAGCCCGGCTATGCCTATAGAGGGTTTTAACATAGCGTTTTCAAATAACGCGTAGAGAGAGCTGTGACGTGTAATTATAGCAGTTGTTAAACGATTAAAGGACGCGCATTGTCCGCGGAATTAATTACTACCTTACTAACCTATTTAACTCGCTAAGTCTGATCAGAAGACAAGAGCTAAGAAGCAGGTAGGAGATAGTAATAGGTCGAGCTCGCAACTAGACGACGATCGATATAACGCGTATTAGGAGCTCAACCACGACGCGTCTAGTAGCATATACCACCTACCAATGACTTAAGAAGTAGACGACGATTGAAACCAATTAGAACGATCTTAATTACAATACCGCGACACGAATACAGCGAGTTCCTAATTAACTTAATATCCAATTACTGTACTTAGGATAAGCGAAAGCAGTAGCAGCAAGAACCTACTACCCGATAGCATAAAGCTGAAGGGAGAGGAGAACTATGTCGCATAGAAGGAAGCAATAGAGGACATTACCGTTGTAAACGGATTAAGACGTTATATTTACAAAAAGGGAAAAGCACCTAAATACGTAGATGAATTTGATGAGAAAGCTAATAAGATAAAGCTGGCAGTATAGCTGACATGGGAAGCTGGAGACTTAAGCATAAAGATTATTATTAAGCTTAATGTTAAGAGTACCCCTGTATAGATGCTAGCAGAATACAAGTTAGCGCGTAAGATGTGGGTAACTCTATAGACTTAGTATAAGGGAACCGGAGTAGTTCTTAGCTATAACGCTATTAAATTATATACAAAGATTAAGTATAACGACTACCCTAATCTTAAGCACTTTATTATCGCATTTAAAAAGGCTATTAAAAAGCTAGCAAACCTTAATATTTCCCTACCTAAATCATGGCATCCAATTCTCTTTATTATGGCCCTATCTGACGCATAGCCCATCTAGGCAGAACAACAGCAATTAAATTCTTAAAAAGAATTAACCCAACTATTACTCTCCGCGTTAATTAAAGATATTATAGATAAGGCACGAAACAAGGATAAGAAGGCTAAGGGAGGTATACTGTATAGGGGGAAGCCTGATAAGAAGGGCAAATAAAAGGCAAAGGAGGATAAGGAGAAGAGTAAGGGAAAGTACTATAAGAACTGCAAGAAGCCAAACACCCGTTACAAACCTAAAAACTGCTTTATTACGAATAAGAAGCTACGTTGCGAATGGGAAGAAAAGATAGGCAAGAAGTTCGTTCTATATCAGGAACCTAATAAGAAGAAGTTAGGCAGCAAGAGTAGGAAGGAAGAACCTAGCAGTGACTCCTCAGACGATAACAATGCTCGCAGTGACTCAGACAATGGCGATGCTTATACGTTTGTAAAGAAAGAGTTAGGGTACCTCTGCGCACACCTAAATAGGAAGAATTAATCACTAATTAAGTAGAAAGGAACACTGTTTAATACTAGAGCCGAAACCCATATCGCCAAATTAATTAACGACTTTAATACTGGTACGTATGTACTAGCATCTTTACCATTAATTAACACAGTAAGTGGAGAAGCTACGCCGCTTGGCTTTAGTAAGAGGACGATTATCTATACTACAGATATAGGAGAGACGCATACACTGAACCTTAGCAAGGTGCAGTACCTACTAAACTATAGCATTAATATCTTTGGAGCTAGAAAGCTCTTAGGCAGGGGTAACATTTAAATTAAAGATAGAAACCTTGTAGTTAATAAAAAAGGCCTTGGCATATTCCAATTTAACGAAGACATAATAATTATTAAAGTACCCCACATATACGCATTCCCTGCAGTTATATAAAAGAAGCTATTAGAGATATCAATTTAACTCTAGCATTGTTACTTTGGCCACCTTGGCCTTAAGAATGTACAGAAGACCTCTAGATTGGTTAAAGGCATAACCCTTAAGAAGGAAGAGCTAAGCGCTATATAATAGGAGGATGAAGACTTAAGGCTCTATAACCCATATAAGAAAGGAAAAGCTATAAGGCATATACAAAGACACGCTAAAACGCAAAATCTGTAGGTGTTTAACAAAGTATATATTAACGTAGTAATAATTACCCCTTAAGGCATTAGAAAGAAGAAGTATGCCATAGTATTTACTAAGAAAGCAACTTCAGTTTAATAGGCTTACTTCCATAAGTTAAAGAATGGCGCATATAATGCTCTGGTTAAATACTAAAAGATAATAAAGACTTAATTCGGAAGAGTTATTAAAAAATAGCGCATAGATAGGGGTAAAGAATATAGCCTAAAGAAGCTAGCTAAGCTTACAGATAATCTAGAGCAGGTAGTAGAGCTTACTACACCGTATAACCTAGAGCAAGACGGCACTTCCAAACAAACAATCAGTATTCTCTGCGAGCGTACACAAACCGCGATGATTAATATAGACATTCCACAGTTCCTCTAGCCACTAATATTTAAGTTAATGGTACTAATTACCAATTAAACAGCTACCTCTTTATTAAAGGGCAAGACCCCGTATAAAGCCTTTACGGACGAGTTTTACCCAAATTAAGATAATAGACCATCCGTAGCTTATCTATAGGTACTTAGCTGCAAGACATATATCTAAATACTAAAGGAGCGCCAAATCATCAGCCAGAAGGTTGCCGTATGGGCCAAGGTAGGAATCCTTGTAGGCTACAAAGGAAGCCATATCTTTAAGGTATATATACCTTTAAGAAAAGGACCCGCTGAAAATAGGATTATATAATCCTTAAATATTAGATTTAATAAAGGAGGCTTAATTACAAAGCCCCTATTAGAAGACGATACTAATATTCCAGTATTTACTAGAAATAGGGGTAAGAGCACTAAGAATTAGGATTAATAAGACAGTAACCTAATTCATTAGAGAGTTCCCAATATACCCAGAAACATTAAGCATTAACCCCAATTAGTACTTAAAAAGGCCATTACGCCAGAGCTTTAAATTAATAAGGATTTGGAGCAACTAGATATTAACTCCGATATTAAACCTAAATTAAAATATAATACTGAATTAATGCCGGAGACTACTTAGGAGAGAGTTAAAACCAAAATGGCACCTAAGTTAAGGGGTCGACCTAGAGGTTTAAAGAATAAGGTTTATATCCCAAACCCAGAGCTTAGTAGAGAGACTTAATAAGCCGCTTAACAATCAAAGCTAAAATTAAGCTTTAACTCTAAATTAAATACAGCATTCTACACTATATATGTAGCTGGCCTAGTGTCGTCAATCTACAATAATCCTAAGACAATTAAGGAGGTAAAGACGAGACCCAATTAGCCAGAATAGAAGAAGGCAATTAAGAAGGAGTATTAAGGCCTAGTTTGTAAAGGAACCTAGAAGCTTCTAAGACAATTAGAGCTGCCAAAGGGTATTAAGGTACTGCTAGGAAAGCTCGTCCTAAAGACGAAGAGGGATAGAAACGGCAAGATCCTAAAGTGGAAGGCGAGATAGGTTGTTAAAGGGTTTAGGTAGTAGTATAGAAAGGACTTTAACCAAACATTTGTAGGAGTATATAAGAGTGTTATATAGAAGCTAGCAGTCGCCCTTACAGCTCTATTTAACTTAGAAATTGAGCAGATGGATATAGTTAGAGCCTTCCTAAACTTAACCGCTGATATGGATATCTATGTGGAAGTACCACCTAACTGGAAAATTAATAAGGAGGTCTTAAAGGATACACCTAAATAGGTATATAAGCTCCTAAAAGCGCTATATGGTCTAAAATAGGCACCTTAACTATAGCAGAAGGAATTAGCCTCTGCGCTTTAGTAATTAGGGTTTAAAGCGTATACTAGCGACCAATACGTATACATTAACAAGTTAATAGGAATTCTGATTATTACATATATTAACAATATATTAATTATTAGCAAAGACAAGGCCAAGATTAAGGCTCTAAAGAAGAGTCTAATAAAAAGATTTAAGATAAAGGACTTAGGCCCTACAGAATACTTTATAGGGGTAAGAATAACTTAAAATAGGAAGGAAGGGATAATTACCCTATACTAGGATGTATATATTAGCAAGATCCTTAAATAATATAGTATAGAGAATTGTTATCTAGTTAATACGCTAATGGTAGCTAGAGCTACTAAATTTATAGTACCCTTTAACAGGCAAGCAACGGTTAAAGATACTAAGCTTTATAGATTAAAGATCGGCTCCCTAATGTATTTGGTAATCCAAACTAGACCAGATATTGTATACGAAGTCTCTATACTGTTATAATTCTTGTTAAACCCCTCTCCACAGTATATAAAAGCTGTAGACCGGATACTTTAATACCTACAAGGTACGAAGCTCCTAGGAATTAAATACTAGGGGTGCGTAGGTGATCCAAAGACACTCCTTTACGGATATTACGATGCGGATTTCGTAGGTGACAAGTTAACGCGGAAGTCCGTCTTGGGGAATGTATACTTCTTCGCCAGTGGAGTTGTATTATGCTCGTCAAAGAGATAGTAGATAGTAGCGCAGTCTACTACTAAGGCAGAGTATTACGCTCTAGCTAAAGCCGTGTCCAAAGCACTTTGGCTAAAGCAGATTATGGGCCAGATAATATAATTAGGTGTGGATATTAAGTTAGTACGCCTATATGGTGATAATTAGGGCTCCTTAAGCTTGGCTAAGAACCCCAAGTTTCATCAACGGACGAAGTATATTAATATTAAACACCACTTTATTCAAGAGCATGTTGTAAAGGGAACGGTTAATCTGTGGTATATTGCTAGTTTAAAGATAGTGGCTGATAGTCTAACTAAACCTCTTTTGGCTGCAAGTCATGCGAAGTTCGTAGAGCAGCTAAGGTTAAGGGTTATTAAGATTAATTAAGCCTATTTAGAGTATCAAGTCAGTCAAATACAAAGGGATGTGTTAGTCGTTGTCTATAACTGACTAGTCATGGGGTAGTTACGTGTACTAGTTACGTAAGCTAAGCGAGTATGAAATCCACCAGAATCCACCTATAGAATAGTATTAACAATATAACAACTTTATCTATATATCTTGATATACGCATCTGATTCCCTTACACCTCTACTGCACCTCGTTAAGTACCAGCCTCGACAAATAGTATTACTAGGTATTTAAAGAGTCCTATTATATATAAAAAGCTATATACTTTTTATCTCCTTTATATATATAGATTTTATTAAAGACCGCGACTAAATTAAGCTTTATAAAGTACTATACCTTTACTAAACAGTTAGGCGTCTCTTAAATTAGAGAAATTAGATATTGGTTTTAAATTATAATTATATTTAGAGCTTAATAATTAATATAGAATCTTAAGCCTCCTTCTAGCTTTTTAATAAAAAGTATAGGTAAGGTAAATAGAGATTAACTAGGATAAATAAATCCTTTTTCTAGATGCTTATTAAGGTATTATTATATTATAAGCAGTTCTTCTTATAATATACTATATAATAGACTAAACTTTAGTATTATGCTAGGCTTAAGTTCTATCTTAAAATTATATTTATCTTAGTACGGGGCTAGTTAGTCTATAAATTATTTTTTAAACTTATTAATTAGATTATGGTACTCTTTAAATATAAGAGGTTAAGGATTAATATACTGTTTTAGTTCTAGTGCTTTCTTAATATCTTCTATAGTTATAGTAAAGATTTTATAATCTTATCTTTTTGCTAATAAGATAAAGGGCGCGGCCTATATTATACAAATTTTAAGAGGTTTTAATAAAATATTTTTACGTTCTTTATTATAATTGGTAGTTATAGCCTTATTATCTTGTTTTAAGGTTTATAGTAAGGGTAATTTATATTATATTAAATTTAAATAGTTATATATATATTTATAGGGTAAATGGTTTTTTAAGCAATAACTTTAGTGTTTCTCTAACCCAACTAATTAAAGGGTTGTGTTACTTTAGCTATCTATATCTAAGTATAACTTTATATTACTTTAAGGGTGTTATAAATAGAGAGATATGTTTAAGGTATTTACCTATCTACATTTTTACTAGGGCGTAATATTGTCAGATAATTCAGATAGAGCTACTTATTAATAAAATGGGTTAATTAATTAATGATCTTAACTTGATCATTGATTAATGTCTTAAGGCCCTAGGGCTTTAAGCTACGAAGAGATTTTATAGTGCACGTACTCCATGCACGTAACCTATGCACGTGACCTACGCCTTTAGAATATAGATTATCTAATACACCCCCTTAACTTTAAGCTCTTTAAGGTTAAAGCTAACCACCTTCTTATATCCATTAATAAGCTAATTAAACTATAATCTTATCTAAATCCTTCCGTCTTGCTCTAATCTTGTCTGTTACGAACAGCTTAAGTACAGTGTTATAACTACTTAAGGAAGAGTTGGCGGAAGCTAGTTGGTTAATATAGGCACGGTCTAGAATAGAACTGGTGGGACTATATAACGAGGAATGGTAACTAAGGTTATGTAGTGTTGAACGCGTTAACTATATTAAATAAAGGGAACGCTACGTTTAAAATAGATAACACGTACCTTATATATAAGAGAGGATTTCTTAGGCATATGGTTGTATATTTAAAGGACCTCAGTCCCTACTGTAGATAGTTCTCTCTTTATAGTAAATCTTAGAATATAATTAGAGTTAATCTGTTAGGCAACCACTCTACTAGTTGTTATTATGTTATTAACTTGTTTATATCTATATACTTAGCCTAATAATAGGACCTACCATAGTTCTTGCTACTAGGTTCCGTTATATATTCACTACCAAGGTTACAGTATTAAATAAAGTCGAACAATATGCCACCCAAAGTACTAGTCGCGATGCCATTAACAGCAATAACTACCTTAGGATTAGGAGACACCAGTATAGCGGATATGGACTTATAAGTGGTTATAAGAGGTTAGTTACAGGAAATAGTTAATTACTTATTAGATAATAATAGAATACTTAAGGAACGCATTAATGGAATTAGGGTAGTAAAGGTTAAGTTACTATTAATTAAACAATTCTTAGAAGAAAGGTTAAAACTTAAAGGATTCCTTACGCAAATGCACTTTAAGGTTATGTAAGAAGGAGTAAAGTTAGTAACACCTATAGATTAAGTGGCGTATGTAGGACTATTCTTAATAGGAAGAGCACTGGAATGGTTTAAACCTTACCTTATAGAAATATAAGTTAGCGGTATAATAACTACTAACTAAGATGTATAATTTATGTTTACTAGTTGGAATGGGTTCGTGGAAAGACTAATATAGATATTTAGAGACCTAAAAGTATTAACTATAGCAGAACGGAAGCTTTAAAACTTGGTATAATGTTCTTTAGTAATTAAGTATACGATATAGTTTTAGACACTTATAATATAGGTTAAATGGAATAATAAGGCGCTTATAGTATAGTATAAATAGGGACTTAAGGCTAAAGTTTAGGATTTAATTATCCTAATAGAAGATGCGGAAAGTCTATAAGACTTAATAGATTAGTTAATAAAGATTAATAATAGGATCTATTAAAGGGAACAAGCTAAGAAAGGGCAAGATAGAGTTCTACAGTTATATAAGGCGTAGAGTATGTATTGGCAAACATAGAGCTAAAAACTATAGAATAGCGTAGAGCTAATAGACCTAAGCGGTACTAAAGAATTTAAGAGATAGATAAAGAAACTATAGAAACCTAGAGGTTAAGGATTAAGTAATTATAGGACTAAGGAGCAGAGGCTAAACTAGGGATCTTAGCAGTAGAAGACGTTTAGGCGGACTCTATAATAAGAAAAATGGTTTAAAGATGGAGCTTGCATAAATTATAGAAAATAAGGTTATTTTGCTAGAGACTATAGAGGTGGTTAGAGTAACTATGCGGTAAAGGGCACTAGGTCGTTAGAGTATAATAATATAGATATAGGGATATTGCGCGAAACTAAGGAGTGTTTAATTAAACACTTTGCGTTTTATTATAATAACGCATACTAAATTTATAAAGACGCTAAGTATAGCGCAAGCTATTGGCTGTAAGAGCTAGAGTTAAAAAGGCTTAAAGGAACTAGAGAGTTAGACGAAGAATAAGATTAACTCTATAAGCTAGATTAAGATATTAAAGTAATATATGGATAAAGATTAGTAATAATAATAATGGAGTTAGAGTACTTATTAATTAGTAGCAATAAGGGAGAAAATAAGGCTAACTGGGAGCACTTATACCTTAGTAACGTAATAGAAGTAGAGACTAAAACTACTATAAAACGCGGATTAGTAACAGGTATTATAACACCGTTAGATATAGCATCCATTGCTTTATAAAACAGAAGGAGTAATATTTAGAGATAATTAAGTAAGCAGACAACTGCTAGTGCTAGCTTACCACATATAAAAGGTAAAAGGCTATAGGTTTAAGATTCTTATAAGGAGATAAGAAAGGCTCTAGACTTATAGGACGCGATAAAAATAGCTTAAGAACCTACAATAAATAAAAACTAATGGGAAAGAGCAGTAACTTAGTTTAGTAATAAACGAATAAGTATAGGACGTAAGTTTAAGAACTATAAGTTTAGGGAACGAATAAGAATGTTATTAGAAAGCCAAGATTTTAAGAAATGAATAAGAACTATAGCAATTCCAGGTAAATACAGTGTTTAGCCTAAAGATTAAAAAGTTAATACTAAAATTATGTCACGGAACCCCACCGTAGGGGCCTCCATAGGAGAGCCCCGTGCTCTCGCGTACACCTCGCGTACAGCTTACGTCAGCTACGCGTAGGTATGTCACCTCCTTACGCCCTCGACCCTTACGATCG
>Ga0307507_10006032_pt1 | contig 19083 bp, 18 predicted proteins | sample 7_EM_MG_FD_207223 | JGI IMG/M metagenome (GOLD analysis project Ga0307507, IMG submission 207223) | Populus trichocarpa ectomycorrhiza microbial communities from riparian zone in the Pacific Northwest, United States - 7_EM | ecosystem: Host-associated > Plants > Roots > Unclassified | place... | reverse complement strand
AGGTGTTCTATTTTTTTTCCTATTTTTTCCCTTCAGTCTGTTTTTATCCAATTCTTTTTTTTTCCCCTTTCCCTTTGGCTCTTTGTCCGACTTGTGAGTCTTCCTCTTCTTTTGGCTTCTTCAGTTTTCGCGGATGACTAAGCAGATCTATTTGCTCCTATTGGTTGGATGGCGACTTTGAGACAGAAAGCCCGTTGCACATTCGCTAACCCCAAGAAAGCACTGTCCCCTGTCGCAGGCGTGGTACCGTACAGTACATCACCTCTCCTTCCATCAAAGCCCCTCCTCACCCCTTGAAAACAAAAACCCTCCCTCCTTTTTCCTGCCTTATCCCCCCCCGCCAGTGAAAGTCAACGCCCACCTACACAAATATCCTTGGGTAGGAAAAGTAACAAATTCTTATCTTTAAGAGAAACTATCAGAAAGAGGTTCGTCACTACACACACACACACATCCTCCTCAACCAAACATTAATTCACCCCTCATCATACAAATTTCAGAAACTTTCTTGATCGTGGACTGTGCCAGATTCCGGGAACAATCTCAGATTGTCCAGCTGCTACTTGAACGTTGTGTAACATCACTTGCTTTACAAGGCATTTGTTGTGGCCGCGTCAAACCTTCGAGGTCCAACTTCTTTTCCCTCTCAGTGACAGCCTCGTGCTTCTTTCAGTAGACGACACCACGGTTTTATCACTCCTTCTTCCTCGACTCTTGACTGCTTAGTTTCCCTCCTTCGAATCCTGTTGTCACCCATTTTCTCATCTAAACAACAATACCACTACTACCGCCTCTCATCTCATCCACTCATCCTCATCTCGAACACAACCAACCGCAACCATGAATGTTTCCGAGGTGTTGGCCAACACCCTCTCTGGGGGTAAGTCACACGCAGTTACAATTTTTTCCCCACTCGAGAGATATTAACGATTCTGTTTTCCTTCTAGATGCCACGATCCGTAATGCCGCCGAACAGCAACTTTCAAGTGCTGCCTCTCAACACTTCGTACGTTTATCCATCCCCGCTCCTTACTGTACATATCCTTTATAATCAAAGTAATCTAACTTTCTATCAACTACAGCCTCAATATCTTCAAATGCTCTCAGCGGAACTCGCCAATGAAGAAACAGAACCATTCATTCGAAGTGCTGCTGGTATTGCTCTGAAGAACGCTCTTACCGCTAGGGAACGAACACGTTTGCTTGAAGTGCAACAAAAATGGATTTCACAAGTGGACCCCACTATAAAGGCCCAAGTGAAGGAAAATTCACTTCGAACACTTGCATCAAACAACAATCGTGCAGGGACCTCTGCTGCTCAGCTTATTGCAGCTATTGCAGCCATCGAACTGCCCCAGAATCAATGGAGCGAATTGATGGCTGCGTTAGTCCAGAATGTTGGGGAGGGTTCTGATAGTTTGAAGCAGTCCTCATTGACTACCATTGGCTATATTTGTGAATCGGAGGATCCTGATCTTCGGGAGAGTTTGAATCAACACTCAAATGCGATTCTTACCGCTGTAGTCCAGGGTGCTCGGAAAGAGGAGTCTAACAATGATGTACGGTTTGCGGCTATGGTGGCGTTAGGTGATTCTCTCGAGTTCGTTAGAACGAACTTCGACAATGATGGGGAGCGAAATTATATCATGCAGGTTATTTGTGAAGCGACCCAGAGTGATGACTTCAGGATACAGCAGGCAGCCTTCGGTTGCCTAAATAGGATCATGAGTCTTTACTACGACAAGATGAAATTTTATATGGAGAAGGCTCTATTTGGTCTCACCATTGTTGGGATGAAACATGATGAGGAGGAAGTCGCCAAATTGGCTATTGAATTCTGGTGCACGGTGTGTGAGGAGGAGTCCGCGATCGAAGACGATAACGCTCAGGTAAGCGGGAAATACGGGCCAAAGTACATCCGTTTAGATCCTAATATCTCGCAGTATCAAGCCGAAGGAGGGTCCGAGCTTCGGCCCTTTTTCAATTTCGCTCGAATTGCAACCCCCGAGGTTGTCCCTGTATTACTGGAGCTCCTTACTAAGCAGGATGAAGACGCTGGAGACGACGAGTACAATATTTCTCGCGCCGCTTATCAGTGCCTACAATTGTACTCTGCCTGCGTTGGTGGGTTGGTTATCCAGCATGTATTGGCATTTGTGGAACAGAATTTAAGACACGAGAACTGGCGTTTGAGAGACGCCGCTGTTTCAGCATTCGGAGCAATCATGGAGGGGCCGGACATCAAACTTTTGGACCCCCTTGTTAAGCAGGCTTTGCCGATACTTGTAGGAATGATGAATGATAAGGTTTTAATGGTCAAAGATTCTGCTGCATACGCTCTGGGAAGAATATGCGACTGCTGTGGAACGGCTATTGACCCCGAACTGCATCTACCAAGCTTAATCCAGGCGTTGTTTTCTGGCCTCAAAGACAGCCCTAAGATGGCTAGTTCTTGCTGCTGGGCCCTGATGAATTTGGCGGAGAGATTTGGAATCGACAGCGAAGGGGAGGAAAATCCATTGTCAAAGTACTTTAAGGACAGTGTGAGCGCCTTACTTGCCGCTACCGAGAGGTACGTTCACTATTTCCAGTCCGATTCCACTCCTTATAGATCGATTCACAGGTAAGACAATTCTGACATATCATAATTATGCAGGCCAGATGCAGACAACCAACTACGAACAGCTTGTTATGAAGTACTTAACTCTTTCATCACCAACGTCGGCCAAGATGAATTGCCGTCGATCGCACAACTCTGTACTGTCATTATAGAGCGACTCGAAAAGACCATTCAGCTCCAAAACCAAATCGTCAGCCCTGATGACCGTATTACTTTGGAGGAAATGCAGACAAGCCTGACAGTAGTTATGGGAGTAGGTTACCCAGTATCAATGTGTGAACATTGGCTAACGGACACGCCAGAGTATCGTTCAACGTTTGGAGAAAGAGATCATACCCCAAGCGGATCGTATTATGCGAATCCTTCTCCAGATCCTGAGTATGCTGCCGCCCAATTCCTCCGTTCCGGATGCTATCTTTGGTACGGTTGGGGCGATGGCAAATGCTCTTGAAGAAGATTTCACCAAGTATATGGAAGCATTTGCGCCTTTCTTATTTAATGCTTTGAACAACCAGGAAGAGCAACAGCTTTGCTCTGTGGCTATTGGCCTAGTGAGCGACATTTCTCGTTCAATAGGCGACAAAGTAGCCCCTTACTGTGACAGTTTCATGAATCACCTTCTCAACAACCTCCAGGTTTGTTTACCCGCTAAGCGTAATCCTGTCATGGCACTTACCATCATCGCAGAGTAATACCTTAAGTCAGCAATTCAAACCTGCTATTCTGCAATGTTTCGGCGATGTTGCTCAAGCTATAGGGGGCCACTTCGAAACTTATCTCCAAGTCGTTATGGGTGTGCTCCAACAAGCTGCTTCTATCTCCCCTACACCCGATAGCAACTACGAAATGGTGGAATACGTCATTTCTCTTCGTGAGGGTATCATGGATGCTTACGATGGTATAATTATCGCCCTCAAGTCGGGGGACAAGAGTGAGTCACCTACAATCTACTCAGTCTCATTCTCGGGATGTTTTGAGCGAATCTAACCTTTGCAACAGCTCAGCTCCTTGCGCCATACGTTCAACATATCTTTGGGTTCCTCTCAGCAATTAACGCCGACCCTAACAAGACTGAGAATCTGATGAGATCAGCCATGGGTGTCTTCGGGTACGTTATTTGTTTATAAACTAATATGAATCTTTTAGGCTTACATCATGCAGGGATTTAGCGGATGCATTTCCCAACGGCGAAATTGCTCAGTACTTTAAGGCGGATTGGATTAATGCGATGATTAAGGAGACTCGGTTAAACCGCGAATACGCCCCTAGAACTACTGAGACAGCTAGATGGACTCGGGAACAGGTCAAGCGCCAACAAAATCAGCCCTCTTAGACGTTTAACACAAGGCCGTGATGAAGATGATCCCTGTTTGCTGGAATAGAAATAAAGATGGCTTGGGATTATACTCGTCTTCTCTTAGACGGTGGGCTTATAATTCAGTGGGCTGATCATTTTCAAATTGGGCATTGGCTTCGCATTTTTCATATGTTTGTGTTTCTCAACTCGGTTCATGGGGGGAGTTTGTCGTTTCTATAAGCCTCTCCTCTTTTTTCCTTTTTCCTCCCTTTTTTATTCCGTGCAGGATATTATCTGTTGGTAATGATGATCACGCTACAGAAGTCTAAATCTGTTTTTTATACCAGATGAGATTTCTGAAAATGCGTAAGGCTCTATTCTTTCCCCTTTCCCTCTTTTCTTTACTTTAACCTTTCTCATTCCCATCCTGTCAATTCTTTTGTATCTCCCTTTTTTTTTTTAGATGGATCGGTTTTGTTTGTTGAAGACAGGCTCCTATCTTTGTATTCCCTGTTTTTTGTTTTTTTCCCTTCCCACAGCATCGGATTTCCCCTTCCCCCATCACCAATTACCCCAGCTCCCAATCACCATATAGCCACATCATCCCGCAAGCAATCACATGATTTCTTATGTCTTTTTTTTCTTTTCTTTTTCCCCTTCCTATCATACTTCCCATAAAGTTCCCCGTCCCTCACCCAACCCAACCCAAACACCAATTGAATCTAATCCAATCATCAAAATCATTAAACCCTGTTAATTAGCGAATTCCTCTCCTTTTTTTGTGCCCCTTTTATGTGCCCCCGTTCGACATGATGCGTCTTCACCCATCATCCATTTTCACATATTTTCTAGCCCACCAATCACCCGTTTGACATTGATTCTTGTGGTTGTTTGTAGGCCTGTAGATTGGTTGGTTTTCTTGCTGCTCGGGGCTGGCTTGGCTTAGTGTGCTATCATACTCGTGGGGAGGGTGGAAGGAGAAACGTAGATTGTGAGGAGAGGAGGGAGGGGCGGGGAGGAGAGCGGTGTCTTGTGGTGTGTATTTTATTGGAGTTATCGATGTGGGTGGGGTTGGGAAGGCAAGGCAAGGGGATGGATGGATGGATAGAGCTTGGGTTGGGTTAGCAGTGGACGAATGTGTACGGCGCAGCAGTCACGACGGTATGGATATAGGCTTTATGGACTTGGGCGAGGACAAGATTAGGAGTCGGTTAAGCTATGGTACCAGGTATCTTGGGAATTCTCGTACATCCCCACGGGCAATCACTCGAGACAATTATACCAGAGTCCCACAAACAACACAGAAACGCCCTTTCTCTCTTCCCTTCGCTTTTTCCTCCTCCGGTTTTCTACAGATTATCGCAATGCACGTGTGGCCTTCATTAGAGAAGAACGGGAGAAGGAGAAGGGAAGAAGAAAAACACATGTTCCCTAGAAGCCATCTAGTTCTCTAACCTATCTACTCCACTCGCCCAATCAAGCCCACACCAACTTTCTCAGATTGTACCCCCATTGCTCCAACAGCCCTGTGCTCTTCCTCGCCTCCGCCAATCCGATAACGTCCTTGTTCTCTACAAACGTCTCCATGGCAAGAGCAGGCCTATGCTTTGCACACGCATTAGCAATCGCCTGGCAGACACTCTTCACAAGATCCACCTCGCTGTCCTCGACGTCGGCAGGCGCCTTAAACGCCATTATGCGAGTTGCGGAGGGCGAAGATGTGGTGGCGGCGGCGGCGGCGGCGGCGTCGGTGGAGGGTGCTGCGGCTTCCGAGTGGGTGTCCGAGTCGCCGTGGTCGTGGTATTCTCCCATGGGCTTCGTGAAGGTGCTCCTCAGAGAGCGGGTGTTTACCCGGACGAGTTCTCCGGCGAATGGGGGGCGGTACTTTAGGATGAAGCCGACGTTGCGCCTTTCGTCGATGCTAGAGGGAGTAAGGGTTGAGGTTATGTATGTTCCTGAGGTTTTGGTTAGTCTTCGTGTTATTGTGCTGGGAGGGGGGAGGCTGTTACCCCATTGAACGCCGATGACGTCTTCTAATTCAACTCTTTCAAACTCGCTGACCTTTTCGACACCGAATTCAAATCTGCATCTGTAGATTGCCTGGTCTGTAACCAGGATAACGACTTCTCGTAGGGGAAGTTTGCGTCTGCCGCCTTCGCCCGAAGGCGTCATGAACGCCCAGCCCCCAAGCACGACCTCGTTCTCATCCTCTACGACGATTTTAGCGCTAGTCTCTACTGCGTTTTCGCGAACCTTCTTCATGGACACTGCTGGGTCCGCGGTGATCATTTCCTCCTCAAATTCTTCAAAAACCTTAGATGTGACGTTTCCGAGCAGGAAATCAATGGCTGCCTGGGTGAAAAAGTCGGATACCACATTTGTGAAGAAGCGGGAGAGGGTTAATCCGAAATCCGTAAGGGCCCCACGATAGTTGCGTTTACGGGTACGTGTGAAGTCGCCCTTGAGTGCCGCGGTTGATGCATATTGTTTTGATATAGCATCGCCATTATCGGCCCATAGTATATTAAAGCCTGCAGATGTTTTCATCTCTTCTTCCGCAGACATCGAGGTTATTCCGAGAGAAATTAGCTGTTTGTCTAGTGAGTTGCGAGCACAGAAGGATTGCACAACATTAGTTCTGTCGAGACAGTCCATGCAGTTCGTTCTCAGTACGCCTGACTGGTTCTTGGCCCTCCTTGACGTTCCGTTTTCTCGTATTTCTTCGGTGTGCCCAAACTTATCCAATGTTTCCCCAATCTCGTTGAATAAAAGTTTGACATTCTCGAATCTCATCCCTCGGCATTCCCGGTGGAAATCGAACCAATTAAACCCGACTCCTTGGTTGGCATCGGGGAGGTTCTCGAATGAATTTTGGAATTTTTCTCCAATGATTGCTTCATTGCCACGTTTCTCGACTAAGCTCACTGCATGTATACTACCATATCTCCCCCGAATGTTTTTGAAGTGCCGTTGGAAGGCTTCCGCGTTTACAGCCTCACTACGAAGGAGCACCGGCTTAGGCCTCAAGGCATACGGAGATTGTTGAAAGTAAAGAGGAATAGAGCCCCTGAGTTGCACATGGGAGAAAATATGATCCCAATTCCAGTCGGAAAGGATTTGCTCAGTTTCTACACAATTTGCGACGTTACCGAAGTCGTCAACCCCGCGGCGAAGGTAACGAAGGCCGGCACGCTTAATAGAGCGACGAGAAATCAAGGTCAGAAGAAGGTTTCGCTTTCCGTCTTCATGTGCTGCTTCTGTGACTCCCCGTTCGCCGGGCTCGGTAGGGGGCCATGACTCGGAACTCGAGGGCACTGTCGCAGAGAACTGGAATTGTCCAACAAATCCCTGCATTAGGGGAAGCACAAAGGTGTCGTTTCCAGATTCAATAAACGGTTTTTGCAAGGCACGATTCCAGAAAAACTACACAATAAATAAAGAAATATTAGCCAAAGTGCCTTTAGCTTAATGCTAATATGAGAACCGCTAGTGTGCACAATACAATATCGCACGTCTGCAGGGCAAGGATACTAGGGGCGAGTGATACACACCAGGGGGTCAACAAATTTGTGCAGGGGCAAGCTCGAGCTCTGGTTTTTCCTCTGCGTGTCCCACCTTCTTGTGATATCCCAGTCGTAGCCAAAGAAGAAGCTTCTTGAAGATGCCAACAGGATTCGGGTAGCGCGCAGTAACTTAGGAGTGAGGCTATGAGCTACACCTTCCTTCATAGCCTCAATATCCACCTCCATCTCCCCCTCAACAACACCGCTTTCGCATTTGCTACCCTCGAGCACATTTGCAGGGCTACTGATAACATCATTTCTTGCGGTGCTGAGGGCAGGCTGATTCTCGGGCTTCTCCATGATTTCTTTGTCGGGGGCACTTGCGATGTCCCCTGTTGCGGCTTTAGGCTCTTCCTCCAGAATGCCTTCATCACTACTAAGACCCTCAGCTCTTCTCTGGTCTACAGTCCACCCCCTCTTAGAGAACCACTTCTCGGCAAAACGTCCATAAGCTCCCTTCCTTCCGATTACGTCTTCACCGATTGAGCTCTGTCGTCTGTGATTCACGGATTCCGAATTCGGATTGACTTGGTCTTGAAGCTCATCATCACTAACAGCAGTATCATCTTCTTCAATGTCAGTATCTGTAGATCCATCCGACTCTGCCTCGCCTACCCCAGACTTCCTAGCCCGAGCCTTGGATATTGCAGCTTCTGCGTCCTTTCGGGAAGAGAGCGGGATCAGTGCAACATCAGTGACTACGTAGATTGGGTAGCGTCCTTGAATGGTAGCCACTTGCTCACGACTTGTTATTGCGATCAGGAAGGCACTAGTTGGAGACACATCCAACAACCCTACTCATCACCCATCCACGAGGGGAAATTTGGTAAGCCCTTGCTAGAATGTGAAGGAGATTTTTTTTTTTTTGATTAGCACAAACCTGCGATTCCATGTGCCTCTACGGAAGAAGATAAAGTGTTAAGAGTTTCTGCCGCCTGAGACTCTGCGGTCGGATTGTAAGAGGATATGAGTTTAGACTTGTAATCAATTCTCACTGAGCCGTGCAGCGGTGAAGACCGCACATTACGGGAGTTTTGAATAGGAGACAGGATGAGACCATCGATTGCAGCTATTATGAGTATCTTCCTCACAAGCGAAGGCATTTTTACTGACTCGGGAGTGTTCTCACTCACTCGAGGAGGGATGGGAGGGGTTTGATCCGTCATACGTACTCGAGTATATTCGATGAGGGGGGGCAGTGAAGAAGGGTCAGGGGTGCGAATGAATGGTTGGACGAGACCCCCCCGAAAGGACCATGGGCAGCGAGAGGTGAGCAGATATCATACCGGTATGAGAATGAAAGGAGCGGAATGTTGCGAATGCGGTGAAAAATAAGATCATCATACGTATGATATGCGAGCTATTCCAGTGTTGTGGAGGTGAGTGGACACGTTTGAGCCCTACCGTAACGCACTGTGAATTCCCTGTACCTCGAAAACTAAACCTGAAGCTGGGTTGTTGGCGAAATGGAGTTGACATGACGTCTGAGGCTGAGACGGAGCCGCTGAATCCCACTGTCAGTCAACACCAGCAGACCCCAACTTTGCCCGAAGTCAGGATACCGGTACTCGAGTACTCTTCAGGCGGGGTGGGATACTGGTAAGGTAAAGCGCGGAGAAAAAATTTAGACAAGATAATTATTGCACCGATAAAACCTTGGAGCCCGAGCAGCATCGCACTGGGTAATTGCGATTTGCCCTATATTTCATTGAATTGTCCGTTCAGCACAATACTCCTGCGCCCGTAATTGTCTGAGCCAGTCAAAGCATCCTGTGAAGCTGGGTGGGACATGAGCCCCAAACTGATTGTGGTCCGCTAGCGCTTGAGTCAACATATATGCCACGCAGAAATCCCATAGAGCCCCGCAAAGTGGAGGGAAGCATAGATGAATGCTGCCTTTGTTTCCCCATGCTTCTACTCGAGTATACCTATTTATGATTACCTGGTAAAGTACCGTACCGTAGATGCGGAAAGGAGGAAGGAATAGTGCTAGCCTTGCAAGAGGACGAAGCAGATTCTATGCGTCATTAAACCGTCTCAATTCTCAGATACTGTAGCTCATTGCCCTGCTTGACGAGACCTGCTGCTGTTACCTGGTAACAACAGTGGAGGCCTCGCTGCATACTCCTTACCCACGGTTTATATTATAAACGTTTTATGACATTTTACCAGCTCAAGCATTATCCCGTCGGGTATTGGTGCTGCATAAAAGGCCCTCAAGAAAGATCTTGGTCACGAGACTCAAGCGCCCTGTTAAAATCCTCTCTGCTAAGACTAAGTGCCGTACCGGTATTGGCATAGGAGCAAAAAGTCTGGGCCGAGTGACAGAGAGCCTCCACTGCAATTTTCGGTTTCACACACTAAACGAAACTCCCTCCTCCGACGGTAAAGTATCACCTCGGTATCCCTATTTCATTTTTGATTTTCACCTCCCCCTCTACCATTGCAATTCACCTTTGAATTTAGGCCTCCTTCCCTTCTCGAATCTAGGACTACATCCGCCTGGTTTTCTTGTCTTGCTTTCTCCACGTCACCCTCAACCATTCAGAACCCTGGTATTTGAACACTCGACGGTGTCCATACCGTGGCTCAACCTCCGTTTCCTCAAACCGCATGTAATCACCGACAACCAACCTGACACCAACAACAGACCTCCTCAACATCCACTGACTGCTGCTGTACAGCCCTCCCTCATCTAACCATGGCTGATAACGATGCTTCGCAACTTTCGGAATCGCAACGACAAGCTCTAGAGCAGTTTACAGCAGTGACTGCCCAAGAAACCAAAGACGCTATCCCCTTACTGAGAAGGTCACAATGGAACGTTGAGGTAGCTGAACTCCTGAGCCTAGCTTTTGACCTATTCTCACTGATGTGTATACCACTAGATTGCGATCGCAAAGTTCTTTGACGGTGAGACCGCTGATCCCGTGGCCGAAGCTATTGCGGAGCAGGCGGCAGCGGCAGCCCGACCCCAAATTCCTCCTCCTTCGTCTCTACCCACCCCTGGTTTGCCTCTGAGAGCTGGACAACGAAACCGTGGCACGATCTCACCTGCTCCCCGAATTGTCCCACAACCCACTACAGTGTCCCGACGTCCACCACTGCTAATTTCACTCTTGCTGTTTCCGTTTTCACTGGTATGGCGACTTAGCAACTCCTTTGTCTCTCTTTTCTACACCCTCTTTCCCTTCTTGGCCCGATTCCGTACAGCGACTTCTCCACCATCCCGAGCACAGACTGCCCGCCGCTCACAGAACCCCCGGGACACTGCTGCTAGGTTCATCCGATTATTTGAAGAAGAATATGGAACGGAGACCGGGCTGAAGTTTTTTGAGGGGGGCTATGCCCAGGCCCTGGATTTGGCGAAGAATGAATTGAGGTTCCTACTGGTAGTTCTTCAAAGCGATGAACATGATGACACGGCATCTTTCAACAGAGAAACGTTGATAAGTCCTGAGGTTGTCGAATTTATTAAGACACAGAATATTATAGTTTGGGCTGGGAGCGTTCAAGACAGCGAGGCATATCAAGGTATTCCCAATAGCTGCTGCTCAATAACTTTGTTTTCCTAACTAGTTTGGCACTTCGTAGTTTCAACGGCCCTCAACTGCACCAAATTTCCTTTCGCTGCATTGATAAGCAGAGCTCCTTCTTCTTCCACCGGTAGCTCTCAGGGAATGTCAGTCGTCTCGCGCATTGTTGGGCCAACACCGCCTCAGACCCTCGTCTCAAAGTTGACCACTGCTATAACGACCCATTCTGAGACTCTCGAGCGGATCCGTGCTACCCGTGCTGTACACGAAGCAGGTAGAGCCATTCGTGAACAGCAAAACTCGGCATATGAGCTGTCCCTCGCCCGAGATAGGGAGATAGCCAGAGCACGCAGAGAGGAGGCAGAGAGAAAAACTAGGGAAGAGGAACTTGCTCGAGCTAGAGCAGAAGAGAAGGCTTTGTTGGCAAATAATCGGACTGCATGGAGACAGTGGAGAGCTACAACAATCCCGAAAGAGGAACCAACTGGCAAGGATACGGTTAGGGTTAGCATCAGATTAAGGAACGGCGAGAGAGTGATCAGACGATTCAATGGGGACGCCAGCATGGAGGAGGTGTATGCCTTCGTGGAGTGCTTAGAGTACCTGGATGAGAGTGCAACCAACGAGAAAACGCCAGAGAAGCCAGGCGGATACACCCACGAGTATGGATTCAAGCTGGTCAGCCCGATGCCAAGAGAGGTTTACGAGCTTCAAGGTGAGAGGGGTGGATCTGAAAGAGCTGTTAAAGATTGCTTTTGGCCTACGGCAAGTCTTGTCGTTGAAGTCGATGATAACGAAGACGAAGAGGGAGAGGATAATTAGCCAAAATGGGCTGAAGAATTGGAGTATGCGATTTATGCAACACTACTCATGTGCGGAGTGTATCTAGTGGCATCACAATAGCCCCATAGTTTGTTGCGGCCCTGTCTAAACCAAAGGTGCTACCGTACTGGTTTAGCCTATTTCTTTAGTCTCAATGCAATTCACTTTTCTGGCATTTCCTTTCGAGGTTTTAAGGTTCTTTGGGTATTTTTCTTGTTCTCTGTCTTTGATTTTGGGGGTTCTTTTCTTCTTTTTGCGTATGCTTGGTCTAAGCTGAGCATGGGAAAAGGATCCGCTGGAGGGTAGGGCTTTTCGCTATGCTACAGTAGATGGTAGTAGCATGAGATAATGAGGTGGAATATTTGTGGTTTGCGTTTGGGGTATATGGCTGCCCCCCTTGAGCGTGGATTGTGGCAGTGGCACAGTACTGTAATAGGAGGGAAAATATAGATGTAGTGTTATATACATATATGTTACAGTGCTCCAGCACAGAAACAGTATGATAATACAAGTATTATGATATTTTGGAAGACACGAAAGGGAGCCCAAAGCTCTGGACTTTTTTTCCCTTTTGAGAAACCTATTGTAGCGCGCAGTGCCAGCGAGCCCTGGGCCGTCTCTGAAGAATACTGTACTGTACCTGTACAGTTGCACCAGTATACCATCAATGTTTCCTCTCCATGCAAGTCAAATGCAACGTTTCACCCGCGGCCAGGAAAATACTATTATACAAGCATAAGTTACGGTCCTGCTACCCTAGTATCCATGGTTTGGTGGCCGAGTGGTCTAAGGCGCTGCATTTGGGCCGGCTTGGTCAGAAACGCTACCGTAGTATCATTGCCAAGAAAAAAACGCCCACAACCATCGGGGCGAGGGAGGATGACGATTAAAATCATTCCCAAAAATAGAAGAAACAACTTGTATCATACATACCAGGGTGTTTTTTTCATTCTATGATAATTCTCTAAAAAATCCCTAGGGGAATGGTATTATAACACTAGGCATAATGTAGTGCTACCCCACTCTCTCTCTTTTTATTACTATTTTTTTGGGGGGGAGGGTAGGGTTCGCTTAAATTGATTTCGAGTTGTGAGCGATGGTGGTATTTCCTTTTGGCTTTGCATAAAATATGGGTATCATAATAGTATTAATATTCTGTCTCGCGGTGTGCTGAATCCTCGAGTTTAGTGGCTTGCATAGGGAGAAGGCGGTCGTTTGAGTGATACAAGGATGCCTGATTGCTCTTGGGTGGGTTGCTCCTTATTAGGGTTTTTTTTCTTTCCAACTCTCAACACGCAGTCAAGACTCAGGTCTCCTCCCTCTCCGCCGTTGCCCTCTCTCACAACACACACCTCTCCACGCAACACCACAGCAAATAGTGCAATTATTTCATACGATGAACTGAGCCTCTTTCTAGTCCTGCAGGCGACTATTATAGCTCTGTTCTTTTTTTCCCTTTCTTGACCACGAACGTGCGTCTCAGCACCTGACTTTGTCGACCAGTTTTGCTTTTTTTACTCGCTTTGTTCAGCCTGCAAATTTTACTCCAACTTCCCCGCGTACCCCCTTTCATCGCCGCGTCTGCACCCAACTTTCCCACCTCACAACAAACACCTACAAATAACCCCCTCACCCCCTCACCCCCTCACCCCCTTCTACTCTCACACCAACAGCATCCACCGACCACCTAACCCAGTCCCAATAACCAACTTACCTACTAACCATACAGTTTCCCTTGGTGTATCCAGACCCTAGCCAAGACGCCACACAACCTGGCCGACTGCATCGCGAGTTTGCTCCGTCAAACAAGCCTTGAACGGTCTTTTGCTTGACTAGCTGGTTTAAACCAACCTGATTCATGAGCTTAGCAGTTCGAGGCGGTATTCCTATTTCACTTTTTGACCGCCGGGCCGCTCCGCTTACTCCATTTTCCGATCTTTCTGACAACCCAGACACTCCTGGGACAACTTACTCCTTCCAGGACCCCCCACAACATAAATCCGCCAACATGCAGGCGGAACCAGCACACCACGCACCGCCAGGTCTATTAGACCCCCATGTTCCTACTACTGACGACGAAATGATGGACTCGGACGCCGATATCAGAAAGGATTCCGATTTTGACATTGAGATCGATGCCGATGAAGTTTACTCTAATGCAGGCGGTGTCGATCTTGATGTCAACTACCATATGGAAGAAGATAATGCTGATAATAGCCATCAACTGTATGATAATGACGATATCATGTTGGACGAAGAGGACGATATCATCTTTGAGAAACAACAGGTAGATGATGAAGCCGATCCTGTTCCGGATGGGGTTCCTACGAGCGCAGTTCCTGAGGCCTCACCAAAAACACTACCAGAGGAACAATCAGCTGTCCCCGAAGAATCCAACATCACACACAGCATCCCCCCAGCCATTTCAGAACAAGTTGATCAGCCCTCCCTTCTGCCGGAAGAGCCCAATGCTGGTGAAACTGCTCGTCTCACAGATTCTCAGCAAGCAGCATCACCCGCGGGAGAGCCTCATGGTGCTCTCGCCCCCCCTGAAAATGCCGAAAAAGCTGCTGTGCATGAAACCGTCACCCAAGACAGCGACTTACAACACAAGGAGAATGTTTGGAGCGAGAATACATCTGTAACCCTTACGAACGACGTAGTGCCCTTGGAGGAGCGACAGGCGAATGAAGCAACCGAGCAGCCCCATCAACCCGTCACCACTGGTAATGAGGCTGACGAGCAAGGTGTTGTCAGCCTTGCGGATGAGCCTCCTAGTTTCGACCCACACCCAGTTGTAGTCCAGTATGAACAAAATCACGTCTCGCTATTCCCGCCTCCTGATGATGTTGATTTGCCCTTTTTTATCAAAGATGTCGGTGTTTGTCTGAGGGGGATGAATGAGTTGTTTTCTGAGCTTCGTAATGTTTTGGATGGATCTGTTAGCCTTGGAGATGAGTTGGTAATTAAGATTGTGGATTATGGTGTTGAAATTAGCGAGGTGAGTCACTTCCTTCACCTGATGCTCATGGTTGCATTTACTAACTTGTTTAATGTTGACAGGACTCTAAGTCTTCATATGAATTTTCGCTCCAGCATATCCTCGATCTTCATGTCCGACTCAGTCTCCAGGACAACGTTGAAAATCCAGAAGCGCTTCGTTTGGTTTTGTTTTCGCGCCCTAGCGTGTCTAGCCGTATCAATATGTTGCTAAGCTCTGCAAACGAAGGCCTTGGTTACAACAAGGCAATCGAGTATGCAAGACGCAAATCAGGAGACAGCGACGCGAACTCCGAGCAGAGATTCGTTGAGACAAGCGAAGGTGGAGATCTTCAAGAAGTTGAAGTCGAAGATTATAATAATAATGATGACTCACCTGCGGCGTTTGCCCATGATACCGATAAACCCGCTGAAGTAGAACCTAACCTAACAGAAAATCAAGGCAGTATTTCAGAACAGAAAGAGGAATTTGAAGAAGAGGATGATGACGACGACGACGATGGCGATGACGATGACGATGATTTTGATCTTGAATATGGAAACGATGATATTGCTAACGGTGGTGTGGAGGGTGAGAACGAAGGTGGTGCCAATCTGAAGGACGGAGCCCCTAATTCCCCCTCTCCCACTACAGCTGTATCTAAAGGTTCACCTACTTCTATTAACGAATCGCCTAACCATGGCTCGGAAACTCCGAAAGCCCAAGAAAACACAGTACTCGAACTCGAGACCGTCTCCAATAGTGCCTCACCGAGGGATACTCAAACTCCTGATGAGGTTGAGGAGAGTGTTTCCACAGTTCAGGGTGATGAGGCTCACTCCACCGAGGAAGAGGAAGAGGAGTTAATCGAGTATGAGGATTATGAGACATTCGGAGAGTCTGAATCCCATCACAGCCCACGCACTGTTAATTCGGAATCTGCGGAGCAAAATCTGGGCGACAACGGACCATCACCTTACGAAGATCCGGAACAGCAACCAGACGCGGCTAGGCCATCTGATACCCCTGGTAAGCACTTTCTTTCCGTTTCCTTATTTTTATGCAAATACTAACGTGGGCAACAGAAAACCATGAACAGGAATCTACCGTTAATTTTATCGATCCAGGTGAAAATGCTGTTGATGGCGATCATAACGAAAGCCATAGCCTTAGTGACGGCGATGTGAACGTAAATAATGAGCCATCATCAATTCCTGTCTTTGGGGGCGATGGCGAAGGCGAAGGTGATTATATTGGAGAGCAGCAAGAGGAGTATGGTGATTATGAGTACGAGGGTCAGCAAGGTTTCGAAGCCGGACAAGATGGAGGCCGGGATTACCTCCCAGTTGGCGAGCAGTATAACATTCAAGACCCTTCGGGAGATAGCCATGAGTCCAGCATACAGAGGTATAACCGCCCAGAACAAAGTGACCAACTAGCCGATGATGAGCAAAACCAGTACCTTGATGAGACCGCCGAATATGAGGATGGCTACGAACATTACAATGCCGAGTACGACGGTGCCGTTGATGGACAAGAGGCTTTGCCTGGTGAGACAGGGTACGGTGTTGGCTACCAAATCTGTGACCTCAATCAGGCCCATATCGGGACCGATTATGATGATGACACAGCCACTGGTGATGCGAATGAAACTGGAGCGGCAACAAACGCTGAAAATGACGAGGCCGCCGGTAGTCTACATCCACCAGAACTCGCTCCTGAAGTGGAGTCCTTACTTGGTTACGACAGTGATGATGAAGCAGAGCACAACATACTTTCGGAGGCAAAACAAAGCACCGAACAGAAGAGAATGTACGGCGAGTTAGAGCAAGACGAAGATGATGACGAGATCTTAGGTTGGTCAAAGTTCTCTAACCCCTCCACGACAAGTTCTCCGTCCTCTGACAGAACCTCCTCACGACCAGCGAAACGTCAACGGTCAGATTAAGGTCTAAGTCGCCCTTTGCAGTCTTTGCATTCTACCAACGCAAAGACCTCCTATTTTTTTTTTGTTCTCTCGTTTTGCATTCTGAAACTGTTACCCCGACTTCCCTGGCGGTTTCTTTTATCGATAAAAGCGGTTCGCAGGTGTTTGGGTATCCTTCTGTTCGGCGTTGTTGCTTTTTTCCTTTCATGGGTTCTCTTTCACTTTCTGCGACATCCCGATGTGTTTCTGGGGATATCTTTGAGGTGCTGCATTTCGTTTCATAAGGTACTGTTGTTCATGCATCAGACCTAAGGGTTTTAAGACGCCTTTACTGTAAGGTTTCGTTGTGTTCTGGGAAGATTTCTCCACCACGGCTATTGACTGGCATCGATGCTGGATGGGCGTCTATGGTAAAGTTAAATTGGGAGCTTCATGGCAGCAACTAAATGGATTCAGGAGGATCCTGTTTGAGTTTGGCCTCAAAATATCGAGTAAGTCTAGGATAAGTCACTTATCAACCCCTCCCTTCTCCTTTCTTTCCGTTCCTTCTATCCTTGCTGTTATTGTCTTCACGTGTGGAATTTCCACCCAAGTCTATCTACTTATAGATTGACTTCAATGCGCTCTGCCCTTCCCACACCAAATTCCATTGTAATACGTACCCTTTATCTTTTATTTCACTTTCCTTGCTATCCTTCCTTCCTTATTTCTCGTCGGCGAGATGATTCTTTTTCTACCTTTCACAGCAGACATTTTAGTAGTAAAGCATGTTAACCTGGGAATCTTTACTACTGTGTGCCCGGCTGGGCGGTGATTGGATTTGTTTTTTTTCTACTTCGTACGGCAAAAGTCAACCGAAAATGTAACTACCTGTGTTTCCTTTGTGGTTCTTTCACTCTTACGGGTATCTGGTGGGGTTTTTGGAGCATGGGTGGTAGAAAGACTCAAACCGTGGAATTACTAGTTAGATACTCTTATCAAATCATTCTCCCTGCCTTAGTATACCGTACTACAATTGTGGGCATGGCCTATGATACTAGACTAGCTGTCATGCCTAGTCACTCGTTTTTTTCGAGTAGCCTACTGAGTGCGATGTTGAGTGAGCAAGAAAAGATGCATTAGGGAGCAGCAACCTGGGTAAAGGGGGTCGCATTGATTGCCACTACTCATCTCCAAGTCAAAGGCCCAAAAAAACGAAACCCAGAAACCAGTGGCCCTGACGACTGATGTGGCGGATGTTTGGACGTATGTAAAAAATAGGGAAAGACTTTATTTTGGCGAGTGTGATGCCCTACAGTAACATACTTTATATACCGCACCTATCGCAACTTATTTCGCCTTCTCCCGGCAAGGGGTGGGCACCACTCCCGAATCTAATCTAAGAGAGATTTGTTCGATCATTCAAAGTAGAAAAGGCACCTTCATTTGGGTTAATCATTGGCAAAAACCCAAAATTTGGAAAAGAGCTCGGCTGGTCTAGTGGTATGATTCTCGCTTAGGGTAATACCTTAAGTACGCTTGCGAGAGGTCCCCGGTTCAAACCCGGGGTCGAGCCTTCTTTTTTTTCTTTTTTTTTTCGCATTCTTTCTTTTTTCTTTTGGGTCGGGGTTATTCAGTAAAGGCTTGTAACTATCTTGTGTAAGATGTAATGGGACAATTACTACGGATTATGCGGCTTCATACCTTGGGTGACGACTACACTGCGTGGTCCCTTCTGCGACGCGGCCCTGGCTAGGTCATCATATATTATTATTTCTATGATACGCTGGTATTTTTGAAGGAAAGAATCCTCAGCCCGTAACGAACCCCAGGTCCCCGAACACTACTGTCCACCACTCTCACTGCTTTCCCGTGCAAAATCATTTTCCTACTTCACCCTATCATACTTAATGCCTTGGTCCAAGCCTCGCCCGAAGATCTCGAAGACTAGACGCCCAAGTGTATCTATGTGTCATATCGGTCTTGGGTACCTAACCGATCACTCACCTATCACTCGTGTTGTGTGCCCCTACCGGTATTAAGTAATTAGTCAGTCATTTACTCTGGTCATTAAGATAGTTAACCAACGCCAGTGAGCACACAACCAATCAAATCTCGGCGAAAAGGCCTAAAGCCGATGATAATTGTCGAATTAAACGGGGGGATGAGGATGGAGCGAGCTATACACGCAGCAAGTCATGTTATCCGGGCCCTCGGGTGGGGGCGGGAGGGAGGGTGTGAGGGATCTTCAGGGCTTAAAGTTAAGTTTTGAATATTTTTCTGTGTATCGATTAGAAACTTGCCCAAGGATGTTTGTAGAGAGAGAGGTCGTCGGGAAAGGCACTGAGTGATTGTCGAT
>Ga0307507_10006031_pt1 | contig 19089 bp, 12 predicted proteins | sample 7_EM_MG_FD_207223 | JGI IMG/M metagenome (GOLD analysis project Ga0307507, IMG submission 207223) | Populus trichocarpa ectomycorrhiza microbial communities from riparian zone in the Pacific Northwest, United States - 7_EM | ecosystem: Host-associated > Plants > Roots > Unclassified | place... | reverse complement strand
AATTCGGCTTCGCTAGCCACAAGTCGGAATTCGTTCCAGTATTCCGTGACTGATCGTTTGCCTCGTTTCATGTTCTTTAGTCTGATCCTTGCTTCTGCCTTGGCGTCAATTACACCAAATTGTCTTCGTAACTCTGCTTTGAATCCTGCCCAATTGTTCCAGGTGGGGGTAATTCATGCCTCTGCATATGGTGTAATCCAGCTTCCTGCGTCGTCCCTTAGGAGGCCTGTTGCATAGAGGATTTTTTCCTCCTCATGGCCGTTCTGCGATCCTACTCTCCTGTAGTACACTATGAGTCGGGCTAGCCATCCTCTTAGTTTGTGTCGTTCTCCTCGGTAAACCTCCAGTTCCTTGGCCTTGGGCTTCCTGGTCCCTCCACTTAGGGATGGGATGATTTGTCTCATCTGTTTTGGGTTCAGAATCGGGGTTTTTTCCGTGGATGTTGCTCCTCTTTGTTCCGCTGTAGCCGCCATCGTGTTTCGTCGTGCCCTGCCTCTTCTTCTGTTTCTTCTGATCCACTTGGTGACGGGGGCTCTGGTGTTGTAGGGCTTGGTGCTCTCTCTTCCATTAAGGCCCTTTCAAGTCCTTCTCCTAGAGATAATAGGTTGAGATTTTCCGCTAAGGGGTCCATGTCGTTTTCGTTGTTCGTGCTCATTTTGTCTGTTTGTTAGGTGCTGGTGGTTGACGCAACCAAATGTTACAATCCTCTTCCCTCCGGGTGATACTTGCAGCAGAGTAACCAATAGTCTCCTAACGATCACTTCTTTTTAGCCCAATAACTGTTGCGATAGCTAAGTCCGTTGACCCCTATCTAGCAACGTCGATCACTCGTCTCATATAAGACAGTCGTGTCTTGGTTCCCAGAGGTGTGATAGATAAAGATCTTTGTATTGAAAGTATTGTATATGAAAGAACTTAGATGGTTGCGTGAAGAACTCAAATCTCATGCCCCAAGAGTGCCCTTATATAGGGGTTCTTCCCTGAACCCTAACCCCGCGTGACTCATACCCTCGCGTCACGCGACTCATGACTCATAGTGAGTCATAGTGTGCAATCCATCAGCTGACTCGTCCCCGTCAGCTGCGCCCTATCTGGGAACCAATCAAAAACCATAAAACAAGTCATGTGCCCTAATGGGGTCACATGCGTGAAACCCATGACTCATAACTATGAGTCATGTACAAAATACATAAACCACATGACCACAATCGTGCATCATGTCACATATCAACCAATAACAATAACCCAATGACACGCTATTGCGTCGTCATGTGAAAACCTATAAGTCAACTGATCTCATAGCGTGAAAGATAACAAACCGATGACTAATAACTATTAGTCATGGGAGAGTCTGCCTTGCTTAGTCACCATTTGTGACAGGCGTTCAAAGAGCGTAGTAAATGTCTTTGTAACAAGATTTACAAGGAATAAAGACTGGAGGTTTGCTTCTTGTGGGTTAAATGCAGTTGAAATATCATCCTCCTTTGTAACCATTACAAAGGCGTTCAGAAGAACAGTAAGGATGAAAAGACCCTGGTCAAGCACGTTCCATCTTTTATTCAAAGATATAAGAGCACTCCCGCACACTTCCTGGTTTTATACTTAATATTAGTAGTTAAATAAAGAAAATATTTGCATATACTAGCAAAGAAATAGAAACCTCTTGGAACTTACAACAGCCATTGGCCACTGATTATCTGCGATATTGTTGAAGTAGTTGTACAGATAACCAAACATTAAACACACATAGTTCAAACGTAGTGAATCAAATTGAAGGATCATGTTAGCAATAACCAGTGGACGTAAATGTTGGTTATTTTCTTTCAAGAGTGTCCAAAACTGATTATTCCGTATCAGGGTAATAATCTGATTAACCTTTTCTTGCTCTGGTCTAGTATTACCAGCTGCTTCTATAAACCTATCTTTCATATGGCCAAATGTAAGTGATTCTAGGTACGGCCCCAGATTTTCCAGGCGAGCGCATGAATGATAAGTACTCGTCCATCGGGTAACCACCCTAGTCAGGAGCTTCAAAGGTCGCTTATTAATTGGATTTTGCCTTTGCAAGTCGGAGAGTAGCATGTGTGCTATTGAGTGGTTGTTGACCCAATGAGTGATTGTAGTTGCCCCTATAATAGTAGCCTTCAATAGGGGACTGCCTTTGATTATATCTAGTAGTATGAGATTACACTAAATAGCATTAATATATTATCTCTAATTCTAAATTCTATAAAGAACTTACATACCTGATGTGCAAAACATACTGTTATTATCACCCAAGGATATTTTTCCTTGAGCAGCCGACAGGCTCATCGGCAATCTCCTCCATCATCTGTGCAAACAGCTACAACCTTTATTGCACCTGTATCTCTTTTTAGTAGTGTCTGTAATTGATTATCAATTAACTCAAATAAAGCCTGTCCTGTTTTAGGTTTTCTTGTCATGTCGTTGACCTCTAAAGTAAGCACTTTACGATGATGATTAATTACAAATCCAACTAAGGCATCTTTTTTAATATTTTTCCATCCATCAACAGCTAAAATAACTTCTTAACCACTATACTTAACCTAATTTTTTTATCGATATCTTGTTAAAGACGAGAGAGTAAAGCGCCCCCAATAGACAAACGGCTCAGCAATGGCACTTGGGACCGTAACATTACAAACATTTTTTTGACCTCCAGATCCTCAATCCATTGTTCAGAAAGGTTGACTGAAATAGTGGCCTGAGTAACTTGAAGCTGAAATTCAGCTTGTTGCTGAGTAGCAAAGAGTGCCTCATGCCTACTGATAATGTTGAACTGTCCATATCAGGTTTTAGGAATATGGTTAAGTTCAATATATGGCTTTATTGGCATCAGTGACTTGCTAGTATACCGAGTTAACAACTATTTAAATCAATAGTAATCTATGTACAACTGAATTTATAGTTTTCTCTAGCAAAACTGTATAGTCTGATTTGGTGGCAGAATCACCCTGGATTTGTCGGGCAAACCTTTGCATCTCTGAGGTCGCATGCTCACAGCGCATGATAATATGGTTCAGCATTGTTTCTTTTTGGGAAAGAAAACTGCCTGATATCTTCCACATTTCTACCCTTTTTTTGGCTAATTATAGGATTCTTAGTACAGTACTAGGACAAAAAGATTCGTCCGATGCCCATTTTACACCAAAAGTAGCCGACTTCACCACCCTCCCCCTGGCCACAATCTTTATAAGAATCCACCAAAATTTTGCTGTCTATTAGAAAATCCATAGATAATATAATAGAAGTTAAAAAACTCTTAAATATCAAAAGGGATGGAGAAATGGTTGTTTAAGTAGCAAGAATTGGTTGCCATGTACCTTTTTGTATGGGGCCCCATACAAAAATCTAAGTCACTTTCACACCCGCTGATGCAATCATTAACAATAGAAGGAGCTTTGATTCCTTGCACTTCTACTTCTAGAGGTTTGAATAGATTATGATTCTCTAGCTGGAGGACAATTTTGAAGTGTATCCATTCACACAGTGTTGGGAATTGTCCGGTTGAAAATGGTAAATTTGGCCCTAAAACCACCATCGGACGAATCTTTTTGTCCCCGTACTTTACAACATTAATTCTAACTGGCTAACAGGTAGGCAATTCGGTTTGGAAGAGGGAAAGGGAGAGAGGTTCTAATTGAAGACATACCCATATTGGTCAAGGCATGATGCCCCTCCTCACTGGTAAGTATCTGCTTTACCTGATAAGCAGGATCACTATTGATTATTGATGAACGTTGGTACTGAAGACAGGCGCGGCACCAAACTCGATAGTTTCGTGAATTGGCTTTCTCAGAAGCAACAAGAAAAAACTGCCATTCTTTTCCCTTCTCACCGGCTGGCATTTTTTAAAAAACTTGGTAGGAGAAAGGCAAAGATTTGAAATTCGGCAATTGTCTGTTGGGAGACCGGTACTCACACTTTTCATCTATACTCACTTGACGGGTATCACATATAGTATAGCTACAACCTCGCTTGCAAAAGCAGTCCTCTATTTGTGGGCTTGCCAAGGAAATACTGACCACTCGTCATCCCTCATCACCCCCCTTCACTGACCACCGGTCACTGACCATAGTTATGGTCAGGACCGGTCAATACATCAGCCCTGGTCACCGTTTAACACATCGTGCTACTCTGATCAAAATATAAACACATGGCCTAGCGGGGTTACCATGGTGAATCGGCCCGTTGCCTCTAGCAACAGCACGATCGTCAAATTGCACGGTATTGCTAAACCCCTCTATTGCAGGGCCTCTGTAGCCTTACCAGTATTCTTTCTTTGGCATGTGCTGGTATGTTGTGTTGCTGGCACTACGCTGGATTTTGGCCCCGCCGGCGTCGGGGTGATTCCTCTTTGGCGATTGTTGCGTTGTACGAAAACTCATGCACTTTTGTCCGCCGGTCTGGTGATGTCGGAAAAAACTGATGCAACCGAAGTTGACTCGCAGCCCAACGCTTGGGATTTTCCTCAGATCCGGATATTCTTCCTTGCCTATTAGTTTACGCACGTGACACATGATTTACCGGATCATAAAGCATGAGCGAGATAAAATCATAAACTTGACGTTTCTGGGCATACGAGTCGGAGGAGTGTAATAGAAAAACCTCCACAGGACCCTACCGAGTCCAGTAGGGAGTCCGGTCCTATCATACCTCCATCTGCCCTAGTCCGTCCATGGACTCGAAAAAAGACGGACTATGACCGGCGGTCCGTCCGGTCCTACCTCCAGGACGGACGGACTGGACGGTTCGGAACACTGGTTGGCAGCTGGGAGATGGGGATTGAGTAGGGTAATATCGCATTGCCCTCAAATTTGTCCCCCCTGGCTACCAAGCTGGGTATGATGCCAACCATACCGACTGCCATATAAATCGTGATAATCTACTACTGAATGCTCAATATTATCATCGGCAAAATCTTTTAATGAAATGTAAAAAGAGGGCTAGGTTGATGTTGATTTGTTGTTCTGCAGCGATCAGATTTTCTTCTGGTCTGAAGAGACTTATTTTACACTTCTTCCAGGTCTCACTCCCCACCTAAGTGTCCAAGACTTTAGGTCAATAGAAAATAACCAGTTTTCCTACCACGTACTCCCGCTTAAAATAAGTTATGGTATCATGCATTGGTGTGCAACGCCACAACCAGCCAAAACCAAAGTGACTACCTCATTATCTTGCGAACTCGGACCCCAAAGTCAACCATGACTCCAAAATCATGAACCGTCACCTATAGTAGCAAGGATAGGGACAAGAGAAGGAATAACTGGTTATTTTTTTGCATTTGCTATGTCAAGATATTCGTAGTAGGGATCATACTCTTTATCCGATATGGTTGCCTTACGAGGTTGTATGTACAGTACTGTACAGTACACTGCCACGACTTATTTTAAGCGCGGGAGTAGGTCTCCTTGATCAAACTCTTTCCCCGCCATGCTCCCAGAATGAAGCCAGTACCAAGAGCCCAACCACAGGCTTAATATCAAAGGCAAAAAAAACAAAAAGAAGGCAAAATTTTCAGTGGTTTTTGTGTGAGCGAGCAAAGCAAAGCAACATAAAAACCCGCTCCCCCTTCGAACTTGTGGTGCATGTTTTCTTTTTACCATTCTCCCGCCACCCCTCCTCGCTCTTGCTACTCTCGCTTCTTTTTTCTTTTTTCTTGCATTTTTTCCTTTTCCCTTCCCAATTTCAGGATTGATCGATTGAGATTCCTCCACGTTCACTATAAAACGGAGAATAAAAGAAAATAAGAGATAAAGATGCGCTCCTCGAGTATTCTCGAAAAATTAATTACGCTCGCTTCAATTGTTGGGATTGTCGCGGCGCAGAGGAACCCTTCGATGAATTCGACGGCGTTTCCCATTAATGGTACTGGTGTGATTCCAACGACATGTACGGCTAGCTGGCAGTGTAGGTCTCAGGATCTTGGGGGAACCGTATGCTAACTTATCCCTCTCCTCTCCTCTGCTCCCAACCATTCGTCACTAACGGGGGGATAGACAACCAATCTTCCAACAACTTCCTCCCCTTCTCGCAGGATTACCTTCCCCCGGACCGTAAGTCAATTTTCCCGAGTATATTGGTTTGGAATGTTTATTTGCTGATTAATCAGTTGAGCCTGGGGGAGGGCAATATTGTTCCTGTCAGGGAGACTAGCATCACTAAGAACGTGCTAACTGGGTGGTCGAAAAGTGACACCTCTTCCCCCCTGACTGGTGGGGATCCGACCAGCACGGGTCCTTCCGGAGGGGATGCTACAACAATATCTAGTAGTACACCTACCGGCAGTACTAGTTCTACTACAAAATCTGATAGTACACCTACTAGCAGTACCGGTGCTACTACAAAATCTGACAGTACACCTGCTGGCGGTACTGGTGCTACTACGAAACCTGGCAGTATACCTCAGCCTGCTGACGGTACCGGTGCTATTACGGAATCTCAGAGTACACCTACTGGCGGTACCGGTACTACTACTAAATCTGAGAGTACACCTACTGGCGGTACCGGTGCTACTACGAAATCTGAAAGTACACCTACTGGCGGTACCGACTCTGGTAGTAGCTCCGGCTCTGGTAGTGGCTCTAGAGGTAGTTCTGGTGGTACGGTTGCGCCCGCTGCTACTTTCACCGCTCCCGGTGGATCCACTGGTGTTGCAGCTAGGAATGGCGGGAGCGTAGTTGCTCTCGTTCTGCTTGGGTCGCTTGTCGGGCTTTTGGGATCAAGGTGATGGATAATAATGTTAGAATGGGCGTGGTGCGTTTTAATGTACTTTGGTAATGGCTAATGTTGATTAGTATTGAAATTGAAAAGTGTAGCTGCATATTAATGAGTGTTGAGCGGCGTGGCTTTTGTGCCAATGCCTAAAAGGCCTAGCTCCTTGCAGGATTCCGAATAGTCCGACCGGTCAAGTCTTGGAGGCAGGACCAGGCTGGTCAGTCCAGGTTGATGTCAGTGACTGGACCTGAGTAACTCGGGTGTTCTGGTCTGGTCAGGACTGGTCCCAGAGCAGTCTTTATAAAAGATTGAATAGTCATGTAATATCACTCCCTTTGCGTTTTGAAAAAAAAAAATTGATACTAGTGAATCTATTTTCGCTGCCCAGAATCCAAGTGAAGCACTATCACCACTCCGATTCTCCTGAGATTCCAGTGTATAATTGATGGAAATATTGTGATAAAAATAGCAAAAAGCGAAACGGGATGCTAATTCTGTCAAAGGGCTGTGCATATCCTATTGCTTGGCAGGCCCGGTCAGACCAGTCTTACTCGGACCATTCGGAACCCTGGATCCTTGACCCGGCGGTATCGAGTTTGTCACTATTCGTTTTCGTTTGGTAGTAGGGGGTTACCACGTGATTAATTGACAAGGAATTCAAGAAACGCAAATTATTACCAACTTATTTGGTGTGGGATTAAATCTTTAGAAGTGACCACCGACCGATGACAGCGAACTCTATCACAATCACACCAATCCTTGTAAAGACTGTCAAAACAAGAAAAAGCGGTACTGAGACGCGCTACATTGCAGTTCTGCAGCCCAGTTTGATCCGGCTTTGGAGATTGCTGTTATTCCTTTGGGTATCTGAAACCGTTAAATTCGTAGCCAGGGCGCTAAAGCCAGACTCGGCTTCAGATTTGCCAGACTTTTTCAGAAAATACGATTTTCAGCCTTTTCACTACTCGCCTCGCCGGAATTAGTCATAGGTCACGTGAATTGTAGTCAAGTCACTGAACATGAGGCTCAGCTAGGCGCTAGGTGCGATCCAACGATCATTAACATCGGAGCGGTATTTAAGAACCTCGGTTTCAAGCACTTCAGATCCGTTCATTTTCACAATGGATACTCCAATTTCAGTCAGATTCCCAACTTCAAGAACCCGCTCTCATTCTACGGGTAATGTACCGGTACTTCTTCACAGTCCACCTGACCTATGACTAATTCCGGTGAGGTGAGTACTCAAATAACTCAGCGCTCTTGCCAAGCTGAATATTCTCAGCGAATCACAAAGCTTAATGTGCCTGGCTACGAATTTGACTGTTTCAGATACCCTAAGGCATAGCCTAGCCGTCTTCCCTCACGGGGCAGGATAGTCTCAGCCTTGCGGAATACACAAATGCCAAGACTTAGAAAATTTTATTTCACAATTGACAACTGTCCCTTAGATGAGTGCACCCGGCTATCCGGGTCCTACAAAGATATATTTGGCTGCTAACCTTAGACAACTGCTCCATAACCTCTCTCCGGACATCGCCCTAGGAGCCTAGAAATTCCCATGACCCATTGCACCCCGACGTCCCACTCTGCGATAATTTTCGGAAATTACTATACATTATGTGGTGACAGCGGCGGCACCCAGCCACTCCCCAGGTATCCTGTTGAAAATGGCTATGGCAAAACGGCGAATGACGGATGATGATATTGTGAAACTGCGGCTATGAAACGAAACGCCAAGATCGAAACCAGACTGAAGAATTCGATAGCTAACACACGATAGAGAGTTTGCGCAGGGAAACCTAGGTGGTGGTTAGGAGAAAAGTGACCTAGGTTGTGGAAAGAGTTTGAGCAGAGAATCCAGGTGCTATGACAGCTCGATTACCGGCAATGGTGGCAGTGTGACGTCAATATAGTACTCTAGGCATTTATCTCAGATGACTGTCTCTAGATCTGATAGTCATCATCTAATCTGATGAGTATGTGGGGACCAGCCCTCTAGCCAACTATCATAGTAGTCACTTTCAACCACTACACACAAACTCTAGGGAACATTTGGGCTTGGCACCTCCAAATTCTCCATATAATTCTCCCTGTCTTGCTTTACTCACTTTCTTAAAACTCCTTCTTTCCTTTCTCTTTCCATTATCAGAATTTGTTTACCCTATTCTTCTCTATTTATAATATTCTCTATTTATAATATTCTCTATTCTACCCCCTTTATCTACAACTTTCCAACTCACTACTATCATTTCTATTAGTCCTTTTATTCTCTCCCCAACTTGTTTTCTTTTTTCTCTTGCTCTTTTTTCACTATATTTCATAAAATATTTTAATTATTTTTATTTCCTACTCTTTCCTATATTCCTGTTGTCTCATTTCTGAGCTATTACTGACAATTTAGTTTAGTATTGAGATACTTAGTAACCTAAGTGTAGGCCTACTATACCAATATATTAGAGTATTGTTCAACTTTTCTATCCCCTATTTCTTTTAAGGTATTCTTCTTTTGTCTTGCAATTTCTCTTTGATAGATATTAAATTCAATATCAGACTCCAGGAGGAAATTATTCAAAGCTAGTTATACATTTGGGGGTATTAATAACATAAGTTGACAGAGTTTGATATCAATAACTGGGAAAATCAACTAAAAACTTGAAGAAACTGCCTGGTAGGAATTACTATTTGATCAAAAGATTTATTGATAGAAAATATATAATAAAAGGTAAATAATTAATGCAATTAAGACAAGATAACAGAACTATAGGTTCAGGCTTGCAAGTGTAGTTATTCTGGTTGAAGAGGGGCAACCAGCTGCAGCAGAGATGGCTCAGGCTGTGGCAAAAAATGATAATTCTATTTACATATCATTTACTTAATATCATTCTGAATGGACTACAGATACTTCAAATCAGAGGAATCTTATTTAATATTCTTGTCATGCACTATACTACTAGATAAAATAAGTACAAAAGGTACATCATGCTCAAGAATAGACTTCAGAGTCCTGCTACAAGCATGAGTATATAATATCAGAGAGGATGAAAGCCTTGCCTGAACCTTGAAAATACCATAATAACAAGATTAGTTAGTGAATATTATTCTGACACTATTATCAAAGAAATTCCAGGTCCTTTTTTCTTTCAACAATCTACTACACTACTGAAAACCACAGTGGTATAATAGAAGGGGACTTTCAATTAAAATAAAACTCAAGTTTCAGATCACCGACATAGGGCAGGCAATGATTATAAAATCATAAGAATTGAGCTTGAAGATCATTTTAAGAAAGTAGAAAAAATGAAGTTGAGTAACAACCTTGGTAATTGGAAAGGTATAGGATTTCCTTTACATGATAAATACTGTACACAAAAAGCAGGTTATTTCATCTTTGTAATTAGTAAAAGTTGTCAGAATGAAAATCATTGGCCCACTATAGTTTTTAAAAATAAAATTTCAGAGCCGCATTGCAGTTTAACTAATGCAAGTTGGTTGATGGCAAAGAGTACAGAAATATTAAGAGTGTTCTAGCATTCTCTATGTCTAGTTCGAAGAAGTTCAGTATTCTAAAATAGTAGAAAATTAAAATATTTCTTACCAATATACCACTACAAGTATTCTCATTAATACAACTGTTTCTCAGAGCCTGAGAGCAGTTCACACTTCTTTCAATGCAAACACAATATGTAAACACTATTATTAATTTTTAAAATTAATTACATGGTGAGAAGTAGAACAGATTTGAAATATGAGAACTGGCCTACTATTAATAATATCACTATGATACTTACAGAAGAATATGAGAGCTTATGATGTCCTAATATGGTACTGGCCCAGTGTATGAATAGTGGAGCTCTACACAATAGATTTTCTATTATCAATTTAGATTATATAACATACTTGCTGCTATAGAATGTACTGCTTTGTCTATATAGTAAGCCATGTAAGAAATAAGCAAGAAAACTTAAAATAAGTAGAGCACTGGTCAAAATAAGATAATAACATAAAGGATATTCCTTCAGTTAGCCTTACAAATAAGGATGAGTGGAACAGCGACTAGTTGGTATTGTATCCAGAAATTTATTCATACTTGATATGTTTAAGGTAATCCTTCATCACTAACTTAGTTGTGTTGTCATATAATTAGTTTTTATGATAATTTGGAAAATCGGAAAAGTTATTGAAAACTTGATATTCATTGAACTTAAAGCAGATGGAGTGAAAAAAATCAAGTTTCAAGATACTGGGCTGAATGGTTACTTCTTCTGTTTACTTTAAGATCTTATTAAACAAATATACTCAACTATAAGACGCTGCTTGTACTTGCCATAGAATAAAAGGTTTGTTGCAACAGAGTAGTTGCAGCAGCTAGTACTAAGTCTCATTAGATACCACAAACCGGTAAAGAGCAAGGCTTAGTCTATTAACCAAGTAATGTCAAATCTCATTAGTCTTGTAATGACTAACATTCCTCAAATATCAATTTTTCCAACAAAGATGGCTTAGTAGTTTCACTATAGTAGAGAAACTAGAAGATTAGTTTTACAACTATACTTTCACCTTATCCAGTCTCATGATATCAGCCATAAGTGGAACTTTGAAGAGAAGGTGAAAGAGAGTACTTAGTTAGTTTAACGGAGGAAGAATTGAGAAACTAATTCTGGTATATTTTATTTGAAGATTACCTAGTACATAGTAAATATAAGTAAGAGAAATAAAGTGAAGAACAAAATTGCACTAACTGAAACAGATTTACAAAAGTAAACTTGAGGAACTAGTGGCGATTCTTCAACTACAGAATAGAATTCAAGCTGATATTTAAACAATGGAAGAAAGTCACACTGCCCTATATATACTTCGAGTACAATTAGAATATACAAAATTATTATGTAACCTTACTCGAAAGTTTGGCTAGCCTATAGAGTGAGTATCATATATTAGCACAGTAATTTGAACAATAATTGAGGATTGATAGCAGTTATCTTGCTAAGTGAAATATAAAGCAATTAACTTAAATACTTAAAAGGTTAGCAAGGTATGCAAAGATTATTCAGCAAAAAGGTGAACCAATAAGAACTCTTCTGAGACTCAATTAATGAGACAATTGATACAATTGCTTGCTTTGTCTATCCTCAACTCACTAACGATAGCATAAGAGGAAAAACTCTCTTAAATTTGATAGGCAAGATAACTCCAGATCCCTTCATTACCTATTGGTTGAATCCAGTTGATAGAGGCAAAAGCAATACTTTTCTGTAATAAGAATCAAACCTATAAAATAACTAAAAGCAAAATACTCATTTCGTGAATGGAACCCCACTTCAGATAGATGGTCCTGTTTAGAGTATTAATGGTTTTATTCCATCATGGTATTAAGGAATACAATCTAACAATAATTGAAGGAAATAAAAAGTGTCTCTGTCCTAGCTTATAATTGTTGCTAAGTGAGTATTTAAGAAAATTGGAAATTCATTTCACTTTTTAGACTTTGTAAAAAATCAATATAATTTACTGCAACCTTTAAGAATAAAATTTAGAATGCCTGTTCTTCTCCATATTACACATCTATATTTATACAAACACCTGGTTGCTCAATATTTTAATAATATTGAGAATGTAAATATTATTGAAGGATTGATGGAGGACTAGCTATTGGAACTCCTCTTTTATCAGAGTATTTTCAAAAATAAAATTTTATTTCTACTTATATATTATGTACACAGGTCAAGAGTTATTTTTTTTTAATTCAATATAAAAAGATTTAATTGTAATTAGTATATAAAAGGAGAAAGAAAAAGTAAGAAAGATGGTCAAGTTTATGTACATAGAGTCTAAGTATCACTATTTACCAAATGATTTAATTTAAATTTCGCCTTTCTAGTACAATACTTCCAAAATGAGTTTCAGTTCCTCTTTACAAACTTTGTGCTTTAGGTAGACATTATGGGATCTCAGCTCACATTGTTCTTGAATCATATCAGCAAAATCAAGAATATCACTTATGGGATCTACATGCTTTAAATCATACTTGTCCTCTAACTCTTTTATCTCTTCCTTGTCCTTTTACATCCTAGCTATAAATGTCTTAATTCCTATCCAACATCTTTTATAGCCACATTTTTTTACCTTTTATTTGGAAGTATTATAGTACTCAATAGTACATTCTAGATTTCTTCACCTTAATCATATCCTGTCACTAATCCCTACATTAAATCACCTCACACCCTACACCGATACCTTATTACTTATGATTTCGCTTTTTTCCGATACTACTAATCTTTGAGTTGTAAGATCAATACTACTCTGATCTTATTAAGTTTCATTCTTCACTATATTGAGTTTCAAACTTGGCAAGATCTTCATTTATTCCAATTTTCTGAATATAACTATATTCTCCTTACTGTTATTATTTATTGTAATTATCCTCAATTTATAGTTTTATGATACACTAGTTTTTTACTTTATATATTCTAACAACTTAAAGTTTCTTGCACTTGCAAGTGGCAAGACTCTTGACTCTGCAAAATGTGCTATACTCCCATATTCTAAAGTACGCAGACAAAGCTTTTCGTCCGGCCTGGCAATAGCAACCCCACTCCCACCATATATTTATTACCTATACAACCACAACTGCTTAGAATAAACTGAAAATCTATGTTCATATCCAGTAGATATAAGAAAACTTCCGTCTAAAATTTTAGAGAAAAAAAATCAATACTTAGTATACCATCCCTTTGCATCCAGAACAGCAGCCACTCTCCTAGGCATAGACTCCCACAGGCTTTCAAAAAAATCCCCTTCAATATCCTGAGTCCAAACCACATCAAGAGCTTCTGCTAGACATCTTCTAACAGTATCTGGCCCCCCTTAGTCTTGTGAATGTTGGGAAAGTGCTGGTGTAGCTTTTCCTTCAACCTCTTCGAACAGTGCTCAATAGGATTGAGGTCTGGGGAATTGGGTGGCCATTCCATAACCTGTATGTTGTTTCCTGCAAACCAAGCCATAGTATCTCTTGCAGTATGTATCTTTGCACCATCCTGCTGAAAGATAGAATCCCCAACTGTGTCCTCCACCTCCTGCCAGATATCAACTAAGCTATCCTCCAAAACTCTAATATATACAAATCTATTCACACTCTTGTCAAAAATAGGAATCAGAGGACACTTATTTTTACCCCAAATACAAGCCCATACCATCAACTTTATCCCAGATTCTTTTGTAACCCCATGAATGCAGTCTTTATGCTACTTTTCCTCAGGTGTTCTGAATACCCAAATACCCTTAGGATCTTTGGACATTTCAACCATGCACTCACCATTAAAGATGACCCCCTCAAAGTCCTCCTGTGTCCAATCCTTATACTTCTTGGCCCAAGCTAGCCTCTTGACAGCATGCTCATCTTTCAGAAATAGTCTTTTCCTGGCTCTCCACTTCTTGATGTTGACTGATGCTAAAGCTCACTTGATGGTCTTGACTGAGGCATGTGGTGCAACCTCATTGCGCAATTCTGATAAGGGGAGGCGGCGTCCCTTCTTAGACTCTCTGACTAGAGGGTAATGGGTTCTAGTATCGATAATTTTGGGTCTTCCAGGCATGGGGAGGTTTTTTGAACCGGTTGTAGAAACTTAGAACAGTACTCTGGGGACGACTTCATCAGGAAAATGTCGGAGCGTGGTCCAAGGTGGTCCTGAACGCTCCTGGTCCACCAAGGGGGGTTGTGGTCCCCGTGGTCCACTTGGTCCACTCCAATCCATTCTGATCCACACTTTTGGAAATTTTACCGAAAATGTGCACCAGGGTGGATCAGGGTGGACCAGGAGGACCAGGGGGACCATGACCCCCCTTGGTGGACCAGAACTGGTTTTTACATTTTGCTGATGTTAAGATCTTTCCAATTTCAGAAAAAGAGAGAGATTTTTCTTTCAAGGCAACAATTTGCCCTTTCTCAAACTCTGTGAGATTGCCAGTCTTTTCTGGAGGTATGGTTGTTGAGGGATAGTTGATCGTTGAGGTAGGGTTTTTTGAGGGGTTGCCCGGTTGCCGCCGATCGGAAGAATAGCTTTGTCCTAGTACTTTAAGTACTTGTGTCAACTTGCTCTATTTCACCCCTATTCTACCCCTCTCACAATTGATTGGATCAGTTACAAGCACTATGTAGATCAGTATACCCTCCATTCAATCTGTCTACTTTGCAATCTAGTCTGTACCCCTACCACTGACCCCTCTCCAGGCCCACTCAACTCCTGTCTGCTCTTCTCCTTTCCTGCCAGTACCTAATGTTCGTTGAACTTTTGCCCTGTTAGGCACTATCATGGTTTTATTTTCGACAGCAGGGGCCTAGATGCAGGCTTCTAAGTAATTTGTACTATCGTCACAGTTTTCAGCTCTGGTCACAGTTTTCTGAAGTTTTGTCCTTTTATGCACATCTTATACTATCTGTTTTTTCTTCCTGTTTTTAGTAAATTACCCTACAGAATTCTCCAAGTGCTAAAAGATGTGTTTCAGATCTTGACCAGGTGTCTGTTGTCACCCAGATGTCCAAGAGCTTTCACATCACATATATAAATAGATTAAACAAGCACCTAGGTCTCCATGCGCAAAGCCTCTAATGTTGCTTCAAACTTTAATTCTGTTCATTAGGGCAAGTAATTGTGAAACAGCTCTTGGCTCAACCTCACCATTGGTCCTCTCATGCTTAACTTTGGGGCAATTGGGTCCATCTCGTCAATGAAAATAGTTGTGGCAGAGGTTTTCTCAGCCTTCTCCAAGGCTTTGCGCACATTAGATTATTACTCTCCGGCCATTTTACTCATGATTTTGGGGCCATTGGTCGAAAGGAAAAGGGCTCCCGGTCTCTTTGGCGACAGCCCGAGCAATAAGAGTTTTACCGGTTCCTGGGGGCGCATACTAGTAGGTAGAGTACTGTAGAACCGCGTACTCAAGTTTTCCATACCCTCCCTACACACCACTCGCCCTTTCTTTACATTATTTTTTACGATTCCACATATACTGCCTCGTCCGTAAAGTTCCTATACCATTCCTTGTATCCCGAGAACAATACGTATCAACAACAGAAAGGACGCCTCTTCTTTTTTTTAACTGTTTCAGGATATATCTCTCGGGAGATTGTAAACTTTTATCACGATTTATTTCTTACTAAATAATAGAAAGATTGAAAAATGAAAATAATATGAAAACATAAAATAAAATCAAAAGATCGACAGCACAATACTAGACAGAGACCCCCTTATCAAAGGAGCGATGATTGCAAGTATTTCCTGATATTGTGCTCGGGAGGAGTCTTGGAATAATTGAGTGATTAAGGAGTGACTGGTAGTTACTTCTCTTTGTTGGAGAGCGAAATCATAGGGAGATTGTTAAGACGCATTGGGAGTGCACAGGGGAATGCGAGAGGTATCACGAGTTCAAGAGTGCGGACTTCGAAGGAGGCGAACAACTTGTATTACTAATCGAACAAAGAGAACTCGAGAGAAAAGAAGAAAAGAAAGGAGACAGAAAGAAGAAGGGAAGCGCAGATGCTGAGAGGAAACAGGGGGGTGACACAAGCAGTCACCAGGTGTCACTCGTGACCGCAGCAACAGAGAATATTAGAGCACGGCCGTAACTACAATTTCCAACACTACGATTTCCAACAGAGATACGGGAGGGGAGTATGTCGTTGGAAAACTTTACTGTGTTTTTTTGAGTTAAACGATATCCCCATTTAGGCGCCGACCTTCTGAGGTACAGTAAAAGCGATAACTTATTTCACAGGACGAAAAATATCACTTCCTTTATAGCGGAGGTGTTGTAAGGGTACTTCTTGTGCTAAGAAAATACCTTATTACTAGGCCCGGAGGGGGGGAGTCGGATCTGGGTTCTTTAGAACTTGGAACGAGTGATCTGGGATGCTCAGATGCTAGGGGGGAGTGTGGAATGGCCGAGGGCAGGAGGGTCGGGGCTTATTTTCATCTCTCGCTACTGTCCCATACACTCTCCCCACTCTAAGGTATGGAACCGTAGTGCGTAGAGAGTGTCTAGAAAAATTCACCAGTTGCAGTAACAAGAATCCTGATCCGGGTGCATGGCGATGACTTGATTGATACATTTTCCCAGTATAGGTACTCCACCCGTGGGGATTTCTTATAACTTTATTCTCGAACTCACTCAGGGGGTATATAAGAGGCTTTCAAATAGGTAAGCTTCAATTATAATCTAGAAAATCCTCAACTTTACCACATACGACGCTGATGTGATCTCCCAGGCTCCTTCTCCGCGAGTGATATGACGTGAACTTACCCCAGACTTTCAGCAAGCCCCCTCCTTTCTTTCCAAAGTTCTTAGCTGACCATATTTGCAACCTGGCACCGATGCTGATACCCAAATGCGCGTAATAGTAACATATTAATTGCGCTGTATCACCGGTGGCGGAATTAGGACTAGGACGGTCGGTAAGTTAAGTGCCGGGAATGCGAGAAAGTACACAATGTTTTTTTTTCTCGTGGGGTCTCCACTATGCAGTGTAGGTAGTGTTTTAGCCGCCGCTGGTTAGAGTTCATTCCTGATAACTTCAATAAAACGTGAGATATCTAAGGTGTATTACTAAAGCAGAAATTCCATGGAAATATCAGAACGGAGAGAGCTATTTTTATGCTGGATTGCCTCTATGGTGTGCGGTTATCAGATATGAAGTCGTGTGGATATGCGGATCTGCGGGTATGGTGACATCTAGCTATCTAGCCATGTGTCTAGGAGATATACAGTTACAGGGCATTTAGTTTTGAGGTGAGCATTACTGTGCACTTCGCAGGGGATTTTTGTTTTCACATCCTATGCCCCTAGGGATAGGATATTGGCTCCCGGAACCGCTGATATCAATTTGCCATCAGGAATTTGGTATCGCGTGTTTAGTTCTGTTGCGAATTGTATCTCAGAGAAGCGATGACATTATTATTAAGAGAAGAAAAGAAAGAGAAAGAAAGCATGAAAACAACCTGGAAGGCAAACAGCGGAAATCATCAATCTGCGGGAAGGCTCACGCAACCCCCGGTACATGTTCTACGTACATACACTGTAACAGGTTCTATGATGTTAAGTCCATACTCTATGCCATTACTCATACTGAAATTAGTATAGGGAATATTCTTTAGGGATCCAGGAGGCCTTTGAGGTATCCAGATGGCTCTAAATTTCTTGAGATCTCTCAGATTTAGGATTTATCAGTTTAGTGCTTTCCTCTAGAGTTTGCTGAGCTTCGAGAGTTTTTTGGTGTTATTAATTAGACATGATATACCGGTATATCTCTTAGCTTGTTCTTAGCTAGCCGATGGGCGAAGCAGCCATCTAGTCCACTATTCTTCTATGTTCTACTGCGCGTAGAGCCTATTGCGATTCACTCTTCCGTGCTCCCCTCAGGATCTAACTCTTTTTTTTTTTTTTGTAATTATGCTCCAACTTATGTAAGTCTAATAGAGGAGGTTGGTTGTGGCCAGGCACTGCCGCCAGTTCCACGACGTCGGAAATTTTTATTTTACAATACCCAGACCTACAAAGCAGTTGGGTCGAGGAACGAGGTGTCGCGCTAAAGACTCTGTGATCTCTTTGATGCTAGTTGAGCGGTTAGGGTGGCTGATGCATAAACTATCCACAGTCTAGAGAATTAGTGCTGAAGACAGTCCTCCTCCTCCATCCTCAGTGGACTATAGTAGATTTGAACGGGAAGTACACATTAGTAACCCTTATGAAATGCGAAACCGTAGCGGCTGGTGGTTCCTCTATTAGTGCAAAAACAACCAAGTAGCATGCCGGAGGTGGGGGGGGGGGTAGCGTCCACTCCCGGTTTCCGGAAGCGCTTGGTATCCAGCCGCAATACTAAAGGTCTTACTTTTTCTTAAATCTTTCCCAACTGTGAGAAGACCACCCTTATCACATCCGGACCTCATTCACGAGTGAGCCCACACTAAAAATCTCTAGGGGTATGGGGGTTATTAAATTTTGTTATTTTCCACTATAGTTCCTGTGTTGAGATAAAGTACAAATGAAGTAGTGAGCGTGGGCGTTGACAGTGACATGAAGCAAAAGCGCTAAAGATCGTTAAGTTATGAAAATTCAAGGTGTAAATGCCCAAAAGAAAAAAAATGCTAGCTATCATACCGTATAATCTGGGAAAACTGGAAATGGCGCTATTGCCAAAGCAGATACAAAAGCGAGTTGCCACTCACATGGCTCTGTGGATCCTCAGCCGCACTGAGGAGTCACTCAACTTTCTTGTGACAACAACTACCGTAAATTTTGGTAATATCCGGTTTTTTGCCAAGGATGTTGCGACAGAGTGGTGCCATAGAGTAACCAATT
>Ga0307507_10006030_pt1 | contig 19092 bp, 6 predicted proteins | sample 7_EM_MG_FD_207223 | JGI IMG/M metagenome (GOLD analysis project Ga0307507, IMG submission 207223) | Populus trichocarpa ectomycorrhiza microbial communities from riparian zone in the Pacific Northwest, United States - 7_EM | ecosystem: Host-associated > Plants > Roots > Unclassified | place... | reverse complement strand
ATAATAATAAATATTTTATATTTTATATTTTATATATACTTTATTAATAAATATTAAAATTACTACCCCTAAAGCTCTGCATAAAGTTCTACACGAAGCTCTGCATAAAGCTCTGCACGAAGTTCTGTACAAAGCTCTACATAAAGGTCCGCACGAAGGTCTGCGCGAAGCTCTACACGAAGCCCTACACGAAGCTCTGCACGAAGCTCTGCACGAAGCTCTATACGAAGCTTTGTATAAGGCTCTATATAAGGCTCTACACGAGGCTCTGCACAAGGCTCTGCACGAGACTCTGCATAAAGGTCTGCATGAAGGTCTGTATAAAGGTTTATACTGTCACGGCACTGACCTAACGCGTTGTTATAACTCGGCGTTGTTATAACACAAGTATAGACCTAACCCCTAAGCACTGACCCTATGCGTATGTGTATATATATCCTGCCTTACCTCCTGTACTCCTGTACCTAGATAACCGTTGTTAGAGCTAGATGACCGTTACTAGAGCTAGACGACCGTCGCCAGAGCTAGACAACTGTCGCTAGAGCTAGACGACCGTCGCCAGAGCCAGACGACCGCTGCTAGAGCCAGACAACAACCCGTTTGAACGACCAGCCAGCGAACACTATAAACGATTTAATCGATCGATTGAATCAAGGTAACACAGATAGGTAGGCATAGACATGTAGGCACAGACAGGTAGGCACAGACAGGTAGGTATAGACGGGTAGGCACAGCAGACAGACAGACAGATAGATAGGTAGGCAGGCAGGCAGGCAGGCAGGCAGGCAGGCAGGCAGGCAGGCAGGCAGGCAGGCAGGCAGGCAAGTAGGCAGGTAGGTAGAAGAGAACCGTCGCTATATTATATTAAATTATCTAAAATAATATAATTTATTTAATAACAACTATATGGGAAGAGCAACGCCTATCTATTGCTTAAAGTGAGTAAGATATACAAAATGTGCAAGAAGGGCATTATATATTAATTGCGCATTAAGTATAATATGCGCAATAATTATAAAATGCGCATTAAGTACAAAATGCGCATTAAGTGCAAAATGCGCAATTAGCTGCATTGTGTTATTGGTTTCTATTAAATGCGGCAGTATGCCGCCTCTTAGTTAATACCATACGCTACACGTTGCAATGCGCGAAATGCGCATTTGGCCGCGAAATGCTGCCAAATGCTGCAAAAATGCTGGTAAATTTTTTCCTGACGTAGGGGGTCCGTGACCTTCGCGGACCGCGATAATGCTAATACTGTATATTAGGCTAGGGCCTTAAAGACTATAGTAAGTCTATAGGTGTTTAATAACTCCTTACTAGGTATAGGGGTGTCTCTAGTTTTAAGTAGCTCTTAAAGCCATTTAATTTTAGCATTAGCTGCTGCAAGTTCTTCCTAGGGGGTTAAGATGGCGACTGTTTTACTATTGGAGGTATTTATGGGTCCTATAGCAGCTTTGCCAGCTACTATATTTCTTGGTATAGTAGTAGGGGTATTAGGTAATTTCTGGTGTTTGTTTATTTTCTAGGGGTTCTGGTCTATGTGTGTCCTATTCTTAGGTTTTATATTCTGTTTATATTCTTTTGGTTCTGTTCTATCCTTAGGGTCCTATTCTGTTCTGTTGGTATCCTTTAGGTCCTTTTCTGTGTCCTTATCCTGTTTGTAGTTTGTAGATATTTTTAAGTTCCTTCTTAGGAAAGAAGAGTAGTAACAAGCTTTGGATAATATTAGCAACTTAGTTAATCGAGGCACGAGCACGGGAAGAAGGACGCGCAAGCCTGTATAATTGGATTGTCTATAAACGAGGATCCAAAGCTAGAGAAAGGAAGGAGAAGAATAGCAGCGCCGCTCGATATTTTATGCGGTCCTCGAGTCACGTGACTCGCGTCTACCATAATCCACGTCTGCCAAGATCCACCGTTTTCCACCAGCGCCGTAACAAAGCATATAGAGACCTTGCAACAGCTAGATACTCTTTTTTCCTCTTGCAAAGACGGATATTAACAACTAACATACCAAACACTTTGCGAGGCCTTCTTGTATATAATAGAGCAAGTTAAGGAAGTCTGGCTCATTCTAGATGCACTTAATGAATGCTATATAAGGAAAGGACCGTTAATGGAAGGATTGCTATGGTGGATAAGAGAAGTCCTAAACTCGGAGCAAAGGAACGTCCATTTTCTTGTAATAAGTCGGCCAGAATAGAACATCGAATCTAAAATAATAGAGTTTGCTTATATTAACAATATAGTGCCTATTTAGAGCAGCCTTATTACTAATAATATCCAAGCGTATGTTCGTACGAGAGTTAGAGAGGATAATGGTCTTAAAAGGTAGTAATTGCAACTGGAAGTCCAGAATGAGATTAAAACCCAACTTATGGAGAAAGCAGATAGAATATAAGGCTAAGTAGTCTTATTATTATTAATCCATCTCTATAAGAGATACTAATAGTTAACAGGTTTTAATAGGCTGCGTGTCAGCTTAATACGCTAGAAAATTGCCTAGAGTATCGCACTCTCTAAAAAGCTCTTGCATCCCTCCTGAAGACGTTAGATAAAACTTATGCCAGGATCTTGCGTGGCATCCCTAAGGAATACAAGCAAAATGCTATAAGAATTCTTTAATTCTTAACATACTCTAAGCGGCCACTAAGGATTAAGGAGGCCGTTGACGTAATAGTAGTAGATGCGGAAGCGGATTAATACTTTAATCTAAAATAGAATGCCTAATCCTCACAAGATCTTGTATTACTGTTTAAGCTTAGTAGTTGTAGTGTCCGCAAAGGAGCATTTATACTTTAAGGAGGACAAGCTCATAGAACTTTAGTTGGCGCATCTCTCGGTCAAGGAATATCTAACCTTAAACCGGCTTGACAAGGATATCGCGCAGAGCTTTCAGGCAACCGTTGCTAAAGCATTAATTGCGATAGTTTGCCTTGCGTATTTGCTGCACTTAGACTTGGTACTTCCAATAGCGGAAATCCAAGAGAGATTTCCGTTGGCGCAGTATTATACAAAGTATTGGATAACCTACGCTGCAGTGGCTGAAAGCAAGGACGAAACACTATAAGGTTTCATCAGGGGTTTTTTCTGCTACCACATAAGTTCGTATAGGAACTGCTACAGCCTCTATCGCCCAGATTATCCAGGGTATTCTGGCCTGGACTTTGGAGAGGGACCAGCTTCAGCGTTGTATTATGCATCTTTTGGAGGTCTGGTAAATGCGGTAGAGTACCTGCTGAGTCAAGGGGCCGACGTCCACGCGCAAGGTGGACGCTATGGTACCGCGCTCCATGCAGCATCGCTCAGAGGCCACGACAAGATCGTCGAGCTGCTGCTGAGCAAGGGCGCCGACGTCCACGCGCAAGGTGGAAACTATGGCACCGCGCTCCAGGTAGCATCGACTAGAGGCTACGACAATATCGTCGAGCTGCTGCTGAGCAAGGGCGTAGACATCCACGCGCAAGGTGGAATCTATGGCACCGCGCTCCACGCAGCATCGGTTGGAGGCCACAACAAGACCGTCGAACTGCTGCTGAGCAAGGGCGCCGACGTCCACGCGCAAGATGGAAACTCTGGCACCGTGCTCCATGCAGCATCGGCTAGAGGCCACGACAAGATCGTCGAGCTGCTACTGAGCAAGGGCGCTGACATCCACGCGCAAGGTGGAAACTATGGCACCGCGCTCGATGCAGCATCGCTTGGAGGCAACTACAAGATCGTAGAACTGCTACTGAGCAAGGGTGCCGACGTCCACGCGCAAGGTGGAAACTATGGCGCCGCGCTCCAGGTAGCATCGGGTGGAGGCCACGACAATATCGTCGAGCTGCTGCTGAGCAAGGGCGCAGACATCCACGCGCAAGGTGGAATCTATGGCACCGCGCTCTACGCAGCATCGGTTGGAGGCCACGACAAGATCGTCGAGCTGCTGCTGAGCAAGGGTGCCGACGTCCACGCGCAAGATGGAAACTCTGGCACCGCGCTCGATGCAGCATCGGTTAGAGGCTACGACAAGATCGTCGAGCTGCTACTGAGCGGGGGTGCCGACATCCATGCGCAAGGTGGAATCTATGGCACCGCGCTCGATGCAGCATCGCTTGGAGGCAACGACAAGATCATCGAACTGCTGCTGAGCAAGGGTGCCGACGTCCACGCGCAATGTGGACACTATGGCACCGCGTTCGATGCAGCATCGCTTGGAGGCCATGGCATAAGCAAGGGTGCCAAATTCCACGCGCAAGATGGAATCCATGACACCGCGCTCAAGGCAGCATCGCGTAGGGGCCAAGAAAGAAGAGAACAGATAGGGAGGCTGCTGAGCAAGTTGGTCGACAGTTTTGATCGTGAGATTTAACAAAAGACTAAGGCTGCGTTCGGTTGCAAGTTCAGTTCAGATCAGAATCTGTTCGATCTGTGCGCCTTTTAGTATCGCCCGTTTTGTAATTAGTGGCGGCTACTACCGCGGCTCAGTTGAATCTGTAATTAAGTCAATTGTTTGGTAGGGCTCTAGATTCGGCTTTAGATTCGGCTTTAGATTCGGCTTCGTACAATACGTGATTGACTTTGGTGAGCGATTTAAGTAACCCCCTCTACCGCTAAGCCTCTATCACGACTCCCTACTTTAGTGTAGCTATGGAGCCTCCTCCTCAACCAACGCCCTCCCCTACGGTCTTTACGCTCTGTAATATGCATAAAAAATTAATGCATTTTGGATCAAGTTTTACGTGCATATTAGGCAAATTTTTGGTGTATATAGAGCTGAATTTGAATGCAAAATGGAGAGTCTCATCCATAGACTTATCCGTAGACTTTATATGCAAAATGCAGTGGTTTTTAATACATATTGCACGTATATTTTACGCATATTAGGCACAAATCTCATATATACGATTAAGGCTGCAGAGAGGCTTGATATTTGGCTTGGTTCAACTAATCTACATATATTAACAGGCTTGCTGACTTTAAAAAAGAGCTAGTTAGAAATCCAAAATATACAAATTCTAGTAATGCTTAGCATAGTGTTGCATTAAGCTTTTCCGAATCGCGATTTTGCAATAGGAGCGCAATTAACAGCCTCCGCACACAGCCCCAGCAACGCCCGAATTTAGAAATTTAAAACGGCAGATCTACTAATATTAGTTATTACAAGAAGCTACTCATGCGAAATATATAAATATCTTACTATAGTATTAATATATTGTCGTCGCCAATATACGTTCTTAGAGGGTGTCACGTAACTAAAATCTTAGTGATTATATCAGCCACGAATTAAGATAGGAAAAAAACCCCAAAAATCCAATTTACTTGCTAAGACGGCAATAATATAGACCTAGCGATCATATAAAAGCTCCCTATATATTATTATATGTATATTAAACAGCACGTATAGCGGCAACTTCATCAGTGGTAGGTGGGAGACAGTAAAAAGGATTTTTGGCCTAAGACGTTATACTGCTCTAAAGTTAGTAAACCAAATTAAATAGTATAGTCTCCGCTTACCTCTAAGCCAGTATATGATTTCCTATTTAGGAATAGTCATTTACTAGCTAAATATATCAATATCGGTAATAATACAGTTGACGCCGCCTGTACTGCCTTTATGCAGTACACCAATTAACGACTTGATCCACTTAATTCTAATCCATCTAGCCGTGCCTATGCCGTTATAAGTCGCAGTCCTGCGGCCTCTATTAATATTAATATTAGTAAAGCTTTTAATATATGCCTAGCGCCTAGAGCCAGCGGCGTTAATAAAGAATTCAACCTCGCCAAATTGCCACTCTTGTATACTGGGTTCGCGATAGCAGATACGGTGGCTTGCCTAATTAATATTGTTATGTCTTTATAACTTTCTTAATCCAATAGTGAGGTCGCTTTATAGGTGGCAACATTTAAAGAAAAGGGGCTTACCAAGCTAGTAATCTACTGCGTATTCAATTCGAGCCCGCTATATTGTAGTTAGGCTTGCATTAAATATGCCTAATAGACATAGTAGTAGCATGTCGTCCTTTAAGGTTGGTTTATCTAGTAAAATAATAAAGGTAAGGTAATTTAAGTACTTAGTAACCAGGACTCCGTTACTAACACTAGTATATATCTAGGACTTTAAGCGAGCCTTTAGCTTAATAATACCGTTTATTTATTCCATAAAGAACTGCTAGAATAGTCAAGCCGAGCCTAGATCTTAAATATAGCCGGAGTAGTGTAGTAGGTAGTGAATTTGAACAGTATATACTTGCAGTCGTTTAGGTTCGCCGCGGTAATATAGCTTCTTATATATTTAAACAAATTCCTCTGCGAGCTCCTAGATATGAGGTATATCGCTTTCAGTAAGCTCATATTAAGTAGCTAGTAAATAGAACCTACTAAGTATGCAGAAGTTCGCAAGGTACTTATTAGGGAGGATTCCGTTAAATAGAAAGTTTCCAAATTAGAGCAACCAGGCCTCCTATTCCTTAGCTTTAAATCCTATGTAGTCTCTATTAATTTAACGAGGTGTATAGGCAATAGATACCGGTATTTAAGATCTTAATTTAGTTAACGCTAAGCTAATTGTCCTAAGCTCGGTATCTCTTAAACGGTAGAAAGGTAATTCTGGAAACCTATCTATGTATTCACCTCTAGTTTTGGCGTCATCAATCTTTAGCTTTATACTGTTCCATAAGCGATATAAAAAGGGCGTAATATTTAAGAGAACGCAGTGCATAATATCGGCAGGAAATAACTGTAGAAAATATATCAATCGGAGCTCTAGTAGTATACTACTACAAGTAATTCCGTACTTTGTTCTATACTTATTATCCGCAGTTTAATTAACTAAATTAATTACAAGCCAAAGATTTTGGCATAGCGGCTAGTTCTCGTAGTTGTATTATATATAAGGGATATAATAGGAACCTTATATATCAGTATATCGCTCTGCTTTAACAGAACATGTACAGCATAGCCTAATCGTATTGCTAGGACGCTTTATGCCTATAATGTCTGTAAGAGCTAGACCATTACCTATAGAGGCGTTAGCTGCTAAATTTAATAAGCATATAGCGCCTACTAGTAACTAGAGTCACCCATACTCGCATTTAGAATGTTATATTAGTATAGCCATTAAAGGCCTAAACACTATTCTCTAACTCTAGAAGCTCGTTAACTAGTAGCCGTAGAAAGGAATTAAAGTCCTTAGCCATATTAGAACCAAGTAAGATAAAGCTCGTAAATATATTCTTAACCTTATAGCGCTTATCAGGTGGGAGATTAAGGTTATAGAGGACGACTAGAGTTACCTATATATATTAGTAACCTTAATTAATTTACTTATTTTACTTACCTTATAGGTCTTCCTATTATCTAGTTAAACACCATCAAGCAATAGCTAAAGGGCAATATCGTACTCATTACTAAATAAGTTAAGCTCCTGCTTATAGAAGTTAAGGAATAAATCACCATTAAAGACGTCTTAAAATAGGCGCTGGCCGTTCTTTATATTTAAGCTTAAAAGCCTCTGCTAATATAACTTCAATATAGCTAGCCATTCTGGATTATTATACTGTATCCATAACCGCGAGGTAAGTGGTATATATATAAAAGTCTTATAGGGCTGTTTAGTAACCGAATTAAGCCTTGCTTTAAGGTAATAGAGACAGTAGTTAAGCTCCAAATTCACTCCTATATATACCATACAGCCTCCAATACAGCAGTTAATTTAGTAGGGCATAATCCTAGTTATTTTCCAGAGTCTTTTTTCCTTATTACGCTGATTCGGCAGATCTATGCCTTTATAGAGGCAGAGTATGCGGGTAAGGGAGTTAAGCTTCTTATAGGGCACGCCTTCTGACCAAGCTATAAGCTTTAGGAATAGGTGTTCCTTATTTAAGACCTTAATAGGGCGAACAGTAGGCGGTATATTAACGCTATAGTTACTTAATGCATAGCCACCGTCCTTACCATCTTCTTCCTGCTTACTACTGCCACTCTACTCAATATTAAACTCATCAGAGAGGTTAGTAGGCTCACTATTATCAACATCTAGAGTGGTTAAGGTATTCATTCTGGTTAAATTTAATATATTTGCCGCCCTAGTCTATAACTGTTATACGCAGGTAATGTGTTTGTAATAAGCCGCTCGTTAAATAGGGTGTCCGTCTAGGTATTTAGGGCAGGAAGTGCATATATAAGAGCCTTAAGGACGCCACTAGTGGCCTTGCGGTTTACGGTGCCTATAGAAAGTAGCCTATAATACAGGCCTTCCTCCTAGCCGAACTGCAATGCAGTTCACACAGTAGCAGGTTATAATTCTCGGCATAGTAAGCAAACGTGTAGTATGCAAGTAAGGATAAGATAGAGGTAGGTGTTCGTTAGTAGGTAGCAAAAAAAAGCCTCTATAGGTTCCGCTAGAAAGCAATTACTAATTAGTAAGTTAAACTATTACAAATCCACAGATTATAGATAAAAGACCGTCTCCTATATACAAATTCTACTTACTATTTTTATCCTCTAGATCTTCTAAGCCCTTTTACTTATCACCTATATCTTCTAAATCTTTTAAAGCTTTAAGGCCTGGCTTTGTTTCCCTTTCAGAGCGAGGACAGTATGGCGCTAAAGACGGCAAGAAAGGATATTACTTAAGTCCAAATAAGATTAAGCAACTTGTGAATATATAGAAGCTTAGAGACCAAGCCATATATAATATAGATAGTAATATTCTTATTATTTAGGCTAAAGTTCGAACAGTCATTAGCACGCTTGCCTCTATAGATAATAAAGGATACCCAATATATACCTAGGCGAAAGAAGAGGAGCAAAAGAAGGTTTCTATGGTTGACGCTCTAGTAGAGAAATATCCATAGATAGCCAAATTTGAACGTAGCTGGGCGGCTAAGGTGTTCTTAAGCCTGTATATTAATTAGAAGATTACCCAGAGTTATAAAAGAGCAAAGGAGTCTGCTTATATTACTACGCGTACGGATGGTATGTCTGCTTATAGTATATATCTACCGTAGTAGCTAATCCAATAAATTAGAAGTCGCTACTATAATTAAGTCGGATGAGGAAGGCATTACCATTAAAGGTCTTTAAGAGCAGCCGCGTCATTATCAGGCTAATACCAGATTAGGACGTAAAAGCCCTAAGCCCATATATATAAGAGAGCTCTATTATAGCACCTGTGAGGCAATAAAGCCAACAGTTAACTTTAAGCCTTATAATATACCCGACGACGAGGACGAATGGGAGCTAATGTAAAGGTGCGTAGCTTGTTAGTCACCGCCAGTCGCTCAAAAGGCTGCTAATCCTCATACTACTAGAGTAGTAGGTACTTTAAAGACAACGCGGAAGCGGAAGGTAGTAAAGTTATAGAAGGTAGTAGAGAACCGTTAAGTACGCGCAGCACAAATACAACAGAAGGCCACCAAGAAGACCAAGATAACTGTTAGAAAGAGCCAAAAATTAGCAGCCTCACAAGCTAGAGAGGAGCTTGATCGGTTATTTACGTCAGATAAAAGCACGTAGGTGGGGTGGACAGCCGTAGGGTAGTAATGGCGGAGGTAAGGTTAAATTTGTCAGGTTAAATTTATTAGGTAGCTAGTTCACAATGCCTCAGTATTCTTTCAAGAATGGTTAATTCCATGCAAAATGCATCATTTTTCTTAGTAGGCGCCATATAAATCGTATGGCTCGCTTATGGTGCGGGGCATCGCCCATTCAAAATATATGCATTTTAAGTATTTATATGTAAAATGCATATTATTTTAGGTATTTATATAACTAGCTTAATTTATATACGCAAAATACACCTACAGGAAGCCAGAAATAATACGCAAAATATATATTTTATTATAAAATGCGTACTTTTTTAATACATAATGCGGATAAGAGTGGACCGTAGGGCTCTTGATTGACGTTTTCTATACCCCCATTAACCTCCCGTACAAGCCGTAGTAGAGTCACGGCGACGCCCGCAACGCCCGTGAGGCCTATAGGGCATAGGAAGGCCTATATAAGATAGACAAGCGAGATAGAAGAGGCAATGTTAAGAGGCCTTATTAAGGCTATTAAGAAAGGATATTGCGCAGATAGCTCTTACAAATCTAACGGCTGGAAGATTGCTCTTAATCGTACACTAGCTGTTGCTCAGTAGCTAGTTACCTTAAAGCAACTTAAAAGTAAGTATAATAGCCATAAGAAGGAGTAGAAGGTATAGAAGGAGCTCTGCGGCCTCTCTAGCTGGGGATGGGATAAAGTTAAGGGCGTGCCTATTGCGGATAAGGAAGTTATGGAGACCTACTTTAAAGCCAATCCTAACGCCTTAAAGTATTGCAATGCACCGCCTGCCTTCCTAGATCTACTTAAGCGACTATTTAACGGAGTTCTGGCGACAGGCGACTATGCGAGGATAATTAATAAAGCAATTAAGAGCTGCATAGACCCCAAGCTTCTCGCAGCAGACGCCTCGCAGGCGTCAGATTTGGCAGAGGAGGAAGGTGAGGAAGAGAATAAGGATAATATAGGGGAGGGCTCTAAGTTAGAATTAGCTTGAAACTCTATTAAACGCAGTTAGTTAAGCTCGCCTTCAGCTACGCCTAGATCTTCCTCCTTAACGCCTAGTTAACCTTCTTTAATAGCTATACGGAAGCGCGCTATTAAGCAGGCTGCTAGAGAGGTTAAATCTAATGCAAAGCGCCGCTAAGGAAAACGACGAGTTGCAAATACTTTAGAGGAGATAGTAGAGAAGGTAACTAAAGAGATAAAAGCCACTAGAGAGTTAATCGCCTAGAAGTCTCCTTAAGAGAGGGCCTCCGCAGATTTTATCCAGGAGTTTAATTACCTAGATCCTATAGAGCAGCTATTTATTTTATAAGCTTTTAAGACCAAATCTACTACTAGATTATTTCTTTGTAATGGCTGGAGCTATAGAGCTTTGGCAGAGCTTAATTAACGATATTTTGGCTAGCAGGGAGGACGCGTACGAGAGCAAAATTTGGGTAAGATTTAAGTCGCTCTTTAACGCCTTACTATATAGGCAATAAAGGAGCAGTATATAGAGGGAAACTATATAAATTTCTATAGTAAATCCACTAAATCTACGGTAGATTCTTAATTAATTGGCCTACTAATTGCCTGGCAGTAACTCTCCGTCAGGAAAACAGGAGAGTGGTAGGGGCTAGCCAGGGGCTAGCCTGGGGCTAGCCTAGGGTCATTTTAGCTGGATCCGCTGATCTGCTTATATACACTTATTTACGCTAGCCTGGGGCTAGCCCGGGGCCATATTAGCAACATTAGCACGTTTTATACGTTTTATACGTTTTATACGTTTTATACGTTTTATACGTTTCGTACATTTTATATATTTTATATAATATTTCCTATAGCTGCAATATTTATAATAATAAAATAAATAATAAAATTTAAAATTTAAAATTAATGGTAGCTATAAGGGATATCTCTCGCAGAGGCTCTAAATTGTTAATTGGCGACGTTCCCGATGATCCGCTGGCCATATACTGATTTCCTAACTAGGCCTACTGCCTGCCTGCCTGTCCTGCCTGTCCTACCTATCCTACCTGTCCTACCTGTCTGACCGTCCTACTTGTTCGTGCCTACCTGTCTATGCCTACCTGTCGTGCCTACTTGTCTATGCCTACCTGTCTGTATCTGTAATTCGGGGGAGAGGTCGGCCCGATCGAAGGCTCTGCTTGATTTGATTGCGATTAACTGCCTGCCTACCTGCCTGCCTGCCTGCCTGCCTACCTGACTGTGTCTGTGTTTATTGTAGGAGCTCTGCGTCTTTTTAGGGTGACTACCGCTTAGGCGTCGAGCAATCGATCGAGGAGGCGAGGGGGAAGGCTCTCGCAGAGGCTCCAAATCGTCAATTGGCGGCGTTCCCGATAATCCGCTGGCTATGTACTAATTTCCTAACTAGGCCTAGTGCCTGCCTGCCTGCCTGCCTTCTATGTCAGTACCTGATTTAATTTAGGGAAGGGGTCGGCCCGATTGAAGGCTCTAATTGATTCGAATCGTTCTCTACAGGCGTTCGCCGGCTGTACATTCAAACGGTGGTTATCTGGGGTGCCTCTTTAGGAGGCCTTGATTCGATTCGATTTGGTGACAGGTTGATATCAAGGCTCTAGTTCGATTCGATCGTGGTGTTCGTTGGCTGGTCGTTTAAATGGTCGTCGTCTGGTTCTACCGTCGTCTGGTTCTGACAACCGTCGTCTGGTTCTGACGACCGTCGTCTGGTTCTGATGACCGTCGTCTGGTTCTGGTCACAGTTCTCTACTGGCTGCCGTTCTGGTGCCTCCCTAGGTAGGGAGGGTGAAGAAAGGTTAAAAAATAAGGTGGTATTTAGGTGTACAAGGGGTATATAAAGGTACGTGTAGAGGCTATTGGGAATAGAGTGGGGACCCAATAGTACTATTAAGACGATTTAGATAATTAGGAAAATTAAAGTCCTGCTAAGAGCCTACCAGGAGGCCTTTAGAATTTTAATACCCTAATAGCAATAAATGCAATAATAGTAATAATATTTATTTTATAGCCAGAAGCTGGCTTATTGCTGCAATATGTATAGTATTACGCCCTTTTAGCTGGCGTAGTGCTGGCGTATAGCCCTGGGGTTTGGCCAATATGGCGAAAAGCCAGCGTACAGCCCCAGGGTTTGGCTAATATGGCGAAAAGCTAGCGTATAGCCCCAGGGTTTGGCTAATATGGCGAAAAGCCAGCGTATAGCCCCAGGGTTTGGCGAATATGGCGGAAAGCTAGCCCCGGGCCCCAAAAGTACTTTTAGCGAAACCAAATTTCCTGCGCCACTCCCCGTTTTCCTGACGTCCTATATAACCTTCGCGATCTTATCTTGTCTTTGGTTTATAACTATATTACTTTCTACCTCTATAAGCCTTGCGTCTTCCTTATCTATCTCCTTATCTTCTACTACTGGAAAGCTCTCTAGATTATCTGGATTATTTTAATTAATAAAGTTGTAAATTATAGTTAAGGCATACACTATATCCACCTACGTACTTAAAGGAAGATTGCTCCTACTGGCTTTAAAGTATCTAAACCGTTTCTTAAAGACACCTATAGTACACTCCACCACGTTCCTTAGCGCCGTATGGCGAAGATTAAAGAGCTCCTTTGCATTCCGTAGCCTTATATTTACCTACGCCTATTCTTAAAGATAATACCATACGCTATGGTAGGGAGTTAAAGTTATAGGCGTGTTAGAGTATCTAGCATCCGCGACATAGTATCTACCAGCTAGAGCCTTAAATTCTTTGGCCTTAGCTAAATTAATAACTCTACTATTGTAAGTAGAGCCCTCCCAACCAGCCAGAACGTACACAAAGTTCATTTAGAAGTTGACAGCTATAAGAACGTTCTATATTAATCCTCCCTTTTTTCCGCGCCATGGAGCTTATGACATATTACTACCTCTTATATTAATGGGTATATAAGTACTATTAAGAGCTCCAATACAATCAGCAAAGAAAGGATATTATTTAGGGTCACTAGCAACCTCATCTAGAGTGCAGTTTTTAGGAAGCCGAACGACTTCCTTATATAATTTTAGAAGGCTAGGAAGGACTTTATACACAGCTCTACGGGGTAGCTAATTAGTACCAGAAGTTCAGCTAGTAAGTAAATACTTACTTATAGATTGTTGCAGATAAGTGCTGCGTTACCTTACTCAGTAATCTATATAACGCATTATTGCTAAATATCATCAGGAATATTATTAGCTTCTCGGCCGCTAATAGAAGCTTTAAATCCTTTAAGCCGCCATAGAGTTATCGGAGAGTCTCCGGGCACAACCATCCCACATAACCATAATTAATAAGCGCTTACTAACGTACGCACGGGCCACTATCGCTAACTTAATTTGAATAACAAAGCACTATTTACATGTATAATACTCCAATATTCGACCATCTATTTCAATAGGGTCCTTTCCCTTTTTATCACCACGTGTATACTTAGCCTGTGGGGACCTAATAGCAAGTGCGCTAGCTTTATAAGCCTTATACGCGTCTGTAGAAACTCCCTGTCGCTACCGCTTTAATTTTAACAGAATAATAATCTCTTTTGGCTTGGTATTACTAGGATCCTCGTCAGTATCACTTAAGATTAATGTAAAATTACCACGAGCTAATTAAGTGTAGGTCCTTTAGGCTCTAGTGCGCGCCGCTCTGCCAGATTAATAGAGTGGGAGAGATAACGGCTTTTAATAGCTACTAAGTACTAAATGGGTCACGATAGGCTCCTTCTCACCAATATTTTGGTAAGGATCGTCTAATATAGTACCATGGAGTACCTCCGTGTTATTAAGCCATGAGTCATCATCGTCCTCCCCTGCTTTTAAAATAACCACCTCATCCTCCAACCCCCCTAAAACTTCGTTATATAGCACTAACGGCTTGTTAAACGGTTGCTTTTTATCCTCCTTAATATCCTCATCCACTTCGTCAGCTGGTTCTTTGTTTTGGATTAGAAATTGGCTAAGATCTACACTGCCGCTCGGTTAAGCGGGTATAGGCCGGCTTCTAGACTCTATCTTCTCCTTCTGCTTTTGGGCCTCCTCCCGCCTTTCCTTTTGGAGATCTTGTACGGCGACGTCGGCAGCGTGTTTAGCAATCTCAGCGCTTGTCTTGCCCCGCTGGTTGGCCTTACTATACTTCTTTTTAGGTGGTGGCTGCCAGCGAGCCCTTTAAGGAACCTTAAATGGAGCGCCCTTAGGTATTAATCGAAGCTCTACCTGTCTAGTTAAAATAGCCATTTAGGCCACCTTAAAGTCTTCAAATTTATTAGCAAGCTCGCCTATTTCTTTAGTAGGAAGGTCTTTAATAATATTAAGGAGATAGAGAACCGATAGCTAGATCCTAGTGAGAGCTTCTAGGTGCCCTAGCAGAGGGTCGCCCTGGAACGCCATATCCTTAATATATCGCGGCTGCCAATCTGGAGCGGTAATTAGCTTTATTGCAACATACTAGCGAGGGTGGATTAAAGTTGGCGATATAGGAAGCCTCTGCATTAAGCACCAAATAAGTATATAACGACAGGGGAGGCTATATTAGTAGGGGTCCTCGCAGTCGCAGTCGTCCTGCTTCTACTCCTAATTAGCCCACTCCTGCTTTTCCTTATTCGTTAAAGCTCTCGCACCACGCATAGAGTTAAAGATTCGCTTAAGCGCATAGTGTGTCACTACACTGTTAATCTGCGTGAAGTGGTGCTGAAAGAGATCTAGGGTGGTAATTTGGGGGAGGGATATTTCGGATGTATATTCGGATTTAATTAACTCCGTACACAATATTAAAATCCACTTCTTTAGCTCAATTATAGTATCCTTAAGGCTTAATTAATAATTGGTAAAGTATTTCAATCCTCTATTAATACCCTTACCTCGTTGGCTTGCTACTGTACCTAAATTTGGAAGGTGTCTAGTAAGGGAGTAAGCGGTTAAAGAAAAGTCAACGTCAAAATAAGGTTTTTACGCCGGGGAACAGAATATTGCCATAAGATATTTGGATAAGCTTTACTATAGGCCAGCCTATAGTAAAGCTCATTTAAATGCCTTATAGCGATATTCTGTTCCCCAGTTTAAAAGTTAACCTAATATAGAAAGCTTACTAAAACTTACTTAATATAACAGGTAATTATCTGGCTCTCCTTTTTAATATATATAGTCTGAAACCACACCTTATTGCACGGGTGTAGCTTATTTAGGACTGCCTTTTAGTTAACTTTAAGCTCTGCCACCGTTTTAGATTTTAGGTAGGGCCAAAATAGTTCCTTTACTACCTTCCTCTCTTCCGCCAAGTAGCCATATGGCCTCTTAGCCTTTATCTAGATCCCCTTATTAATCCGCTTCTTTATTGCCTTCGCGGCATGCCACTGGTAGTACTAGAGAACAACTATAATTAACTGCCCTACTAATAAGGCGGCTGCAAGGCCCTTACCAAAATTAGTAATAATAACTTTAGGTAGCCGTTTCCAAAGTTTCTACTAAGCAGACTTTAGTAAAAAGGTCCAATCTAGCTAAGACTCGCTTTTAATAAACGACTGCATTACCGGGAAAGAGGACCCTATATTAGTAACGCCAGTAATAATAGCCAATAAGAGCTTAGATTGATTGGTATTAAATATAGCATCCATTTAGCAGCCAAAGTTGGTAATAAACCTTTACGCTAAATCTACCTAGATAGGAAGCCAGAACACAAGCTACTAGAGACTCTAGGCTATTAAATAACCTAATTCTGGATTAATTATATAGGTATATTAAGACCGGTACTTAAATCCATGCTGGTGGAGAAGCAGCTCAAGCGCGCCAAGCGCTCGCGGCTGGCCCTTAGCTCCACTAGGAAGGCCGCTTAACAATTATATTAAGCTATAGTATTTCTTCTTGCTTATTTATAACTCCCGGGCAGAAAGCTAACGCTATACAGTAAGATAGGTCTCTTAAGTTGCCCTAAGAGCGTAGGCTTCTGCGGCTGCCTCTTTAGCCTCTAGTAGTCAATTCTAGTGGCCAATATAAGCAAGGGGATTTGCGATAAAGTCGTGCTCTAAAGCCTTTAGAGTATCTAGACTAGAGTGCTTGGCACGCGTAATAGTCGCCACCCATCCTTTAATATCACCTATATGGCCAGGAAGCTTCTTCTAGGCCACCTAAATACACCAGCCGCAGTTCTTTTAGTGTACCTTAGTGGCCTCTCACTACCAGTTGCTATTCTTACCACAGAAGTCGTCTAACTTGCGGTAATTCCGGGTATGCTTACTATGGTGTTTGCAGCCAAAGATATGGTGCGGCTATAGAGCGGCTTCATCGCCTAAGGATAGTGTAACAATAAAGAAGCCTTTGCTGAAGGCGTAGTCCTAGTATTAATTAAACGCAGCGTTAGGATCCTTAAAGGCCTCACCATCGTATAGCTCTAAAAGGTAGTGGGCGGGCATAGAGTTAACCACCTTTTTTATTACTGGAGCCAGGTCCAGGTGTAAATAGTGGTTTAGCTGCCACTCTAGACGTTAGATTTCAACTTCTGGTAATAGCGATTAAAGCCATTACGGAACAGGATTATTTGTATTGTGTACTAAAGAAGCAGAAGCCGTACAATATTTATAACCGCCCGGGGTTGGAGTTCTAGGAGGAGGCAGAGGAGAGAACGACTCCTATATAAAGGCCTGTGCTAAGCTCCCTATATCCGCATACCATGGCCGGCGAAGCCAAGATGGGGTTAACGGAGCCTAAGGAACCTTACGCCAAGCAGCTAGAGCAACCTAGCGAAGGGGGGGTGAAGTATTAAGGACTTTAATGGAGTTACTCTGGCGATTACTAGGTTTTCGTACTGGAGCAGCAGAGGCAGTATAGGCAGTATAGGTAGTAGGGCGACGCTGCAGGAGCTTATTAAGGTTAGGAAGAGTTAAATCAATATTAAATAAAGAGCCATCGGCCATGCTATATAGTAGGAAGTTGATATAGGCTTTGCATAGTATAGATTTGGAACAACTTTATAGTAGAAAACTTTCAGAAACTTGCTATTAAAGTTATTTAACTTCGGCGTTATATCTGTAAACCTAGCACTAATATTTACTTTATAAACCGTTCAGGACTTTTAATCTGTATGATAAGCTATCAATTCCGCGCCCCGGACTAGTCCATTTACTACGTAGTTGCATAAATATTCTATGGTGTAAGTTGCGGTAAGGACATGCTTTTTTGAAGTTCTTCCACACTCTTGATAGTGGCCCGTGCGTACGTTAGTAAGCGCTTATTAATTATGGTTGTGTGGGATGGTTGTGCCCGGAGACTCTCCGTAGAGTTATAGCCAATTTAGAAGCTTCCTAAACACCTCAGGCCTTATATAGGTGAGGCTTATAAGCCGTGCCTCATGGCTGTAAAGTAACTCTGTCGTCCACCTTGTTCCTTTCCATATATCAGTATACTGAGTATAAATGCCGCCTAGAAACAGACTTATTGCGACCACGAAGGTCAAGCCAATAATATCATACAGGGCTTGCAGATGCGACAGCAGTGTTGTGATTGGGGTAGGTGGAGGCGCCATATCATAAGAAGTCGTCACTTTGGCGCGTATGTGGGAGCTCCAGATTGAACTAGTGCCAAGAACCTCAGTTTAACTACCGTATACAGTATAGCTTTCAAATTTGACGCGCTTACCGATCTGAAGGAGCTTCAGATCAGAAAGTCGTCAGATCTACCAAACAACCACCTCAGAATCAGATTTGAGCTCCAGATCGGTTGTATTCTGGAGCCTCCAGATTGAATCTGAAGTTGCAACTGAACGCAGCCTAAGGGAGTGTTCGGTTGCAATCTGAGGTTTTTTTAATCTGAGGTTGCTCCGTGCTTTCACCAGCGTCAACTAGTAGATATTTAGCGGCGCTTGATCTGGTAGTCGTACTCAATCTAATCTAAAGCCGAGTGTTCGGTTGAGCGCTCTAGGAGCCCTGTATCGCGTACGCCGCCATTAATTTGAAGTCACTCGAGCAGCTTCCTAAACACCTCCGGCCGCATCCGCGTCACGTTATAGAGCCTCCGCTTATGCCCATAGAGTAACTGCGTCGTCCACACCGTCCCGCGCCATATATCAGTGTGTTGAGTATAAACGCCGCCCAGTTAGAAAAGAATTGCGAAGGGAAAAATCAGGAGAAGGACTGTAGCTGCAGCAGCAATATCGTCGGTGGGAGGGGTGGTTGGGGCATACTGGGTAGGGTAGACGATTGGGCGCATGCACGAACAGAGTTCCAGATTCAATCTGGAATCTGGAACTAAAACTAAGGGCTCCTTATTAATCTGACGCCAAGAGCTTCAGTTCAACTACTATATACGGTATAGCGTGCGCTTGCCGATCCGGAGGAGCTTCAGATTGAAAAGTCGCCAGATACACCGAACATTCGCCTCTAGATCAGTGTAAGGGATATTATTGCGGACACCTCGGGTTGCCTTCAGGACAACCTCCGGACGCCCCTCGGATGGTCGCCGGTCACGTGCCTGAGGCACGTGCCCGTAGTATATAGTCTCCACGATCCCAGAGGCCTTACCTCCTCAAGGATTCGTCTCTCTCACCAATCTATCCTGTTCCACAATCGTGT
>Ga0307507_10006029_pt1 | contig 19093 bp, 8 predicted proteins | sample 7_EM_MG_FD_207223 | JGI IMG/M metagenome (GOLD analysis project Ga0307507, IMG submission 207223) | Populus trichocarpa ectomycorrhiza microbial communities from riparian zone in the Pacific Northwest, United States - 7_EM | ecosystem: Host-associated > Plants > Roots > Unclassified | place... | reverse complement strand
TTACCTTAATTGCATGTCAAGAAATATATAGTTACCTTTTAAAGTTACTAAGTAGGTTAATTGCGTGTTAAGAAATATATAGTTAGCTTTTAAAGTTATTAAGTTAGTTAAATTGCATATTAAGTTAGTTAATTGTATGTTAAGTTAGTTAAATTGCGTGTTAAGTTGGTCAATTGCATATTAAGTTAGTTGAATTGCGTGTTAAGTTAGTTAATTGCGTATTAAGTTAGTCGAATTGCGTGTTAAATTGGTTAATTGCATATTAAGTTAGTTAAATTGCGTGTTAAGTTAGTTAATTGCGTGTCAAGTTAGTTAAATTGCGTGTTAAGTTAGTTAATTGCATGTTAAGTTAGTTGAATTATATATTAAGTTGGTTAATTGCGTGTTAAGTTAGTCAATTGCATATCAAGTTAGTTAAATTGCATGTTAATTACGCGAAACGCGAAAATCAAAGTCTACTTAAATCTTATCCTGCGAATATTTTCCCAATATACTATACCAACTTAGTTTACTATCGCACTTTGCGTTATTATATATCCTTAATATTAACTTAACCTATAACCTAATTAATCTTTGGATTGTACTTCTATAACTAAGGCATTTCTAGTATCGCCTCGTCCTGTCCTAATAGTAGAATATTAAAAGATATTCTAACTGGTCTCCCTTTAATAGTTATCTAAATAGGTCCTATTTTAAGATTAATAATACCTCCTCTATAGGCTATCTAATCTCCTGAAATTGTTATAAGTAGATATAGGTATTTTTTTTATCTATATAGTAACCCCATTCTTTCTACTACTTTTGGTAATATATAGTTCCTAATTGCTCTACTATCTACTAACGCTTTAAACTGCTAATCTTGCTACTTAGCTCTTAAATTTAGGTACTAACCTTAAATTCCTTTAAGGGTTTAAGGCTTTAATACTAGTTCCCTCTAGTTTTATACGCCTCCCCTTTTCCTAACTGTTGGCTGCTAGATCCTGCCTGTACTTAGTTTAACTTTAGCCAATACTTAGTTTATTTCTTTTCCTCTATATACTATAGATAAGTGTTCTCTGGGCACTTCTACTACTATTATCCGTCTAGGTATTCTTCTATAAGGAATCTTCCTAGTTAAAGTGTTAAGTCCCCTTAACCTTATACTTCTACTAGGTGCTAACTATATATATACTTAGCGTTCCTAAACCGCTTTTCTTCTGGTGCCTAATATATCTTTACTAGGTACTTCCAGTTCTTATCTTTAGGTACTCTATACATATTATATATGTTATCTATATAAGCTATCCACAATAGTATATAATACGCTATATATTTTAGGTTAACTCTTAGTTTGTTTTTATTTTTAAGTTTAAACCTATACCTAGTTAACCTAACCACTAGTATTTCCGCTACGGGTACTAAGATTTATCGCTTACTTTTTTAGTCCCTAGATCCCTCTTCTAGGTTTCTTAATATTATAATTAATACTCCTTTAATATAACTTATGCGTTTCTCCGTAATGGGTTAGTCTTAGACAACTTTTTTGTCTAGCTATATATAAAAATCTACCTATTTATTGTTGTATTATTGCCTATACCACTTTCCGTACAACTGGTTTAGTGTGTATAGTCTATCCATTAGAAAGTACCTTGTTATTACTATATTATAATATCCTTTAGTATGCCTTTCTTTAAACCTGGTTAGAATATCTAGATCCTCTTCTTATTCCAGTTTATCTAACTATTTTACCCTAGGTGTCCCTACACTCGGCCTATTAGTAACTCTTTATAGGGGTGCTCTGTCCCTTATATAACCTAGTATAGCTAATCTCTTATCTAGCTTTTGCTCTTACTATATAATAATTCTTGTTCTAAACTTATCTATAGTTTCTTGTTTTCTGCGTCTTATAGCTAGATCTTTGTAGTCGTCTTACTTTTTAATCCTAGTATTAACTATTTAATCTTTAGGCTAAACACTATATTTACCTAGAATTGCTAACGTTCTTATTTATTCCCCAAACTTATAGTTCTTAAACTTGTATTCTGTACTTATTTGTTTATTACTAAACTAAATTACTACCCTTTTCTATTAGTTTTCGTCCGTTATGGGTCCTTAGGTATATCTTATCTTACTTTAAGAATCTTAAGCTTTTTATATCTTTTCTTAAGAATTTTAAGCCTGTGGCCTTTTGCCTTTATTAAGTAATAAGCTAGCACTAGTAGTTATCTACTTGCTTAGTTTCTTCTAAACATTACTCCTATTGTCTTATAAAGCGATGGAAATCGTATCTAATAGTGTTATAATGTCCGTTACTAAACCTTATTTGGTAATAGTTTCAGTCTTTACTTCTATTTCAACTTCTTTAAGGTCTGTATACTCCTAATAAGCTACCCTTATTACCTTATTATCGGTAAATGCTTCGCCTATATCAAATTTGTTGTCCTTAATGTCCAATCTATAAGCTAGTTCGTTGGTTCCCTTAAACTTAGATAACAATGGCTCCTATAGCTAATAGCTTGCGCTATACTTAGCGTCCTTATAAATTTAGTATACGTTATTATAACAATACGTAAAACTATTAATTAAATATTCTTTTATTTCTTATAGTACACCATTGTCCCTCTGTATATATGTGCTGTCTGCTGGTCTAGTTCCCTTTACTATATAGTTACTTTAACCACCTCTATAGTCTCTGGCGAAATGACCTTATTTTCCATAATTTATGCAAGCTCTATCTTTAAACCATTTTTCTTACTATAGAGTCCGCCTAAATGTTTTCTACTGCTAAGATTTCTGGTTTGGCCTCTACTCCTAGGTCCTTTAATTACTTAATCCTTAACTTCTAGGTTTCCATGGTTTCTTTTCCTATTTTTAGGTTTCTTTAGTACTGCTTAGGTCCATTAGCTCTACGCTATTCTATAGTTTTTAACTCTATATCTATTGTTGCGTACTCTGCGCCTTATACAACTATGGAACTCTGTCTTGCCCTCTCTTAGCTTGTTCCCTTTAGTAGATCCTATTATTAATTTTTATTAACTAATCTATTAACTCCCTTAGAGTATCCGTATCTTTTATTAGAATAATTACGTCCTAGACTTTAGCCTTAAGTCCCTATTTATACTGTGCTATAAGTGCCCTGTCGTTCCACTTAACCTATATAGCTAATATTTAAAACTATGTTGTATACTTAATTACTAAAGTGCGTTATACTAAGTTCTAAAGCTTTTATTCTGCTATAGTTATGGCCTTTAGGTCTCCAAATATCTATATTAGTTGCTTTACAAACCTATTCTAACTAGTAAATATATACCATACGTCTTAGTTAGTAGTTGTTATACCATTAGCCTATATTTCCGTAAGATATAGCTTAAACCACTTAAGTGCCCTCCCCGTTAGGAACAATCCTATATAGGCTACTTAATCTAATAATGTTGCTAACTTCGCTCCTTCCTGTACTACCTTAAAGTATATCTACGTAAGAAATCCTTTAAGCTTTAACTTCTCTCCTAAGAATTATTTAATTAAAGGTAACTTAATCTTTACTGCTCTAATTCTATTAATGCATTCTTTAAGTATCCTATTATTGTCTTATAAGTGATTAACTATTTCCTGTAACTAACCTCGTATAACTACTTAAGAATCCCCCTTGTCCATACTAGTATCACCTAGCCCTGAGGTTATGGCTGCCGTTAATATTGTTGCAACTAGTGCTCTTAGTAGCATATTATTCGATCTCTCTATTTAGTACCATAACCTTGGTAGTGAATGTGTAACGGAACCTTATAGTAGAAACTACGGTGGGTTCTATTAATAGGCTAGGTATATAGGTATAAATAAAATTAACAACGTAATAATAACTGGTGGAGTAGTTGCCTAATAGATTAACTCTAATTGTATTCTAAGATTTACTACAAAGAGAGAACTATCTGGGTAGGGACTATGGTCCTTTAAATATATAACCGTACTTCTAAGAAATCCCTTTGCTCTATTTACTCTGTCTGCTCTGTCTACTCTGTCCTATAGATTACATAGATTATATAGATTATACAGATCATATTATATAACCTCAGCTACTATTCCTCGTCACATAGTTCCACTGGATCCATCCTGGACCGTGCCTGTATTAACCAACTAGCTTCCGCCGACTCTTCTCCAAGTAGTCGTAGCATCGTACTTAAAGCGTCCGTAACACGACTCTTAAGGGCGCCTATATATAAGCCTATGCTGGCGCCTTATTTAAAGGAGAGCTATTAAAGACGCAGGCTGCGCAGGCTGCGTATAATAGCCGTAAATTAGGCAGCCGGAAGATCCTCCTAGCTAGAGGGCCTATATACGTTAAGGACGCTCAGCGTATAAAGAAACAACGCCAAGACAACGCTTAATAGGAAGAAGCTTTAGCTCTTATAGCTAAGCTAGAACTCTAGAGAAAAAGGGCTAAGCAAAAGTTCTATACAGAGGTTCTTTTTGCGCTTATAAAGTTCACCCAGAAGAAACTCTAACCCGTATATATCTTTAAGGGCGATCACCGCCCTCTATTGCGCGTGTTTTGGGTGCATAACTATAGGCCTAAGGCCCTTCCTGTATGCATAAGGGGCTTTATATGTAAAGCTATAGGCCTAATGACCTAAGTAGGAAGGAAACGCGTGGCTAAGATGAAAGCGTACGCCGTGGTAAAACGGCCCTAAAGTGCAACACTAGAAGAAGATCAGATAGAAGGGGCCCTTCTAATAGATTTGCCACGCGAATAGCTTCAATTATAGCCTGGTTTGGTGGCAATTGGCCTAATATATATAAAGTTACGAATTATTTTGTATTGAGGGTGTTTTTGTGTTGAGGGCGTAGGCCCCCACTAGGTGGGGGCTGCGCAGCATTCGAAGAACCCGACGGGGCCCGAGTAGTGGATACTTGTCCGTTCGACGCCCCAGGCGGATTTTGGGCAGATCGGTCAGGTGAAAAGCACCCTGCTTTGGCGCGCTTACATCCTGAGGATTGCGCCCAGGTGGGCTTTAAAATCGTCGACCTGGCTGCGCCCACCTGGTGGAGTCGACCTGCCCAAAAAAAAGTTATCGAACGTACCCTCCTCAGTCTGCATGTTCGCAATTGTATCTTAAGCGATGTAAAATCTTTGCTGTTTTCTTGGACCTGCTACTCGGATCGGCATCATGATAGTATAAAAGCGGCCTTGGCTTTGGAATGCGAGCTTGGACGACCAGAACTGCAAGCGGCCTTTTAGCTCTGCCCATTCCGCCTCAAGCCCATCGTTCTCACGGTATGTCGAACCCCCAATCCCGAGGCTTGGCACGATAGAAGATTATCAAGAGTGGAATTATTAAGCTAACGAAGCACGGTAATAAAGGAACCCACCACATCGTCATAACAATTGCGACAATCCTTATACCGCGCACTCCTATTCAACACATAGGCCTAACAGCAATAAATTTAGAGATGGCCATGGGGATACACAAATGTGTGAATCTGCTTGCGATGTTCCAAGTGATGAATTGGCGTCAATAGCGATCCAGTCTACCTCAAGTGGTCCAGGACCAATTGAAGGTCACACCATTAGTCGTACCCCGGAAATATGTTTTTGTGCGGTATGTTTAGAGCCCTTGCCCTAGGCTGGATATGAAACAAGCGGCTTTCCGCGCCTCTTTTTGAAGAGTCGAGAAAGTTTCAACCCTATATATGCTAAGATCTTCGAAGATATGTGACGTAAAAGCTAAGCTATTCGATACCCCGGGAATTTTTGAAGCCTGCACCCTCTCACTTGCGAAAGAAACAGATCGTCAATATTATGAAGTGGTCATCGTCTGCCGCGAGAGTTTTTATATATTGCAGTCTGCTAACGGTACAGACATCGCTGTACTCAATAAACATACTACTCGGTGTCTTCAAGATGTACAGGATCGGACATCTATACGATACGAATCATTTATCGAGGTCAATGAATGGACGGAAAGAATCAAAGTTTGGAATCAGACTGGAAAACCGTGTATGCTGGCTCTAAATGTTGTTGTTTACGGTTCCCGCCCTGAGCTTTCCACAATCGGCACAGTTTTCTCTAAAGCTAGGTTGTACTTTCAACATCCTATCCGTTGCCCCCCTGGAATTGAGTATAATAATCCGCATTACCTGAGCTTCTCAGAAATCACGGGTTCAAGCGCCGATACGCTTGTTGCATCTTCTTCGACACAAACAGTTCCGATGCAGTCTCAGTACAGCGTTTTGTCTTGTTTAGAAGATCTTCATCAGCACGGAAGTCTGCGGAGCATACAGGTGAATTCTAGCATTCAGACTGAGCTTCTCGTGTAAGTCCTCTCGATCGGGCCTACCTGTAACATCTTCAGTCTTTAATCCGCCTTCAGCCATCAAAGGGAGGGAGTTGATTACATCGAGAAGAGGGAAGCTGGCACCGTACTCCCTAAAACTTCCTTGTGGAAGCTCGTTCAAAATGGTACAGGCGGCTCTTTGTAAGTTATCTCAGTATCGTCATTCTTGTTCTTGTCTCTCCGGTCCATATATCATTTCTCACATTACTTTGCAGCTACGGGCACGTGATTACTGGCACACGACGACTAAAACTACCCGAGTCCCCGCTAGGCGGAATTCTTGCGGATGAAATGGGTCTGGGAAAGTCGCTGACAATTCTATCGGCTATAGTGGGCTCCCTTTTGAAAGCAGAGAACTTTTCACATTCTAGGAGTCAAGGCCAAAAGCGCGCCACAAAGGCTACGCTGATAGTTGCCCTATCTGTTTGTTAGTCCTACTCTAAACTGGGTCACGTGGATGAAGTGGGATCATAAGACTTATAATGCGTTATAGTAATCATGGATGGTTGGGTCCAAGAAGTGCAGAATTAAGCGTGGACTGACTTTCTCTAGCTGTAGCAACTAACTATACAATAAGACATATCCTTCCCAACATCTTAACTGTTCACAAATATTATGGTCCCAAAAGAGAGACAGATCTAACTAAGTTACGGAATTTCGACGTTGTTTTCATAACTTACGCCACTATTGTAGCGGAATTTTGCAAAGGAGTCAGCTTGATTTACCAACTAGAATATTATAGGCTAGTTCTCGACGAAGGTAAGAATATGGTTCGAGTTAGTGCTATATGACGGCCATTGTCCCTAGTGCTTTTATCAATATTCAATACTTCTCGATAAGGATTTAGTATTTTTCAATATCTAGAAAAAATTATATTATTGAATAATAATATAGATATTTAAATGCTTTTTAATTTATATTAATGTTATTATGGTTTTGAAAAATATTGAATCCTTATTATAATTCTTCTCTGGACTTTGCTATTATCAAATGCTAGATATAGCTAATTATGACCTTCTATAGCCCATTTTATTCGTCATCAAGAAACGAAGCAATTTCGGGCGGTCTCGACAATCTCTGTAAAGTTCCGCTGGTGTCGAACTGGATCGGATTTCCTTACCACTATCTTACTACTGTCTTCAAGTCTAGAACCCTATGTCTTAATACCCCGCTACTTACCTCGTATGTCTTATTGAATGTCTCATCGAAGGTCTTAATACCTGTTTCCATTACCAATTCTGACTAAATGACGACTACGTCGTTATTATATTTGCTACCTATTTTATGTATATAGAGAGCTTCTAGAGCCCTCTTTAGTAGACAGAGTTCCAGTGTTCCTAATAATCCTATTAAATCGCCGATTCCATCGCGATTGCCATGGCAACATAATCGGATTCAATCGATCGGGTCTAATTCTATCGCGATTGTTAATTGCAATCTCTAATTGCCACGCCGACAGGGGTAAAGGATAGGGGTGGCAGAGCCGCATCTCTATATCAGGACTTAGCTCTATTTATAACAGCTTAAATAAATGCCTCTAAGACGAAGCTTAAATAATGCTATATATATAAAGATACTAAACTAAGAAGAAGAAGAAGAAGAAAGATTATTAGGGGTTATTTAGGCTAATATATTACAAGGGCCGCTAAGGCGCTAGTGGTAAGCGAGCTAATAGCAATTTTCTATACTAGGTATGGAAAATCATTATTAGTTTAGCTAGGGGTGGTAAGCATAACTAATATCTTTATAGTAGAAATTAGTGGAGTTTTATGGGCTTAGTAGAGGTTGTGGATATTGCGGATATTATAGATATATTGTAGATATATTGCAGACATATTACAGACATATTGCAGATATATTGCTATAGATTGCCACAGATTGCGGTAAATTACAGTGGAAAATAGTAGATTATAATGGAAGGTATTATAGGGTATATCCCGTAACACTAAGGGTTAATTTGTGGTACTATAGTTAACATAATTATTTCTAGTTAAAGCGGTTTGCTATATACCAGTATTAAAGATACTTAGAAGCCTTAATAATATCTTCTTTTATCCTTATACAGTAATTGGAGAGTAAGAGCTTTGTAGAGCTAAAAAGGCGCTTATATTTTAAGCTTATAGCTAGTATAGCTATTATATTAAACGCTATGCGCGCTAATAAGGGCTATTGGCTTTTATGAGCCTTCTACTACCTATAAATATTAATTAGCTCCCTAGGCTTTATGATAACCAATTTAATCTTTATATATTGCTTAAATTTATCCTCCTCTTCGCCCTATTAATTATCGTTATAATTAGAAGGGTATAGAAATTAGTTAAAGTTGCTTAGGTCTTATTATTTTGCGGAAGGAAGGATATAAAGGCTTATAGAAGGTTTAGTAATATCTTTATAAGCTATTAACTATAGTGTTTTAACTGCTTCTTTAGCTTATGCAATCTAATCCGGCCTCCCCTTCTAGTGGCGCTTAAGAAATTGTGATTTATGTTCTAGGTAAAGAAGTATTAAAGTAGTATAGATAGGGCTTTTATCTAATTTCCTGTAATAGCTCTCTAGCTTGCTCCACCTATGCTTAATACTTTAGAGGATATATCTATGGTTAGCAAGTATAATATCCATCTACTTAAAAATCTGTAGAGCATTCTTAGCTGTTAACTGCTTTTAGCTTATAAGCTCTGCTCTATACTCTACAGCCCTCCTTTCCAATGTCCCTAAGAGGTATTTTATGGTTGGTAAAGCCTTTTATAAAGCTCTATATAATCCTATTTAAGCCTAGCCTTTGGTACGCTTTGTAAGCATATAAAAAGGTTAAAGGATTTCTTTTATTTAGATAATAGTATCCTAATTACCATTAGAAAGTTTATTTAGCTTAGAAAGAGAGCTCTTATTCTTCTTAATATAACGTTTAGTAAAAAGATTAATGGTATCTCTAAGATTAAGAGCTTGTTTAATTATTAAAAACTAGGAATTCTAGTATATATCATTATCCTATATTAGGATAAGAGGATCTTTTGTCTTAAGATTTTTATCTAAATGTCCCTTGGTTTCTATTATTGGCTCTAGCTCTTTTACTTCTTTATATACCTTTGCTAGGAAATTCTCCTATTGCTATAGTGTAAGGCGGATATAATTAATAACATTATGAAGCTTGCCTAATGCGCCTTTACTCCTCTAGTGCTGTAATGCTGCCTTCTTATCTCTAAGTATAGCCGCAGTAGTAATATCTTTCTTAAAGACTTTAGGATTTTTACTAAAAAGCATTACTTTTACTAAGAGGTTTAAAATATGGCCAAGACAGTAAAGGCAACGGTATTCTTTTATATCTTTAATATTGAGTCGTTTAATTATAGCGCTAATATAAGTATTATTTAATCTGGCGTTATCAAGGACAAAATAGCCTATTTTATTAATGATTTTGTAGGTCTTAATAATAGCAATAATAGCTTTCGCAATATTCTCTCTAGAATAAGGGCCTTTAAGACGACGTAATCCAAGTAATATAGTCTCTACTTTATATTTAGAGCTTATATAATGGCCAAAGACTCTAATAAATGTAAGATGATTAGGTAAGGTCTAAAGGTTATAAGATAAGTAAATAAGGCTTTTGCTTTCTTAAAGCTGCTTTACAATATTAGATTATTGCTACTAAAAATCCTCTATAATCTATACTTGTATAGTATTACCACTTTTAGGGATCTACTCTGCGAGCTTTATATTAAAGATAGTAAGAAAGGCTTAAAACCAGTTATTCTTAACCTGTGAAAATGTAATATGCATTATAACAATCCACTAGATAAGCTACTGCTTTAGAGTTTTAAAAGTAAAACGTATAACCTATTTAATCTATATATTATCATCTAAAGGCTCTAATAGTGTTTTATTGCTAGCGTTGGCGGTATAGAGGGCAGGGAGGATAGTAAACTCGTCAGTTTAAGAGCTTATTTTTGTGATAGAATGATCTGCTTTAAGATAGCTTTTTAGATAGAATATAGAAGTTGTCTTATAGGCCTTAAACCGCTTGTTATTCCAGTATTTTAAGCATAGCTAGAACTACTATACATTATCCTTACAGTATATTTCTTTACCGTAATTCTAAAACTAGCCTTTCTTCTTTCCTTTTGTAGCTAGCATTTGTTTACCGCGTAAGTAAGTCTTTCCACCTTCTTAAAGAGTAAAATCATTATTATTTAAAGGATTTAAAGGATCTAAAGGTGAAAATTTAATAGGGGTACTAATGGAGCAATTTTGGAGCTGACGCGACAGTGAGGTTAAAGCGGAGGTAAATTCGGTTTCTTTGGTCTTAGAAGCCATTAGCAGTTAATATCTTAAAAAATAAGCACTTTTATACTGGAATTTTGATAGATAAGTGCTTGCTTTAGAAGATTTTTTAGATATACGTAGTGTCCTACAATTACGATTGTTAATTATAATTTAATTAAGCCAATTAGGATTACGGTCTAGGCAATCCGATTGCAATCTAATTGGCTTGGATTATGGATTATAGATAGTCCGATTAACTAAGTCTGATTTGATTATTAGGAATACTGCAGAGTTCTCATCCTAATTGTCCGTTTGACAGCTGGTGTTTAACGGGAACACTAATACAGAACTCTCTGTGTGACCTCGGCGCCTTAATCAAGTTTCTTCGGGTACCTCAATTAGAGGCTACTGGAGCATTCCGTTATTACATTATCAATCTTATCGAATCTGATGACCGAGCCGGGTTCGAGAATCTCCGCCATTTGTTGGAATTTATTTTCTTGCGGCGTACAAGTGATATTCTTGGTCTTCCCAAGCCAACTACGAACACTTACTTCTTGGAACTTTCCGCCATAGAAAGTGAGGAATATTTGAGTGTTGGGGAAACTTGTCGTCAGGAAATCAACAAAGCCGTCAGCGGGCGTCATCACTCAAAAGCCTATTCTGGTATTCTACAAGCTATTTTGGCTCTTCGTTTACTATGTAATCATGGCACACATGGCGATTTTTTCCAGAGCCTGAACGGAGCACTGCCTTCAGATCCAGATGAAGCCATATCTTTGCTACAGCAGAACGATAATGCTGTCTGTACTTACTGCTCATGCGACGTAACTTCAGTCGGGAAACCAAACGATCCGTTATCCGGCGTTCTCACGGTCTGCTCGCATATTTTTTGCGCAGACTGTTTGCCACAGTACAAGGCCGATTTGGACAAGGCTGGGGAATGCCCTAAAGTTCAATGTCCTGTATGCAACCGCACGATTGGGAAAAACTTCTTAGCATCCAAAACTGCAAGAAATTTTCAACTAAAATCCAGGTCTTCATCGCCAAGATCACCTGTACTATTTACCGATTGCGATATTAGCAGCGGCATCTCTACAAAAGTATCTAATCTTATCCAAGACCTTGGAAGTCATCTATATACGGATAAAAGGTAGATTTTCAGATTCCCTCAGCAGCGGTTCTAAACATATTATTGGCTGAATTTCTCAGTAGAAAGCATTTGGGGTGTTGCATATTGCAATGCAAGATTTAGTGCACTTTACTGTTTCATAGTTTTTATGAAAACGGTCTTTTGAAATCATAAACTTGCTAACATATCTTGTCATTCCAAGCATCGAATTCTCGGCTTGGAAGAAATCTCTAGATTTGGTGGCTCGATTACTAGTAGCCAAGAATATACCGTTCATTACTATTGACGGCTCGCTATCGCTCCCGCGTCAAAGCAAGGTGCTCTTAGACTTTCAGAAGAACCCAGAGACTACAATACTGTTGATGACGCTTGGGACTGGTGCGGTGGGGTAAGCACTCGCCCATCGCAATTAAAGTTTATTTTCGTCCCGTAGACTAATTGCTAATCTAGACTAAATCTGACCGCTGCCTCAAGAATTCATATTTTAGAACCACAGTGGAATCCCTCGGTGGAGAACCAAGCCATCGGCCGTGCTGTGCGCCTCGGTCAGAAAAGACAGGTAACCATTATCCGGTACATTATGAAGAATACTGTGGAGGAGGTGAGCACGATGCAGTCGAAACCCCCTCTAATGGATTGATCTGACAGTTCTGTATAGTACATCCAGTCTCGTCAATCGAGGAAGTTACAGCTGGCATCAGCGGGCTGGGAGAAGGAGAGCGATGACAAGGAAGACCAAAAGTTGAAGAAAATAATGGTTAGTCCTTTCATAGATGCGGAATCTTTCGGGCATCATATTTGAGGCTACAAACACTGACTGTTAACTTTCGCCTAGGAACTACGATCAGTCCTACTCAGAGACAATTAGGGTAGCTTGACTACCGTTACGAAGGTCGAAAAATCATCGGTGACAGACGATAGAACTAGGGATGCACATAATTAACGTAATCGTAGTCAGCCCATTGATTTTGATTATTATAAAATCACCGCACCCGATTCTGATTGATTACATTGATTACATACTAATTTCCTAATTAGGATTAGATTGATGTTGCTTAAGAGAGGCTCTATGAGTCGTGCTTACTACTTAATTCTCTTAGTAAGTTATGATTGAAAAGGAGCTCCCGATGAGATACGCGTTGACGCGTATACAATAACTTTTCCTAAAATCCCGCACGGACGTTTTTTGTATGTAAAACAGCAGGCTCGGCGCTTTTTGGTTAACGCCAACTATGGTAGGAAAACCAATAAACAACTTTCTCAACACTAAAGCTTTATCACCACATTCTATTCCTACCTGTTCTTACTACAGGTGATTGTATTGATTATAATCATAACTTACGTAACTAATAGAATAGTGTAACCGACTACCAGTACACCGCCAAATTACTACTCTAACTCGCCTGCATGTCACACTGTTCCCATTTCAATTACCTACACCTTGACTCGCTTACCGACTCGGTCACTAACTTAGTTAACTACCCCTTTATTGTCTACACCTTTCTCATATATATATAGAGGCTCTAGAGCTACATTTACAATCAAGTCGCTTGTTTAATTCACACACTGCAAAGCTTACAAATAGTTATATGCACCCCTGGATAGAACGGACTTCTCAACTGATGCAAGACTGACTGGCTTAGTTCGGCGCACCAGACGCCCTAAACTTCCCCATTGAATGGGCCATGCATTATTTAATTGTAGTTAAGCCGTTTCCCCAAGCCACGCTTGCCTGTAAAGGATAGGAGATGTGCGATATGGATGCACGCATATTCCCCGCTTGACTAACAGAGTAAGAGCAGATCCCTTGTCATCTGCAAGCCGTGTGATATGGAAGTACATGAGCCACCTCGGCGGAGTCGTAATCCCCACTTTAGGCTGTTGATGGATTTGGGAGATCTGGGAGGTATTGCTATGTTCTTGAGGAGTCCAATTTACTGTACGGCTGTCGGCCCCATCATGGGCGGGATAGCGGGTTAGGGGCATGCCGGCTAACTTGCGATAGTCAGCCCTGCCATGTGGAATGAACTCAACTATACTCCACCAATTAGCCCCGGAAAACCTCGGACTGTGGGCATGAAGCCCTTGATACATGTGCTGTTGTAGCCGACTACGGTACCCTGCCAAACTACCACTGTTTTACCTGCGTATCGCCTGCGTATCACTTACGTATCACGCTGTTTTAGTTACGTATTAGTCTCCCCTTTCATTTATTTCCATACCTTCCTCGTGTATATAGAGAGGCTCTAGGGCTACATTTTACAATCAAGTCGTTTACTCAATTCTCCCGCACTGCAAAGCTTACAGCTGTCTCCACAACTCACCCTATGTGGAAATTCACATCCTCCGTTCCCCACTTGATCCGGAAAACGGATGCTCTTTTGCTACGTGATTGACTCGCATAACTGATTCACTGTGGATATTTCTCAATCGGATTTGTGTTTATCGACTTTCATATGTTTCGTTGTTCCTACAGGCCTTCTGCCGAGTCGTGGAGACAGGCACCCATGTTAGTGTGTGCTTGGCTGCTGAAATATGCGGTGATCCTCCTCAAAGAATATGATCCCGCTATTTTTCTGCTTGTCCTTACTTGCAGAAAACATTGGGTCACCTCTTGCTTTCCTTCCAGCAGAGCCCCTGTCGCTATTCTCTCCTGTCTTCTGAATCCTCACACCTACCGTCACTATGAAATTCTTTAGCCTTTCGCTCTTGCTCATGTCGTCTATTGCGCTTGTAGTACATGGAAATGAGGAGAGGCAAGATATGGTATCTCTCTCCGCATCAATGTATGTAAACTGCTTCTCTAAAATTAGAAAATCCTGGAATTTGTGGAATCAAAGAATAATTTCAGGGCCTCTTGGAGCAAGGAATTACCGACTGATACCAAGAGCATTTCACTCCCTAATGTAGTCACAACTTGGTTGGGGATGTTAATCCTCCACCATCTTCCCTTATGGCTGCGATTATGACTGGCGTCCCCGCGTTTGTTCTGGTGCAGCTCATCAACCCCTCCGGCCGCAGCTCTATCGCTGCCGAATTTATGGCTGGAGCAACCCCCTCTTGGTATTAAGCATTACCTTCGCCCGTTAAAAGTTACATTATTAGCATACAGGCTGCTATAGCCAGTGTTCCCAATAATCCTATCGAATCGCCGATTCCATCGCGATTGCCATGGCAATACAATCGGATTCAATCGATCGGGTCTGATTCCATCGCGATTGTCGATTGCAATCTCCAATTGCCACGCCGACAGGGGTAAAGGATAGGGGTGGCGGAGCCGCATCTCTATGTTAGGACTTAGCTCTATTTATAACAGCTTAAATAAATACCTCCAAGACAAAGCTTAAATAATGCTATATACACAAAGATACTAAACTAAGGAGAAGAAGAAGAAGAAAGATTATTAAGGGTTATTTAAACTAATATGTCGCGAGGGCTGCTAAGGCGCTAGTAGTAAGTAAGCTAATAGTAATTTTCTATACCAGGTATAGAAAATCGTTATTAGTTTAGCTAGGGGTAGTAAGCGTAACTAACATCTTTATAGTAGAAATTAGTGGAGTTTTGTGGGCTTAGTAGAGGTTGTGGATATTGCGGATATTGTAGATATATTATAGATATATTACAGACATATTACAGACATATTGCAGACATATTACTATAGATTACTGTAGATTATAGTAAATTATAGTAGAAAACGGTAGATTATAATGGAAGGTGTTATAGGGTATATCCTATAACACTAAGGGTTAATTTATGGTACTATAGTTAACATAATTATTTCTAGTTAAAGCGGTTTGCTATATACCAGTATTAAAGATACTTAGAAGCCTTAATAATATCTTCTTTTATCTTTACACGGCGATTAGAGAGTAAGAGCTTTATAGAGCTAAAAAGGCGCTTATATTCTAAGCTTATAGCTAGTATAGCTATTATGTTAAATGCCATGCGCGCTAATAAGGGCTATTAGCTTTTATAAGTCTTCCACCACCTATAAATATTAATTAGCTCCCTAGGCTTTATAATAACTAATTTAATCTTTATATATTGCTTAAATTCATCCTCCTCTTTGCCCTGTTAATCATTGTTATAATTAGGAGGGTATAGAAATTAGTTAAAGTCGCTTAGGTCTTATTATTTCGCGGAAGAAAGAATATAAAGGCTTATAGAAGGTTTAGCAATATCTTTATAAGCTATTAACTATAGTGTTTTAACTGCTTCTTTAGCTTATACAATCTAATCCAGCCTCCCCTTCCAGTAGTGCTTGAGAAATTGTGATTTGTGTTCTGGGTAAAGAAGTATTAAAGTAGTATAGACAGGGCTTTTATCTAATTTCCTATAATAGCTCTCCAGCTTGCTCTACCTATGCTTAATACTTTAGAGGATGTGTTTATAGTTAGCAAGTATAATATCCATCTGCTTAAAAATCTATAGAGTATTTTTAGCTATTAACTGCTTCTAGCTTATAAGCTCTGCTTTATACTTTATAGCCCTCCTTTCTAATGTCCCTAAGAGGTATTCTATGGTTAATAAAGCCTCCTATAAAGCTCTATATAATCCTGTTTAAGCCTAGCCTTTAGTACGCTTTATAAGTATATAAAAAGGTTAAAGGATTTCTTTTATTTAGATAATAGTATCCTAATCACTATTAGAAAGTTTATCTAGCTTAGAAAGAGAGCTCTTATTCTTCTTAACATAATATTTAGTAAAAAGATTAATGGCGTCTTTAAGATTAAGAGCTTGTCTAATTATTAAAAACCAGGAATTTTAGCGTGTATTGTTATCCTATATTAGGATAAGAGGATTTTTTATTTTAAGATCTTTATCTAAATGTCCCTTAGTTTCTATTATTGGCTCTAGCTCTTTTACTCCTTTACGCGCCTTTACTAGGAAATCCTCCTGTCGCTATAGTATAAGGCGGATATAATTAATAATATTATAAAGCTTGCCTAATGCGCCTTTACTTCTTTAGTGCTATAATGCTGCCTTCTTATCTCCAAGTATAGCCGCAGTAGTAATATCTTTCTTAAAGACTTTAGGATTTTCGCTAAAAAGCATTGCTTTTACTAAGAGGTTTAAAATATGGCTAAGACAGTAAAGGCAACGGTGTTCTTTTATGTCTTTAATATTAAGTTATTTAATTATAGCGCTAATATAAGTATTATTTAATCCGGTGTTATCAAGGACAAAATAGCCTATTTTATTAATGATTTTGTAGGTCTTAATAATAGCAACAATAGCTTCCGCAATATTCTCTTTAGAATGAGGGCCTTTAAGATAATATAATCTAAGCAATGTAGTCTCTACTTTATATTTAGAGCTTATATAATGGCTAAAGACTCTAATAAATATAAGATAATTAGGTAAGGTCTAAAGGTTATAAAATAAGTAGATAAGGCTTTTGCTTTCTTAAAGCTGCTTTATAATATTAGATTATTATTGCTAAAAATCCTCTATAATCCATGCTTGTATAGTATTACCGCTTTTAGGAATCTACTCTGCGAGCTTTATATTAAAGATAGTAAGAAAGGCTTAAAACCAGTTATTCTTAACCTATAAAAATGTAATATGCATTATAATAATCCACTAGATAAGCCGCTGCTTTAGAGTCTTAAAAGTAAAATATATGACCTATTTAATCTATATATTATCATTTGGAGGCTCTAACAGTGTTTTATTACTAGCGTTGGTAGTATAGAGGGCAGGGAGGACGGTAAACTTGTTAGTTTAAGAGCTTATTTTTATAATAGAATAATCTGCTTTAAGATGGCTTTTTAGATGGAATATAGAAGTTGTCTTATAGGCCTTGAACCGCTTATTATTCTAGCATTTTAAGCATAGCTAGAACTACTGCGCATTATCCTTATAGTATATTTCTTTACTATAATTCCAAAACCAGCCTTTCTTCTTTCCTTTTGTAGCTGGTATTTGTTTACTGTATAAGTAAGTCTTTCCACCTTCTTAAAGAGTAAAATCATCATTATTTAAAGGATTTGAAGGATTTAAAGGTGAAAATTTAATAGGGGTACTAATGGAGCAATTTTAGAGCTGACGCAACAGTAAGGTTAAAGCAGAGGTAGATTTAATTTCTTTGGTTTTAGAAGCTATTAGCAGTTAATATCTTAAAAAATAAGCACTTTTATACTAGAATTTTAATAGATAAGTGCTTACTTTAGAAGATTTTTTGGATATACGTAGTGTCCTATAATCGCGATTATTAATTATAATTTAATTAAGCTAATTAGGATTACGGTCTAGGCAATCTAATTATAATCCAATTAGCTTGGATTACGGATTATGGATAGTCCGATTGACTAAGTCCGATTCGATTATTGGGAACACTGGCCATAGCTACTGGTGGCAATGCGTATACCGGAACTTACTTAGCTCCCGCTATCCCCCTCGCTATGACAGGCTCTGCTGATACTATCACTGGAGCGAACGCTCTCATTTCAACGAAATCGAAAGGCGTTGGTGCACGTCCCACTGCTGCTAGTCTTTCAGGTGCATTTGGGATCCTTGGTTTGGCGATTGCTTTATAGACTGAATTGGAACATTTTAAAATCTTACGAGAGGTTGGATTGACGAAAAGAGAAGTGATGGAGTGTATGCATGAAGCGAAGAATTAAGGACTCCTCACCTGTACTTAATGTGGTGTAGTTGGTGACGGCTATATGTATCACATTGCTTTTGAATGAAATGTGAAATTGATCTTGAGTATGAGAGAACTGCTTTGCTTGATATACGCATTAGAGAAGAGTGTGAAGATTGCCGTAAGTCCTATAATACTAACCGGCCTCGCATCATTGGCCCGACGGATCGCGTTACGAACGGGACGTATAATGGCACAGCCAACAAAAAAGCCAATCTCCAGAAATGAGGCATCCCATATGAGAGGGCTCGAAAAAGTACCACATACGGGGTAACACCGTACCAGATCACGACGCCGCCCTAATGGCACGGCGCGGGTCCTTTGCAGCTATCCTGGTGCCCTCGTTTCAAACCCTTCGCCGGTATCTATTGAAGGTGGTCCTTCCAGGAGGCTCTCTCGCGTAAATTTGTGCTACGAGCCTCAATTACGCAATGCTTAATCTCAGGGATCATAATACACGAAGCAGTCAGGAAAAGACAAGGATTGAGGGATGGACCGAAGAGAGTAACGTCATTTTCAACGAATAGAAAACTAGTTGGATGTAGGAAACACTCGTATTACCTAGAAATACCAGTCTGATTGTAGTATATATGAGCGAGGCCGTGTCTTTAGATAGCGAGCCGTATGGTTGAAAGCTGTCGACCAAATATCCGTGCACCGATCATAGGAATTGAATGAGGACTCTGTCTATTGAAATGCGGTTCTAAGACCTCTATATATACATGTAGGAAAGGTGTAGGAAAG
>Ga0307507_10006028_pt1 | contig 19094 bp, 23 predicted proteins | sample 7_EM_MG_FD_207223 | JGI IMG/M metagenome (GOLD analysis project Ga0307507, IMG submission 207223) | Populus trichocarpa ectomycorrhiza microbial communities from riparian zone in the Pacific Northwest, United States - 7_EM | ecosystem: Host-associated > Plants > Roots > Unclassified | place... | reverse complement strand
ATTTACGGGGGGGGTGGGGGGGTGTGGGGGGGGGGCCGGACAGGGTCAGGGTTTGGGAGAGACCGGGGGATAGGTAGCTCAGTCATAGCTCGAGAAACTGTCTTGAGTTTTTTTTTTTGTTTTTAATTTTTTATTCTTGGATCCCTGGTTTTTTGGTTTTTTTTTGGTTTTTTTTTTTTTGGTTTTTTCTTTATTAAATTTCTATTTTTTTTCTTCGTGACTTTTTTCTTTTGTGATTCCTTTTCCTTTTTCTTTTTTTCTTTTCCCTTTTGCCTGTATTATCCCTTGGACGGATAAGACTCTCAAATCCGTATCATGGCTCGTGCGCAGCTTTTCCTAAGACTTGATTGGAGGACAGCTAGGTCGTGATCAGGAATTCTTGCGAATAATTTCTCGTCACTAAGAAAAGTCATGTCGCACAAGTCTTGCAACAAGTTTGAGAGTCTCATCCGTCCAAGGGATAGCAGTGGATGCCAAGCAGTGGATAGTGTTTTTTGTGGCTTGATTACTGTAATTGATTGACGACGGAAGGACAAGAGGAAGGGGAATTATAATAGAGTAAGAGAAATGAGAGAGAAAGAAAATTTAATGAAATGAAAAAAAAAGTCCCGGGCTCATTTCATTTATTTATTTAACATACATACATGCATACATATATATGCATGTATGTATAAAAAGCATGTCACGAATAATTGATAATGTTCTCACGAATAATATATTATTAATTTAGTATGAATATATACATTTCCCTCTCTACCACCTCCACCACCCTTACTACACCGGCAAACAATAATGCCCACACCCAACCGCGGCACATTCCCCCCCCGCACTGCCCTCGAAAAACCACTCTCTTAAGCACCCATCATGTCCACCATGTCCACAACCCTGACACATACTCCACCTCCCAACTTTACCCCAACAAATCACACATCCATCCACGGGCCCGCACTTCCCGCATCCCACACTCCTACCCCCAGCTCGAACTTTCGCAGTAGTAGTAGTAGTAGTAGTAGTTGTTGTTGTTGTTGTGTTGGCGGTGGCAGCAGTAGCAGTAATGGGGCGAGCGCACCTGCCGCAGGCAAAGTCCAAATGGGTATTTGTCTGGCCGAGAGCGGTGAATTCGGGGAGGGCTTGGGCGCACTTGATTACGCTGGCAGCGACGGGGTGGAGGTTGAAGCGGCGGAGGAGGTCTAGGTACGAGGATATTGATTCCAGGAGAGGGAGGGGGGGGGTGTCTGGGGTTGGGGTGTTGAAGAGGGTTGTTACCAGCGGGGAAGGGGAGAGTGTTTGAGATGATGATAGGAGGAGGTATATCGTTGTGTGCATTTGCACGTCTGTTGTTGAGGTGTAGTATTCCAGGAGGGTTTGTAGGAGTGGGAGGGGGTGAAGGGTGAATGTTTGGTCTTCTTTCTCTTGCGTGGCTTGGTTGACATTGTGTTTTGTGGAGGAAGGGAGGCGTAGTGATGGTGGAGTAGTAGTAGTAGTAGGCTGTTGGGGTAGCGGTGGTACTGGCAAAGGGGGCTCTTCCACGATCGCTTCCATCCAGGTCCCGGTTTTCGGGGATGTGCTCTCATCATCGTCCTCACTGAAGCGGTTATGGAAGTCATCGTATGAGGATGAGGAAGCGGTTGTGACATCGCTGACCAGCGAGTGGTGTCTTTCCCGCCGCTTCTCCGCGTTGCCGGAGGCGGAGGAAGAATATTGCCTGTTTTGTAGCATGTGCGATGCTGGGGAGCCCGCTGGCTGGTACATCGGGATCGGGGGTATTGGTGGGATGGGTGTCGCGGGGGAGTAGTCAGCGCTCCCCGAGAAGAGGGCTAGTGAATCTATTGACTTGCTCTCCCCTGTTGTGCTCGTAGTAGCAGTAGTAGCAGAAGTCGTATTATTATTATTAATATTAGTAGTTGCAGTATTAGCTGTCCGGTTGTGTGAGCCTGTCAAAATATGTTTAACTTCTTCCATCCCGGCATTCGTCGTGATATCTAATGAGGGTCGGTGTTTTGCATCCTCCGTCCCTTCGTCATCCACATGCCCCCCGGCATATTCTTCCCCGTCTGTAGAAGTGGTACTAGAACCAAGACTTGTTCCAAAAGCCGGAGGCGGCAGCAGCAGCGCTCCATCTACAGTGCCACCAAGTCTCTCCAGCTTAGGTGTTGCAATGCCCCTATCAGAACCAACATGTGTAGGTCCCGCGAGCGGTGTCGCTCCCCCAGAATTACTCTGCTCAGCAACAGCCAATCCTTGCTTCTTCACTATTAAACTACCCACTACCCCCGTTGCCGATGACAAGCTAGCAGCCTTCGCCTCACGTTGGCGCTCGATCGCCTTCTCCTCACGCGCGAGCGCGAGTTGAAGTACCCTCCACGTCTGCGCCGCCCTGTACTTCTGCATCATCCAGGCTGCCCGAGCGTTCGCCTCGCAGGCCTCTCCGAGTGAGATCTTTGGTCCACCCATTACGCCTTCCAAGTCAAAGACGTAACTCCGTGCCAAGTATGAGAAGGACACCTCGTCAAAGAGGCTGGCCATGTGCACGCTCGCGGATGCCTGCGACGGCACAAATACCCTGCTGAGGGTTTCTAGACCTCCTAATGTTGGCTTTGAGCTCCTGAAGGAGCTGCTTCTCCCGTGTCTTCGCCGGTCATGACTTGTTAGATCGTCCTCCGAGTCGCAGCCCCGGGATGCGCTCCGCCGCGATTTGCGCTGTTCAACCATGAATGTAAAGCTCCCTGTAGGGCTCCATGAGAATGCCCCATGAGTAAGGGAATTGATAGGTCGGCTCGCAAAGCTAACATCATTTTGTACAAACATACTGTCCTTAGAACAAGACCATAGGATTTCCTCATCCTTCCAGAGAATACCCGTAACGGAATTCTCGTGCTCGTCCATTATTCTCGTGGGGATATAAGGACGCTTCAGGTCCCATACATGAACTCTATGATCATTACTTATCGCGCAGGTGGCCAACTCCGTAGTCCCTTGTTTCAACGGCCGCCAAGCTATCCGACTGACGGATGTCATGGTGGAAATCGTATGTTTCGCTTTTTGCCTAGGATCAGCATAAAAGTCCCATACCTTCACAGTTCTGTCTCTGCCACCACTAGCGCAGTGTCTTCCATCCGGATGCCAATCCACCGTGAATGCAGGTCCATTATGAGCGCTAAGACTTCTCTCGTAGATATTATCCTTTCGATAGTCCCACCTCTAACCGAACACAATCAGAACCCTCCTTCCGCCAATTATGACTGATAGAGGGCAAATACCTGAATAGTCCCATTATCAAATGCCGCGGCAAACTCTACCGCATTCCCAGCATTAAACTGCACATCCCTCACCGCATCCGCCCTCCCCACAAACGTCAACCGACTCTTCTTCTCTCTCAAATCCCAAAGCTTGACAGTCCCATCCTGACTAGCGCTCAACAGCAACCTCCCATCCGCAGGATTGAACGCAACCTTGTGCACCTGCCTCCCATGCTCTCTCAATTGGCGGTCAAGCATCCCATCCTTAGTATCGTAGACGCAGATAGTCCCGTTCGTCCCCGCCGTCGCAACAGTGTTCTTCTGATGGAGCGTTCCCCATTTCACGTCGTACTGCGGGTGCTTCTTGTGCTCCGTGGGAACACGCAAGATGGAAGCTTCAGCTATTTCATCATAGCCCACACGCAGGATCCTGAGGATGCCACGACCAGCGATGACGACCTGGTCACCTTCTTCGTTCGCGGAGAGCGCAAGGATGGGACTATTGAGATCATATCGGGCTGTTCGGGGTTTCAACAGATTTCGACTTTTTTTTCAACAAAGAAAAATTATTGTAATCACTTCAAATTAGCCCTAATACTTTTTTCTTTTCTTTTCTCTCTCCAATGTCTCTTATATTTTTTTACTATATATTTTCTTTAAATAAAAAAAAGAAAGAAAGAAAAAGAGGGAGGTACATACGGAGCGCTAGTCGGTAAATTCCCATGAAGCCCACTCCCAGGCCCAGACGAGCTCGGGGGTCTACTCGTCCCGATAAACGGTTGAGCCAATCTTGCGAAGACTGCTTTGGAAGTTCTGCCATGTGGCACGGCGGGCGCTGGCGCGGGTGCTGGCGGCGGAGGCGGTGGAGGTGGTAGCGGTTGCAGTGGTGGAGGGGCGGGAGGCTGAATCGAGGGATGGAGATTTGATGAGTGGGGGTGGTGGTGCGTTAGACCCTGCGAGTGGTAGTGAAGATGAAAGGGATCCGCCATCTCCTCAGCCGAAAGTGAGACGATCCGAACCGGTTTGTCGGATAAAGTCCATACGATGGGGCAGATTGTGGGCGGGACGAAGGGGGGAGAGTCGTTGCGCGAGTAACCAAAGTGTCAACTGTGAGGCTTTTGCAGAGAATGTGTGAAAAGTATAGTAGGTCTTATTGAAATGGATCGGCGGAGTGTGGGGAGATAGCTTGAGCGATGTCGCGTACCCGCAGAAGAAGGGGGGAGTGGTAACGAGGTTTGTATTTGATAGAAGGAGAAGCTGGGAGTTGGCTCTTGTGATGAGGGATCGTTTGTTGATAAGGGGAGGGAAGTGCCCTACCGGTATGTAATGATGAAAAGCCTGGATGACACTTTTTCCTTTTTTTTTTTTTCCTCCCATCCCGGCCAGAAACGGACAATATAGCAGAAAGAAAGTTATCAAAGTTCGGCACGATACACACCATCAAAACCAGACTAGTCTACCAAGCCTTAAGTTATATATAACACGGTAATCCCAACCTCAACCTTCAAAGCCATACCGGTACAGTATGCGCAGTACAATCCAGTCTTATAATCAACAATTCCTTTCTTTCTCTTCCCCACGCCCGGGGCACCGGTAATTTAAACCCGCAACCCTAACTTATGACCGGTAACACCACTACAGTATGATGCGCCCGCCGCCCCTCCACAACCTCTCACTCGAATACCTATAGTCTACTTAGTCACCCCCCCCCCCGCCCACACCCGTAGCGAGCAGAAACCCCCACACCCGCACCCACACCACTCCTCCCCCAAGGCTCTAGACTAGGTAAGAAAAAAGCCCCGAACCTAATAGAAACTCCCATCTTCATTCACCCCCGATCACTCGAACAGCCACATCACCAGCACTCCGTCCATCCCTTCCACTTCATCAACTAAGCCTAAGCCCTAAATCTTCCTATGCGCATCACCACCGCCCAAACCACCACCTCACTCCCCATCTCCGATGATTCCATTTCAATTGCTAAGCAGAAAAGAAAAAGAAAAAGAAAAAGGGGGGGAAGAATAAAAGTTTTTATGTATGTACCTCACCGGCAAAGTATACCAAGGAAAAAAAGACTTCACCATGCATAACGGATGATACAGCCATGGTTACAAAAAAAAAAAAAAGTGATCTACAACATGGAACGTACTCCAAACTCTTTATCGAGGGGACGGGAATCGACATCATTACGCCATGAATGTAAAGAGCGCAGAGTGGACGACGTGTTCGTGTTTTATAAATGGAACAAATGCGCAGTTGCTACAGTATGATACTGTTTAGTACTTCTATAAAACTTTTCACTACAGAAGAGTTCTGGAGTTCACCCCTTCCACTCAAATCGGATGAATTGAACCGAGCAGAAACCTTACTGACACTTACCACCATATTTTACCAAACCATCCCACGCCGGTACTTCTCCCATCCCCCCCCACAGGAGAACCCTCCTTGAATGTTACAGCAACAGTGACTATAACAGTAGCAGTAATTACCGTCTGCACAGGTATAGTACCGGCGCTGCGACAATGGAAGGGTACGAAAAGTCAATCAACTACCGTGTTTCCACCTACGGCGCGGAGTATTGCGCGGTGAGCGCTGTAAGACACCCCGGATAGCTTATTACGTTTTCACTATGGGGTTGATACAATAATTCAAGTAGGAGAGAGAGGAGAGAGCATTGGCCGTTCCTATTAAGCCTACTCTACGAGTATGGATAAACTCCGACGCGGCCTGGACCAGATAGAAATATCATATATACAATACTCGAGTAACCTGTGGTATTAGCTTAACCCCCGTCTGAATCCCAATGCTTCGAGAATAAATATAATGGGGGGGAGTGGAAAAAAACAAAAAAACAAACACAGACCTTCGCCCGGGGCAGTTTGAAATACCTAAACTGGAATCGAAATAGGCTACCAATGGTCCGGTTCTGGATCCAGACTCTTGTGACCTCACAAGTGCCACAAACTATCCGGTCAAGTCCCACACAAACTCCGGTCTGTTCTAGGGTCCAGGGTCCGTGATTTGTCCGCACACTTCTGAATTTGTCCGGCAACAGTATGATACCTTTTCCAAAATAAAGAAAGAGAAAAAAATTACATTGCGAGTGACCCACGGAGAACATAAAGGAGTGTTACAAATACATGCTGTTAAAAACCGCTGGATAAAAAAGAGTTCCGCCTTTAGCCATGAGGAAATCGAGACCAAGTAACGATAATACAGCCCCGGTAGTAAACTTTCCCAATGATCGTAATAAAACCTGCCCTTGCGCCCATAGAGAGAAAAAAGAAAAGCACCATTACCCGAAAGATTAGACAAGCGAACGAAGACACCGTGCCTTGAATACTAGGAAAAGGCTAGAATAAAATATAGTGTAGTAGTAATGTCATGTAAGAATATGATTGATGCTAAGAAGGGTAGTCCCACAACAAGGCGGAGAGACCACAGACAACCACAGGGATATCGGGAAATCGAATTGGCGAGGAAAAAGGAAAGGAAGGGGAAAAAAAGAATACGGACGATAATATTACGCTCTCCGAGAGATTAGACTGCCAACGTCGCATCTAAAACGCAGCGGGCTAAAAGGTTGGTGCCCTGACCAAACCCAAACAGTGCCTCTCAAAGAGTTCATTGATAAAGTGGGGATGGCGTATTCCTGGTGGCCTTGCATCCTTGAAGGCCTTTATAGCTTGCTCCACGCTAAATCCCAAGCGTTGAATCAAGTAACAGCAAACAAAAAATCCCGTCCTGTTGAATCCGTAATGGCAATGACAGGCGATAGTGATATTATCATTGTAGCCCCGTTCTTCCCTAATCGAGTCTACGAGCTTAATAAAGCCAGCCACCTCATCTTGAGTTGGGGGAATTTTGGAAACCGTTGGGACTGGACAGATTTTAGTACCCAGGCTAACTCGGTCAGGCTTTGCGTATAGAGGGGGACTCACATTTATGATACCTAATATCGTCCTCGAATGCCTCTGGATCATATGGTGGTTGTTCATGAGAGATGTCAATCACGTCCTTTATGTCTGGCCATTGTCCACCAAATTCAATAGGGTTGTGTCCGTTTGGGTCATTCTGCCTCAAGGTCTTCATAGCCCTGAAAGGAGATTTCACATACGATCCCCCCGAGCTATTAATGTAACCACCTATCCTTGGGCTAACACTCTGGATCCGAGTCCACTTCTCAAGATTCTTCAAGAGCCACTTGTCTTCTTTGAGATATAGTAATTGCCAACCTAGGGACAAGACTTCGGCAACACATCCGGACAAGAACTCGCCAATAAGGCCATTAACAACCTGCGGGGTCTCGTACATCACACCATGCCCCGCATTAGGGATGATGCACTTCTTCACAACAGACCTAGTTCTCGCAGGGGATGGCGAAAGAGATGACGATGGCGTGCTATCTGCAGAGCCACCCACGCTAGCGGTAGTGGATACAGACCCGCTTCTCTTTGCAGGATCAAACCACGAATGAATCAAGTCAACCTCCTTTGTAGTGCAAACTTTATCTTCCGAAGCCGCTAGAAGGTAAGTTGGACATTTGACTGAGGTCCACTCCTCCTCTGTTGGTAGGCGAATACCACTAACCATTCGTCTCCACACGGGTGTTCGTGATTCTTTGTTGAAACGCAGTTGTAGCTTTCTGGCCTTTTCTGTAGCATTTGACCCAACAAACCGAGTGACTGAGTTCGATACTATTCCACCCCGACGATCGTAGATCCGGAACAGATTGAATACGAATTCCGGAAGTGCCAATGCTGTCTTTAGGGCCTTTAGTTCCTTCTCGGAGACGGTAGCTTTGGGACAAATTGCTATAAGTCCTATACATTTATCCACCAACAAGCCCCCTTCAGCTATAAGAGTCACCGCAAGTGAACATCCCATCGAATGCCCTATAAGGACCACCTGTTGGCCATCTTCAAGTTTCTGGTTGACTATTTCCGCAACGATTTCTACTAATCGGGAAGTAGTGTATGCATCCCAATCCTTGGGCGAGAATTCTGAAGAGGGTCCACAGCCTGGCAGGTCAATTGCGAGCGTATGAGATATGTGAACCTAAAATTAGAGAAGTTTCTATTAGCACTTGCGTATCAACCAGTGTAACAATCTTTTATTTATTTTTTTGGTTGGAAAAGCCAAGACTTACGAAGAACTCGAGTAAATATTGAAATTGGGACATTTGACCCCCAAGTCCTAGACAATTGGAATCAACCCCTGTGTTAGAAGGACAGCAAGCGCAATGACTACATACCATGCAGAAAGACCAGCAGAGGGAGCTTGGGGGGAAGGACAGAAGCTTTAGGATGTGCCCGATAGAAAACACGAACTGCAGGATATGTGTAGTGCTTTGTGGTGACAGATATGTTTTCCGAATGCTTGCGTAGAAGAGAAGAATCTGTACCAATAAGGTTATCGATAATCATTAGTGGCAGGTCATGGTTGAAGGGGCATGAGCGAGTGACAATACGAAGCACATGAAACTCCAGGGACTCCCGCTACGTATGACGGGGTAGATGAGAGTTTAAAAAAAAATGTAGCGGAAAGTGAGGAAGGAAGGGGGAGGAGAATGGGGAAAAAAAAAATTCATAAGGAAAAAGCAAAGCGAAGCAGAGTGACGGTGTGAACTGATAAGGCGCGGCACATACTTTATGTGATGCTACATCCGCCCACGTCGCACTGCCGAAATGGAGGGGAAAAAAAAGAGAGAGCAACCAAGCCGAGAAATCTATGTTACACACCTGAAACTGACGAATTCGCATTCGAGAGGCTCTCATAGCTGCTATGCACACTGTGCCCATCATCTGGAGCTCCCTTTAAGCTTCTCACTTCCTCCTCCTCGTCCTCCTGGTTCCTCTTCCTTCTCAAAGACCGTAGACCGGCATATACCAGGGGAATACCACAGAGCACAGCACCGACCATTTTCGGCTGTTTGATATTGTCGATCAGAATTGACCACAAGCCAGCTGGAGTATACCGAGTCGTAGTGACACTGGAGAAAAGGGACGACAACAATGAGCTCTGTTCCGTAATGGAGCGAGCGAAGGACTTGTCGGCCATTTATTTATTTAAGAGGCCGAGGGCCCAGCGTAACGTTCAAAGTTCTGATGCGAGCACGCAGATAAAAGCAGGGATAGGATTGGATCGAATTGGAGAAAGGGAGGAAAATAGAAGGGAGAAGGGAGGGATGAAGAGAGGGGGGTGTGTGGTCGAAGGTGGTTGATCCAGATGGAACGAACACCGTTAGCCGTTGCCTCGTCGTGGGTCTCGAGGCGAGAGCAGCAATCGGCGAAAAGATGGGGGGATGGATTTATGGGTGTATGGGTGAATGCATGCGACGCAGGCAAAGGAGGAAAGAAAGCTGAATGGAACGGCGAAGAGCGATTATGATGAGAATACTTATTTTTTTTATTATTTTTTTCCCATATCCTCATTTTTTTTTGGGTCTTTTATCTACCTGCGGAAATGATAGAATGATCGGCCTAGGGCAACAGAGAAGCAGCAATCGAGATGGAGAGAGAAGGAATGGATGGATGTGCATTTGGGTATGGATAGAGAGCATTGACCATCCGGCCGTAAGAAATAGGTCGGGCGGGCGGAAGATGTTTTGAGAAACCAGCAGAGGACTGTATTTGATGAACGTGTTTGCAGGAAAGAAGGATGGGTGGTTTGGTGCGATCGAACGCCGTCTATGGAAGGAATGATGAAAGAATTCGTGAGAGGGTTCCTGAGCCAACTCTAGAAAAAAAAATCAGCAACAAACTCTGTTACATCAGATTGTGTTCGCTCTTGCCCCCTCCTCCGGTATCCCCTCTCTCTTCTCCCTATCCCATGGGCCCTTGCTCCGTTTTCTCCCTCCATATAATTCTATGATTGCTGTGGTTGTCCATCAGTCTCTTTCTTTCACTCTCCCTCTATCACCCGATATCTCCCCTCCCAGCCTTCCCTTCCGCCAGTTTCGCACCGGGTGCGGGCAATACGGTAATATCTACCATATCTCCTACCTTGGCATTGGCCGTGCGAATACTATTTTATTTTACCCCTATTTGTACTGTGCGCAGAGAGTGCAGAGAGAGTGCAGAGAGTGCAGTTTGTCATAAGAGAGAATGTGTGTGAAGGACCCCGAACCAGTCGCGCCCTCGTCACGTTTTTTGGTGGTTGGCAGTTGGCGTTTGCCAACCACTGACAAATTAAGTTTAGCGGAAATCGGTTGGTTGTGGAACCGAGAATGGCGCAACACCCGGAAAGGATATGACGGGTGGGTTTTTCAGATCTTGAATATTTTGGATATCGCTTCTTCTTTTTTCATTTTTCATTCTCTTTCTTCCAGGAGAGAGTAGAGGGGATGGAGGAGCAGAGGGTAGAGGTGCTGGATGCTGTTGAATGGTCGGCGAGGATTGCCGAGGGATGATCGAAAAAGAGTTCTCAGGATGCTTCCCAGCCTAACCTGACATATGATATCTTACATTGCCCTGCCAAGAAACAAAGGATCCCAAAACAATTCTCACGATGGCTGTGCGCCATTCAATCACGCGAATTGAATGTCGTAGAATGAGGAGAGCCGCACTCACTCACTCACTCACTCACTCACTCCATACCTAGATTTGTTATCGGGCACAGGAAGAGCTGGTGAATCCGTTCACGGCCGTCGGCAGACGCCCTGGCGCCGGGCGGTGCGGTTGAAAAACCCACGCGGGTAAACGGTTGCATTGCCGAGAAACATGCGCCCTGAAGCGTATTCGGACGAGCACGCACACAGAATGCATAATCAATCACTAAACCATCCTAACCAGCAAGCTCCTCTCCCTCTCTCGCTCCCTCTCTCTCCCTCTCTCTCTCTCACTAACTCACTAACTCACTCTACCACACGTACACACATGCTCAAGCCAGACACGCAGAGGCAAACAAATTAAGGGTCTGTTTGGCAAAAATGGGACCGTTCCGTTGGGCGACCGTTTCTGCTGTGAAAATGACCTTTCTCTCCGGTTTGAAACGGAAGGAAAAAGGGCGATTTATATGGGAACGGAACGGAACCGTTGCATCCAAACAGGCCCTAAGGGATTAGACAGATGTTAGGGATAGGTTGGAAACCCCATAGAAGAAAAAAATAGAAAATCTGACAGGCACAACCTAGTTTATACAGGAAGCCACCCTTCGACATTAGGCTAGAGGAGGAGGATATTTCTTATTTTATTTTTATCTGGAGGCATGAGTTAATTCCAACCTCCAATCTAGACCCAAAGGCCTATACCCCCCTTATTGATTCTTGGTTCGGATTATTGCTCGCCGCCCCCGCCCCAGCTGCCTCTACCTCTTTCCTTACCCCCAACACTCTACCTCTGCCTCCCCCAAGCATCATGGTTCTCCCCTTCGTAGGGAAAGTAGCAGGAGCGCTTGCGGGTTATTAGAGATAGCTCAAAGGAGAGGGAAGAGCAGCGGCTTTTCCTCTTTCCACTGGCTTCCTCCTCTAGGTGCATGAGATGTGTATCCAGGCCCACGGTTCTAAAGGCTTACCGCACGGCCGAGCCCGCTTCTCAGAGCTATCTGTTCCCAAGACACTGGCAGCTGCTCCTGCATCCAGTGTTACAGATTCTGTACTTGCTGCAGCATCCTTCGTGGCTTATTTCGACACCAATTGTTTAAGAACCCATTCATCGACCCTTCTTGATCGGGACCCCAAGAGAAGTGGAGAATATCTGCAGCCCGAAGGTATCAAGTTAATTGAAGTCGTGGCAGAACTTCAGGGGTTCTGTTCAGAAGTTTTTGCGGAACCTTCCTGGAAGCATTGGCCGAGGGTACATGAGATGCGTCCTGTGCCCCGGAGTTGTGAACGCAGCCACTTCTCGCCCATAGGACCTAGGGCTTGATCTAGAAAGGACGACGATTCTCTGCAGGACGGTGTTCCCCAAAAATGTGTTCGATGGAGATTTCATGTTTCTGGTAATGTCATGAGGTTAAGTTGAAAAAACGCTGACCGCAGGTTTATCTTTCAGCCGGAGCAACTAAATACGAGCGCGGTCCTCATGGGTGCGGACCTTCGCAACGTGGCTCTGATCACAGACGGACGCTATAGTGGTGGTAAGCATCCTGGTCAAGTTCTGACGGAATGCTGTACGTTGCTAGTGGCTGACATAGGCCCTGCAAGCTTCAACATGGATTTATCGTCGGTAGGTAGCTCCTAACTCCCTCCCTTGCAGGATCGCCGGATTTTAGGTTGTCAAAAATGCAGCAATAACTTCGAAAGCAGGCCACATAGTGCCTGAAGCCCAAGTGGGTGGTCCAATCGCTGTCCTGAGAGGTTAGTGAGGGCTTCCTACGATTGCCGTTTCTTTTGCCAGGCCATACTACAACACATATATTCCTTGATCTGGGTGGGCACAGTGCCTCTTCGGTTCGGATGATCCCTTTACTGACACACGGGGAACGGGTACGGGGGGGCGGGCAGACGGGGACATCGTCACCATCAACGCCGAGACCAACCAGATAAGCACGAACGTGAGTAATGAAGAGATAGCTTCCAGACTGAAGAGTTGGAAAGCTCCTCGTTTGAAAGTCACTAGGGGTACGCTAGCAAAATACATACATCTAGTTGCAGATGCTAGTCATGGGGTACGATTCTTCCTGCCTCTTATTTTATTTTATTTTTTTACATCCTTCTTCGATGCTGCTTTTTTTTTTCCCGGATACACCATATTGGAAATATCCCGTGTTACTTTTCCTGTTTTTGAATCAGACGTACGTTCCCTGCGGGGACGAGGGGTTCAACGTTTCAAAGTCCACTCATCGTTAAAAGGACAAATCATTCCCACAGCACACTTTCCTGAACTCCCCCCCATTCGATAGTGAACGTCGATGATCTGCAGCGCGCTCTCAGAGTGATTGGGGCTGACGAGGTATACACCATGCGGTTATTGATACGACTAGGCCGTTCTCGATATGTTCTAGGCCGGGCCCCGTGAAGGAGCGTGTCTGTATGCAGGAAGCACTGGCAACAGCAACGCCGCTGCAATCATGTACGGATTTCAATTCTGTTTCGACTAGCTCCACCAATGCTATTGCTGCAGAGCAACTTGCATCGATCGTCCCCATTGCTTTTCGTTTTCCTCGTTTTTTATTTCCTTTTTCTCCTTTTTAAGACCATACCGTTTGGTTACAATAGATCCGAGGATTGACGTGTACAAAGAGGCCATGAAGTAGGTTTGGGATTTCTGGTGATTATGGGAAATATTTACCCTCCCGCTTGGCTGGAAATGGCAAGAAGAGGTAAGGCGTAAAGGGGAGATGGAAGGATGTGTCTATCTGGAGGACTGTGCACTTTATTATCCGAGAAGGCTAGTTGAAGTCAGCATGCGCGGTCGTTGCGGACGCCCGGACACAACCACGGTCCACGTGAACTATGTGGCGTAACAGGGTGGTTCAATCTGTGCGTTTTCATGGACCCCCTCCCCTCAAAAAAGTACCTGTACCGTAAGCATTTTCAGGATGCTGCAAGAGAAAAAATGTTCAAGACACATTATACGGTAACTCATAATTCATACCCATACCCATACATGCTAATGGAAAAAAGAAAAGAAAATACAAAAACGAAAAAGAAGAAAGAAAAAAAACACCAAGGAAAATACCGATACCGTACTTGTACAGTATGCAAAGTGAAGGGAAGGCAGGGGGGGGGGGGTATATGAGAGTTTGAAAACAAAAAAAACCTTAGCACACAATCACTCACTCACTCACTACATAGTGCAAAACAGCTTTCCCGGGCTCCCAATTTCGTTGCTGAAAGGAAAATTCTAGGTTGGCCAGGACAGAGACACTATTCCCTCAGGGGCCATGGCCAGAAGAGTTAGGCTGTGATAGACGGATTCCCATCTCTTCCTCTCGCCTCATATCCAGAATTCCCAAGATTCTCAAAAACACAGACCCATTTTTGCGTGGATATTACCAGAATGGGAAAGCCCCTGGACCCTACACTCTACACTCTCAAAGTTCCCTTTTAAACAACCCTCCCCCGCAAACGGGACCCCTAGAAGAAAAAAAGAAAGGAAAACCCTCTGATTGATAGATGGACAGGGTAGGCACGCACGGTAAGTAAGTACCGAGAAAAGAAAAAGAAGGAAGCAAGGAAAAGTCATAAAAAAACCTTGGGATGAACTATTTTTCCTCACCCCCCCTTCCCTTCCCCCGTCCTCTGATAAGCCCCCCCCCCCTCCACCCCCCTGGTGGACTTGCGTGTTGTACTGCACTCTACTGCACCATACCGCATCACACACATTTGAGGAAAGCCCAAGTTATATTAACTGGTAGACCTGTAATAAAGCACTGTACGATACGGTACTGCATCCTGTCCTATCCTGCCCCCATCGTGCACTAGCCATCCTTATACTTGTCTAACCATCGTCCATCTATCTATCTGCCTCTCGCTTCCCATCTGTTTTGTTATTATACTAGTGGATCATATCTTGCTTGCTTTCTTGCTCGATATGGAGAACTGAGGGGGGACTGGCTGGCTGGCTGGCTGGGCGAGTTGTGGTTTGGGGTATAGTACTAGGCTGTGATGTGAGTGCGTAGTGGGTATTTCTAGCCAAGGAGGAGGGGGGGGAGAGGAGGAAGTGGGAAGGAGGAAGGAGGGGTGATTAGCAGTTATGGGCTGGCTGTTCACTTGTTTGAGGGTTGGTGATTGTTTGTCTGCCTACTGTCTGTCTGTCTATCTGTCCGTCTACCTATGACGGGATCAACGGCAGGATTGGAGATGTGGGAAGGAAGGATCGAAAGGAAGGGAGGAAAGGGAGGGAGGGAAGGAAGAGATGTGGGTATAATACAGTACGATGTGCTATCGTATGTGTGCATGATAGGGACGATATGTATCATAGATAACTAGAAAAGGTAAGTTAAATCCCCCCCATTCATCGGAGTTCCCGTTGTCTTTTCTACTATCTATCGTGTATAATAGGTTGGTAGGCAGGCAGACAGGCAACTAAGTTAGGTACCATGATATACCGTAAAAATTCGGTCATAACGAACTCGCCTGGGGCTGGTCGTGCAGCAATTTTCATTAGTGCTTTGAATGGGCCCAGGAGGGCCTTCAAAGAGGCTTGCTTATGTTATTTGGGCCTGTTTGCAAGCTCTCCTTCAAACCAGGGGATCTGATTTCGCTGCAATGACCAGCCCAGGCGAGTTCGTTATGACTGAGTTTTTACGGTAGGTGCAGCTAGGTAGGTTACGAAGTTTAAAGTTTGTTTCGTTTGACTTTTTCATCGTATATATCACAAGCACACAATGCAGTGCAGTGCAGTACGAGTATCTGACTTTTTTTTTTTTACTGGTTTACAATAAGGTATTCATTAAAGTATAGACCCCACTTCACATTTCACACTTTTTAGAAAAGAAAAAAAAAAAAAACCAAGACTCATCGTACGATGCCAGTACAATTACATTAATTCATCATTACTTTTCAAAACCTCACAATCACACCACTCACTCACTCACTCACTCACCCACTATCACTTGCCAACCAAACCAAACCAACCAACTAATCCACTTCAACCACTTCAACCAATCGCGAATGAGTAAAGTAAAATAAATGTAAAGTTAAAATAATAGTAAATAAAAAATGAAAAAAACTCCAATTCGTAATAAAAATGAAAAAAAGAGAAAGACGTACAAACAAAAACGCAAGCAAGCAAGCAAACGCAACGCAAACAACATATCAAAAGACAAAGACTAAAATAAAATAAAAAACAACAAGCATTAAAACAACTCCTGCCTGCCTGCGTTACCTCCCATCCCAACCAGTTTTTTTACTACGGTACTCCTTTTTTCTGATGTGTGCGAGCAATCGTCCATCCATCCATTCATACCATCCATACCATCCACCCATTCATTCATCGACTTCATCCTCCCATTCGTTCTTCATGCTTCGTTCCTCCGATGTCCTCTCTCTCTCTCTTCCCATACCTAATTTAGTAGATTACTCCAGATCCATTCGTTCATGCTCGACAAAAGGTAAAAAGGGAAAATAAATGAATAAATAAATAAATAAATAAATAAAAAGGGTGAATGAAAGAAGTTAGGTATTACAAAAGGAATATGGCAAGTAGGTTGCAGACTAGATAGATAGATAGAAGGGGGGATTCGATTTGATTCGTCCCATTGCTTGTTGCCCTGTTGCTGCAGTAGTGCAGTGCAGTGCCCAAGGACGGGACCAAAAAAAATAGAAAGAAGAAAAGAAAAATATTAACGCGCGCGTGTAATGTGTAGTCCAATTAAGGGAGAGGAAGGGAGAAAAATGCAAGAAGAGAATCAAGTTATGTAGCTGAATTTGATTTTCTTTCAGTTTTTTTTTTTTTTTTTTTGCTTGCAGATGGTTCAAGAGCAATAAATAGGATGGATGAAGTAGAGCAAAAGGGAGAAAAAATAAAAGTTTTTTTTTTCGTTTCGTCGTTAGATAATAAAAAAAAAAGAGAAAAAGAAAAAGAAGAGTAGAAGGAAACTTGAGACGAGAAATAGATGAGATGGAAAGCGTAGACATCAAACAATGAACAACATTACCGATCAAACTTTGCACCAGGCTGCGTAAAGATCATGATATAACACCGCCCAAACCCCCCCAGTTCCCAACCTTGCCCCCCCAATTATGATGATGATGAAGATGATGATGGACGCCTTTTTTGTGTGTGTGTGACGTGAGGAAATAGACAACGTGGAAGAGGAAGGAAGGAAATAAAAACAAAAACAAACGCTCAGGTTCCCTTTTTTGTGTGCAATGCTGGCAAAAACACGAGACAGAGAGGAAAAGGAAGTGGAAGGAAGGGATATTAAGTTTGTTGTGCGAATTTGTTCTAGTCTCTAGGAGTTTCTAGGCGCTCTAGATAATCTAGTCTGTCATAACGCAGTCGACCGACTTCGCTGCTGCCGTCAATGAGGGCTTCCTGGCCTCTTCGTCTTCCTCCATCATGTCTTCCTTGGCGGATGAGTCCCCATTGACTGAAGCAGTGGGACTCAAATCAGGAGTAGATACCTCGCTGACAGTAGCAATGCTGCTGGCCGCGCCGTCCTCACCAGGTGCTCCATCCCGAGCCTCCCTGGCAGAGGGCGAGATGGCAGGTGTGAGGGGCGTGACGGTGCCAGCTGAGCTAGGGGCTGTATCTGTTGCTGGTGTTGCCGTCGTCAGGGCGCTAATAGCAGAGCTAGGAGCTGTGATGGCCGAAGTAGGTGTGGTTCCAGAGCTAGTGGAAGTGAAGCCCTTCTGCCAACACATTTGCAGGTAGTCTGCATCCACGGATCCGCCATACTGGGTCGCGACCGATTCCCAGAACATGGCCCTCTGCGCCTCCACGATACGGATGAGCTTGTCCTTGTCGATTGCATCTGGGTTGCAATTCACTCGTAGCTGTTTTGCTTTGTTGCTCCCTAGGTTCTTCCTTGGAGAGGTGGACGTTGGCCCTGTCGGGTCGTGGGGCTTGGGCAGTAATGGTTTGCCTTTTATCTTTGGTTGTGTCGTGGCTCCCACCTTCTGGATAGCACCAGAGGCATTGACGGGTGAGAAGGAGGCTGTTGCCGGACTTGAGGAACGGGTCTTCGCCAGTGGTGTCGAGCTGCTGGGGGAGGCTACGGGACTGGTTACTGAGGCGTTTGATGAGGTTGACGATATCGAGTTGTTGCGTTTGCGACGGTTGCCACCGTGTGACAGCTGATGGTAGTGAAGTCGGCAAGCAAGCTCTGTTTTGTCGAGGTGGCTCGCAATTTTTTTGTATGCTACCCTTTCGAGGCGCATTTGCAAGAGATAAACTTCCTGATAATTTCAAAGAAATTAATAGCTTTGGTTAGCTATATTTTCTTTTAAAATTTCATGGTGTTTTCTTTCTCTCCCCTTTCCTCCAACCTTTCCTTTCCTTTCTTTTTTCTTTTTTTTTCCTCCATCCCAAGTTCTTGCCAATCCCAATATCAATAGCCTTTATAATAATAATCCATCCCAACCATCCAACCCCCTTCTCTTCAGGCGCCCCAATAGAAAGGGAGGAAAAGAAAAGAAAGGGAAAAAAAGACCGTACACCCCACCACCACCACAACCACCACCATCGCACCACCACAACCACACACATACCCTCAACCACAACCTCGCATGTTTAATTGTTGGGGTATGGCGGGTTGGCGATGGTGGTGAGAGTGTCGGTGCAAAAGAATTTTGGAAAATGGATTTCTCAAAGCTAACCTCTTCTTCTGTCCAAGCCTTTCCACCACCAGCAGCAGATCCCTTACGCCCCTATAACAACGGCCAAGTCAGCAACAACTCATCTCATCTTGGCCATCTTGCACCAATGTTTGCTTCCCCCATTCACCACCACCACCATCGTCATCATCATCGTCGTCGTCATCACAAGCAACCCCACGCAACAACCAATGTCAAACTAAATAAGGAGGTGGGAAATTGAAAGGGAAAAAAAAAAAAAAATGAAAAGAAAAGGGGGGGAAAGGTGTAAATCTCACTTTGGCAACGACAGATGTCACAGGAGAAGAGCTCATCTTCGAAGGTAGGTAATTATTTTAAAATGTGTTAAATATTGTTTAAAGTGTAAAAGACTTTGGTTATCCCTCCCGCGAATGGTGGACGCCCGTTGTACAGATGTGTAAATTGTACAAAGACCCAGATGTTGAAGTAGTGGATAGTAGTAAAGTAAGGTAAGATAGTAGTAATAGTAGTAGCGGTAGTAGTGGTAGGCAGTAGAAGAAGTAAAAAGAATCTGGGGTTTAATATTGAAGGGGGGTGTGTGTGTGCGTGTGAAAGTAGGAGGGGGGGTGGTGGGATATGTAGGTGAAGTATTGATATTTAGGGTACTAGAAGGGGGGGGGGGGAGTATG
>Ga0307507_10006027_pt1 | contig 19094 bp, 5 predicted proteins | sample 7_EM_MG_FD_207223 | JGI IMG/M metagenome (GOLD analysis project Ga0307507, IMG submission 207223) | Populus trichocarpa ectomycorrhiza microbial communities from riparian zone in the Pacific Northwest, United States - 7_EM | ecosystem: Host-associated > Plants > Roots > Unclassified | place... | reverse complement strand
CGGCAATCTGCCGCATTCTGCCATATTCTGCCAAGTCCACCAAATCCTGCCAAGTTCTGCCAGGACCGCTACTTGAATCCTATTCTACTCCGTGCACGTGTCGACTAAGCAACTAAACTAACAATATATACCCTTTCTTCCCGTTTCCTTACCTTCTCTCCTTACGCAACGTCTTGACTTCATTATATAGTTTATATACGTAGCTTAATAATATCTACTTTGCTATATATTATCGTCGCTTGTACTCACTCTGTGACATTTATAGTTATAAAGTATTCTAGGTTGTTATGGTCTATAAGGACTTTAATAGGATAATTGCTTCCTATATAATAATAATAATAGTGTTTTATTACTATAACTATTATAAGCAGCTTCTGGTTATACATTATATAACACTGCTTTATAGGGGTTATTTTTCTTAACTAAAATGCTATAGGATGCCATTCTCCGTCTTTTAATTAAGATATAATTGCCCCTAGGGTGAAGCTAGATATACCTATTTTAAGGTGTATATATAGCTCCTAGTAGAAGTATATTAGGATAGGCGTCAATATAAATAAATCCTTTAATTGGTCTATAGCCTACTTAGCAGCTTCCCTAAATATAAAGGGTTCTAACTTCTTACTATTCTTAGATCCCTTTAGTAGATTAGTAATTAGAAGCATTACTTATAAGTAATAAATAATAAACCTTTAGTAGAAGTTTGCTGTGCCTATAAAAACCTATACTTCCTTAAATATTATAGGGTATAGCTATTCCCTAATAGCGTCTACCCGGCTTTTCTCTATTAATACTCTATTAATACTAATAATAAAGCCTAGAAAATTAATACTAGTAATATAGAATAAGCATTTTTTTTAGGTTTATATAGAGCTTATATTCCCACAGTCTTTCTAGTACTATTTACATATAGTGCGTATATGCTTTATAGTTATTAGAGTAGACTATAATATTATTAAGGTAGACTATATATATTGTATCTAATAGGCCTAATAATGCCTTATTAATATAGGCCTGGAATATTACTGGTGTGTTAGTAAGCCTAAATAGCATTACTAGGTACTTAAAGTAGCCATACTATATTTGGAACGCCGTTTTCTATTTATTACCGGCTTTAATCTAGATTTAATAGTATATATCTTTTAGGTTTAATTTTGTAAATATCTTTATGCCTAACAGCCTATTAATAAGCTCTTCTATTAATAGTAGTGGGTAGTAATTTTTTATAGTAATCTTATTTAGCGCCTAATAGTTAATATAGAGGTAAAGGGTCTTATCCTTTTTAGGCATAAATATAATTAATACCCCTGCCTGGCTTGTAGAAGGCTAAATCTATCTTTTTTAAAAATTGTCCACTATATACTACCGTAATACTGCTAGCTTGTTTTTTAATAGGTTATATAGTAGTCCAAGAGGTTTTTTGTCTCCTATATCTATCTTATACTCTACTAATATAGGGTTAAGTAAGGTATACGCAGCTTCCTTATTAGTAATATTCTTTAGGTCTATATATTCCTGTAAAATCTCTAGTTCCTTAACTGTGTATAGCCGGACATCTAAAAATAAATACCCTATGTCCCTATTCTTAGTATTAAGGGTAGTATATATGGTATACACCTACCCTTCCTCTTGCACATAGTTTAAGAAAGTCTTTTAATTTTTAACTATAATGCACGGTTAAGACTTCTAGTATTAATATAAGGCTAAAGGCTAATTAATATCTGGATTGACTTATTAAAGCCATAGGTATCCTAAAATAAGGTTATATCCCTTAATTTCTATAGCGCAGAAGTATATCTCCTGCGTGTTCTATAGACTATTACAGTCCTAGCTGGCTATAGAAAAAGTTTATTTCCTATAGTACGGAATCTGGTAGCCTCTAATACTTTAAATAGTGCGTACCTGTAAGCTACTAAGGTCCAAATCTAATTCTTTTACTAGTAATTAAGAAATAAACCCTATGGTTGCGCTACTATCTATAAGGCAGTCTTATATTACCTATTTATTATTAACTTAAATAGAGACGGGAATAACTATACGGTAGCTTACTCCCTCCTTCTCTTTCTGGCCTAGTATAAGGGAGTAAAGGTCCACTAGGCTCCCTCTTTTCCTAATTAAGCCAACTCTTACTTCTTCTGCTGACAGAAGCGCTATATATAGCCTTTCTTGCCGCAGTAATAACAGCTATATAACTCTTAGTTCCACAGTTTCTGCCTATTGTTATTCTAGGGCTAACTAGCGTTGCTCTAAGGTTATAAAGCCTGCTCGCATTATCCTTCTATAGAGTAGTTAGGTTAGAATCTACCCCTTTTATTAAAACTAGGTCTAGTTCTACGCTCTTTATTATTAGCGTCTTATTCCTTTTACTTGCCTAGATAGTCTCTTTTAGTGTTCTTAATCTAAGTAGCTTTAGAGATAAGCTTTTCTTAAAATGTAGGAATTTCGCCCTTCTCCTATATGGCCTGTTAAATCTTAGGTTATAACTTAGCAAGTAGCTAGTGAAGTTATATAGTATTATCCCACAGGTCTAAGTAGGGTATATTGTCTTCTAGCTCTTCTAAGTAGTTTATAAACTAGACTATACTCTGGCCTTTTTGCTATTTAGCGTTATAGTATTGCTAGTTATAATCCATCCCTTAATTAGTAGGGTCTTAGATCTAATTAACCAACTAGGACTTAAGTTTGCTAAATTTAAGGGGTGTAGTAAGTTTCTTCTTATAGCGTGTCTATAAACTCTTAATGGTGCTATATAGGAAGGTAGAAGCAATTAGTGTCTGATTATACTTATTAGAGTATTATTTTAGGTCCAGCTGAAACTTGGTTTTATATTAATAGATAAAACAATTATAATTCCGGAGACTATTATTATTATATTAATTAGGTTCCTTTATACAGAATTTAGGTTTTTCTAATATTATAGCGTAGTATAGTATTACCCCTTTAAGTCCGCTTCGTGTTTAGGGTGTCTACTTCTCCCAATTGTCCCTGCAATTGTCCTTAGTAGTCTTAATATGCTTATCTTAATTATATCTCTAACTCCTTTGTTTTTTATAGGGTCTTATATAGCAACCGCTTTAATAACTTCCTAGTAGTAATTGTTTTTAAGGGTCTTATAAAGATAAACGGACTAGCTATAGCTTCCTGGTCTACTTCTTTATAAGTAGAGGGAATATACTCCTTTAGAGAGACTCTTTAAGCCTCTTAAGGTAAGGGCGTTACTTTATGGGGTAAAGGAGTATAGCTTGTTATTATTAATTAATAGCCGTACGTTCCTAACGGATTATAAGTGATTAGAATTATAAGAGGTCAGCCTAACCGGAACGTATAATTATCTAATTAGTAGTATTATAGGTAAGTAGAAGGTGAGTTAAAGATAAGTTAAAGGTAGAATAAGTTTCATGTATTAAAGGACAAATGCTTCTAACTACTTCTATTTAGAGACTAATCGCTAGTTCTTTTCTAGAGGAGAACTAGCTTCCTATATAAACCTTCTAAGACACTAGTAAAACCTTTCGCCCCTATCTATCTAACTATGTCTCCTCTAGAATATATATAGGACGTAGACGGGATATTGATAAAACCTCCTACTGTCTTATCTGATATGTACCTCCTAGGGGATTCCGTTATATCTATCTTAAAAACTACTAAACTATATATTATATAACTTTAATAAAAACTCTAAAGTATATATAAAAGCCTAAATCTAGATTTTTAGAATTTATTATTAAGTGGTTGTTAAGATATTAAGGCATAATTTTTCTAATTTTTAGTGAGTTTTTAAGGTAGACGGCTTACTTATATAGATGGCTTGCTTATAATATACGTTACTAAGAAGCGGTTTAAGGAGTTAAGTAGGTAAAGCTTGCTCTAAACAACAAGATTATTAATTACCAATTTATTAACGCCATTAACAAACACTTCCCTATATAGGCATAAGATAAAATCTATAATATATATACAATTTTACTACTTTAATTAATTACTAACCTTACTAATAAGGCTTAGCAGAAGGACTTAGCTAAGAGCTTTACCTTATTTAATTAAACACTAGGTAACTTACGCTAAGGATATAATAGTGGCCATAGTTGCAGCAATAGTTAAGGTAGAGGTGGAGCTGGCTGTAGTACCTTATTAGGCAATTAAGGCTCTACTAAAAATGCTTTAAATAAGTATAAATAGTGTAAATAAGGTTATCTAGGTGGTAAAAAAGGCTGCTAAATAAAGTACGCCTACCTAAAACCTAAATAGTAGAGACCTAAAGAGAAATAGCTTCCGCGCTTAGGTAATAGAGTAGCCTTAAATATAAATAAGGTCTTTAAGGAGATATTTAATTACCCCTCTTAAGCTACCAATTTAGTAACTAAATTGATCTTTACTATATAGGTTATTAGGCTAGCAGCTATAGCTTTAGGAATAAACATTAAGGACTCCTAGATAGCTAACAGTTACTTAGATATTTATATAAGCAACAATATTAGGAAGTTCGTGCAGTATAAGGAAATTAAGCCTCTTTAAATCTAAATAGGAGGAGGCTTAATAGAAGCTATTAGTATTAGATTAGTCAAGCTTATAATTACCCAGACTAATTACTTAGCCTATGCCATTATATTTATTAATATATATTATTATCCTAACTTCTTTATAAATATTATCTCGCTTAGTATTCTATAAGGTAAGGGCGCCTTCTTTAATAGTCTCTATAATATAATTAACTTTATTAAAAATTAGGTAGAAATAGCCTACATCCCATACATTAACAAACTCAATTTATTTATACTAGTAAACAACCCTATAGAGGCTCCTTTTATAATAGCTCTAGCTACTATATAATCGCGCCTCTATAAAAAAGGCATACTTACTAAAGCTACTATAGAGACTTAGTATAAGAGACTATAATACCTTCCTTCTATCTAAATACGTCTCCTCGCCAGAAGCATAAAGGGGATTATAGTCACTAAGGATAAGCCATTTCACTATAAGGACTGTTACCTTAAAAAGGCCAAAAAGCAAATATTAAGACGCCCTTAAAGACGCAGTAGTCGCATATTTAAAAAGGTGCATATTAATATAGTTAGGCTATTAAAATATAAAGGTCTCCACAGTAAGAAGTACTAGGTACTATTCACTAATAACTAAATACGCTTTAAATGGATCTACTATATATTAAATAGAGGCTCTATAGCCTCTACCTTAAAGTAGTTTATTTATATAATTAAAACTTAAATAGGGATAACAATTAGTTACTTCCAATTAGATAGAGCTGCTAAGTAGTTTAGTAAGGACTTAATCGATTTCTTTAAGAACAAAAGTATACTTACTAAGGCCTCTACCCTATATACCACACACTAAAATAAAATTATAAAGAAGGCCAACCACTTAGTCAAAGAAAGGGTTAGGGTAATATTAACTAAGACTTAATTACCACAAAAGCTTTAGCCTAAAGTTGCCAAGGCAGCCATATATAGACTTAATATATTATCTATATTAGTTAATAAGGACCAAGCTCCACCCACTTAAGTAATAGCTCTCGCCCTAGGCAACACTAATTCTATAATTATATACGCTAACTAAAAGATCTATAGCTGTCCTACCTATATTCTTATTAATAAAAAAGACCCTTAGTAGTAATAAGGTAATAAGTTTATTATAAGAGCTTAGAAAGGACAATTAGTTGGCTATAAAGGCTTATATATATATCGCGTCTATCTACCTTATAAAAATAGGGTTATTTAATTAAGCAGTATTACCTTTAATAAATTAGGGACCTTTTTTACTACACTAATTAGTAAAGAAGAAGGTAGCAATAACAATATCTACTAGGTACTACTTAAGGAACTCCCTACTAAAGATACTATACTAGAGGTCTCTTAATTACTATAGGAAGGAGGTAAGACTTCTTAATCACTATAGAAGATAGATAAGGTCTCTTAGGCCTTATAGTTAGAGGGTAACTTTTAGTTAGGGAGTGCCTCTAATAATTATAATATTGTACTACAGCCTAATTAACCTCCCCTTACTAACAATAAATAGGTAGGCCTTAACTAGTAAGAGCTACCTAATTTAGGAGGACACCTCTATTAAAAAGGGACTTTCCTAAGGGACATCTATTAGGAAGATCTAGAGCAGATTTTAGATAAGTATTTAAATAAGGAGGCTAAACCTATAATAAATACTTGTACACAGTTAAAGCTACGGCTTAACTATAGTATACTCTATAGAACTAAAAGGAAGGAGCTAGCTATAAATGCCACCTACCTTACCCCAGCCTTCGCCTATATATTTATAAGCGCTCTATTACAGCCTTAGTAGATAAAAATAACTAAAGAACTACCTTTAGAGCCACGCAACTAAAAGAAAGCCATAAAATTAATATTTAAAAAGGAGTAGAAGGCTGCGGCGGATAAGAAATAGGAGTCTTAAATAGTAAATATCTTATTTAAGATTGTTAAACTTCTACCTAGAGCCCTGGCTCTACCTATTAAGTAGGTCTTTATATATAAATTTAATAAAAATAACGTCCTATTTAGATAGAAAGCATAGCTAGTATTATACAGTAATAAGTAGCGCCTAGGAATTAACTATAGCAACATATTTATAGGCGTTATTTAACTAAGTATATTTAAGCTACTAATAGCCCTAGTTACCATATGTCACGGGACACCCCCGTAACACCTTATACACGTCCACCTGTTTCCACCGACTGAACAACCAAAGACCAACCACAAGACGGCAATCTGACAGCAATCTGCCGTATTCCGCCGCAATCTACCGTCTCTACTGTTGGAGTTGCCAACTAGTAACTTCAAGGACCTCTAACTGCCGAATTCTACTAAGTTCTACTAGAACCGCCACCTAAGCTCTACCCCGCCCATGCGTAGTATAGTACCCGTTAACCTAGCAACTAAGCGAACGTTATATACCCTTTTTCCCCTATTTCCTACTTTCCTTTCCTTACACAACGTCTTAACTTCATCACATAGTTTATGTATATAGCTTAATAATATCTACTTCGCTATATATTATCATCGCTTATGCTCACTCTATAACACTACGTTGCGTTAACCCTATATACCACCCTCCGAAATATAGAACAACCCCAAAGCCCCTATAATAGCCGTCGGCATTATATCCGCACTCTAAGAACAATTAGCAGAAATACAGAAGTCCTTTATAGACGCCCTTGTATAGAACTAAGCCACTTTAACTTAATAATAAGCCAAACAAGAAGCACAATACTGGCAATTAATTAAAGACCTCCAAGAAGAAATCCGCACCCTTAAGATGCCTATATTAGGGCCCTAAGACCGAACACTATCTCTAGAGATAAACACGCGGAATAAGAGCCCTAAACCTATAGTAGTTACTTACCCCAAACCAACTACTATACCGTAATAATCTAAACAACTACCAAACCCTCTAATATTTACTAGTAAACAATAAAAACTCCAATTATTCCTAAGCCGGCTTAAAAATAAGCTAACTAGTAACGCTAACCGCTACCTAACTAAAGCCAACTAACTCTACTACGCCCTAAGTTAATTAGGAGGAGACGTAGCTAACCTTATTAAACCTCTTTAACCAAACTTAGTACTAAGCCTAATTGTACTTCTTAAAGCCACGTATAGTAACCCAAACCGCTAAGCTACTGCTTAAAGAAAGATAAACCATATAACTTAAGGAATAAAAAGCTTCCCAGTATACTTCTCCAAATTTAACCGTTACGTAAAAGAAATAGGCTAGAACAACTCCGCACTAATTAATAGCCTTATTAAATCCCTAAGCCCTAAACTAAAAACCTCCCTAATAGGTGTAGACCTACTAGGAGCTCTTAACGCCTACACAAACGTTATTAATAAACAATATAATAATATACTACGCCTAACACCAAAGTCCGCTCCTTAATATAATATAATAAACCTGCAAATATCTACTAAGTTATTATCTTAGCCTAAGCACCCTAACACTATAGATATTAACACTGGAACCCTAGGATACACCCCACTAGGGTCCTCTAAATAAGAATAACGCACTAAGCTAGGCCTCTATTTTAAGTGTAAAAGTAACTCCTACCTTTCTAACCACTACTCCGTCCCTATGCCCTAACACAAGTTACGAACAGCTAACACCAGCAGCCGTTTACCACATTAATCCTCTAGTTACTATTCCCAATCTCTACCTAGTTCTAGCCCTGTATCTAGTAAGCACTACTTATAAAGACAAAGCTATAACCGACACGCTATAAGAACTCCACCCTAATTACCTCTAAAAGGAAGGTTCTAGAGCTAAGTTGCTCTCTAGGATGGCGCTACCTTAGGATTTTATTAAATGCTTTAAATGTCACAAACTCTAACTCTTGGGATCGCAGTATAACCGTTAACTATTGTCTTCGGCAGAACAATTAATAGGTTAATGCTTAAGTCCTAATTAATACAGGAGCTAGTAGCACAGGATTTATTAACAAGATCTTTATATAAGATAATAGTTTTACTCTAACCCCCCTTAACCGGCATATTAACATATTTGGATTTAATGGCAAACATACTATCTTAGGCTGTATTACCCACGTAGTATTCTTAAGACTCTAATACCTAAACCATAAAGAACTAATTAAGCTTTTCATTACCACTCTAGGTTACTTAGTGATACTTAAACAACCTTAGATAAAGCTATATAAGGTAACCATTAATTAGGACAACCTTAAGCTTCTATTTACCGCCTCCCATTATAAGCAGAAGTGCCTTATAACTTACTACGCAGACCCTAAACCAAAATCTAAAAAATCCACTAGGATCTATTAGTTTAAAATTTCCACCAATATCTACCCTACACCTAAAAAGTCTACCCAATTCCACTAAGAACCTAAAAATTATACCAAACTACACAAACTAACCCTAACTACTATACCACCCTAAACCAAGCAGAAGCCTAAACTTAAGCTTAACATACAAAAGTACCAGAAGAACTAGTATTCTACTATAAAAAGGATACTTAAAGAACCCAAACCTAAATCCGATACTAACTCTATACCTAACACTAAACCTAAAGTTAAACAAGAAACAGTAGATAATTAAAAGAAAGTTACTAGCTAGCAACTTACCCCCCTTTCTACGGATATCTGTATAATTAGAGCTACCCTATTAGCATAACTCGCCAGGAAACCTAAACATACAATCTTCGCCGTTATAATAGCCGATATTAAAAAGGCCCTAGCACCAAAGAAGCACACTAACCCTGCCACAAAAGTACCAGTATGCCATTATAAGCATCTAGAAGTATTTTTACAAAAGGAAGCTAATAAGTTAGCAGAGCACTAACCATATAACCACAAGATTATACTTAAAGAAGGAAAACAACTAGGATTTAGACCCTTATACAGAATGTCCTAAAACAAACTCTAAGTATTACGGAAGTACTTAGACAAACACCTAAATAAAGGATTTATTAAAGCAAGCTCTTTACCTATAGCTACACCTATAATCTTTGTTAAGAAACCTAGCGGCAGTCTGCGCTTCTATATAGACTACTAAGCTCTTAATATTATTACTATTAAAAATCGGTACCCGCTCCCATTAATTTAAGAGACACTAAACCAATTAAGTAAGGCTCGCTACTATACAAAACTTAACCTTATCCACGCATTTAACCGCCTCCGTATTACAAAAGGAGATAAATAGCTTACAGCATTCCGTATTAGATACGGACTATTTAAATACTTAGTAACGCCATTCAGCCTCGTAAATACCCTAAGTTTATTCCAACACTTTATAAATAATACCTTACAACCTTACCTGGACGTTTTCTGTACTGCTTATATCAACAACATCTTAGTATATAGCAATAACCTAGCTAAACACAAGAAACACGTTGACCTTGTCTTAAAAGCCCTACGTAGAGCTAGACTACAATTAGATATAGATAAATGCAAGTTCTATAAAACAGAAGTTCCATGCCTTAGACTTATTATCTCTATAGACGGCATATAAATAGACCTAAAGAAGATCAAAGTAATTGTAAACTGGCAAGAACCTAAGAACGTTAAGGACGTAAGAGCCTTTATAGAATTTGCTAATTTCTATTAACGGTTTATTAATAACTTCTCCGCCCTAGTTTTACCTCTTATAGCTTTAACCTAAAAGGACAAAGCCTTTATCTTTAACAAGGAATATAAGAAGGCCTTTACCTATCTAAAAGTTATATTCACTACCGCACCTATACTCTAACACTTTGACCCAAACTAAAAGAGTGTTATAGAAGCTAACTTATCTAACTACGTTACTAGAGGCATTCTGTCTTAGTATAATAAAGAAGGGGTACTGCACCCTATAGCATACTTCTTAAAACAACTAAGTCCAGCTAAATATAACTATAAGATCTACAATAAAGAATTATTAGCCATTATTAGATGTTTTAAACAATAGCAACCTAAACTAGAAGGCGCTAGATTTCTAATTAAGGTCCTTAGCAACTATAAGAATCTACAGTACTTTATAACCATAAAACAGCTAAGTTATTATTAAGCCCGCTAGTTAGAATATCTATCTTAATTCCAATTCTTAATCACATACTGCCTAGGCGTTTAAGGTTAAAAACCTAATGCCCTAACTTAACGTTTACAAGACATAATAGTATAGAAAAAAGCGCGCGCCTACTATAAACAAACCCTACTTTGTCCCGAATTATTTAATCCCCCAGCTAAAGACCTTACGGTACACGTCCTTAAAATAACCAATTAATTAATTAAATAGATTATAATTAACAAATACCCAAACAACAAGTTTATCTAAGAGATACTCAAGCTAATTTAAGATGGCGTTAGACGCTCCAAAAAGATCTCTTTAAGTAAATATAAAGTTCGCGGAAACCGCTTATACTACCAGAACCGCCTAGTTATCCCTAATCACAATAAACTTAAGCTTAAGCTCCTTAAACACGTATATAACCTACCAGTAGCCGGCCACCCAGGCCAAGGAAAACCCCTAGAGCTAGTCTAATAGGAGTACTACTAGCCAAACATATATAATATAACACAAAGGTACGTCTCCAGCTGCTATACCTGCCGACGAGCTAAAGCTTTATATAAGATATATAACGGCTTTCTAAAGCCACTGCCTATTCCGGACCAAAGATGGAAGGATATCTTAATTAACTTTATTATTAATCTCCCTAAAAGTAAAGGCTGCACAAACATTATAGTAGTTATAGACTAACTATCTAAGATAAGACACTTAATCGCCTGCCCTAATATATCAGCACCTGCCGTTGCCCAACTGTTCCTAGATTATATATAGAAACTCCACAGACTCCCCAAAACAATCGTCTCTAATAAAGGCCGCCAGTTTATCTTAGCGTTTTAGAAAGAACTAACTACCTAACTTTGCATTAAAGTACTATTGTCTACAGCATATTACCCAGAAATAGATAGTCAAACAAAACATGCAAATGCTATAATGGAACAGTATATTCAGATATACACGTCATATCTACAGAACGACTAGATAGACTAGCTTGCATTTACCAAGTTTACTATAAATAACTCCATCTTAGAAACCATAAAGGTCTCCCCATTCCTAGCTAATTACAGCCAGTACCCGTAAATAGGTTTTAAACCCTTTAGTAATATTCCTTGTCTAGCTTATTAGGCCTTACAAGTTACAGAAGCAAATGAATTTATAAAGAAAATAGAAGAACTATAGGAGTTCCTTACTAACGAAATAACATAGGCCCAGTCTATCTATAAAGCCGCAGCAAATAAGAACTAAACCCTAGCACCAGCTTACCAAATTAGTAACTTTATCTAGCTAAACGCAAGAAATCTAAACATAAAACAACCTACTAAGAAACTTAATTGGAAGAACGCTGGCCCTTATAAGGTTAAAAAAGTTGTCTTTTCTTATGCCTACTAACTAAAGCTCCCTAATACGGTTAAAATCCACCCCGTATTCTATACGTCAGTCCTCCACCCTGCCGCCCCTATATTAGACGCCCTGCCTAGACAGATCCAAGACCCTCCCCCACTAGTTAAAGTAAATGGTGAGGATAAGTACCTCGTTAAAAGAGTTAATAATATTAAGTACGATAAACGGAAACGCAAATATATATACCTTACAAAATAGAGAGGTTTTATTAAACCCTTATAGGAACCTGCCAACTCTATAGGACTTATACAAGCCGCAGAAGACTTTTATAAACTCCACCTAGAACTACCACAGCCCTATCTCGCAGATGCTCGAGTTTAAAGGGGGGGTACTATTATAGAACACCCCCGTAACACCTTATACACGTCTATCTGTTTCCACTAACTAAACAACCGAAGACTAACCATAAGACGGCAATCTAATAATAATCTACCGTATTCCGCCGCAATCTGCTGTCTCTACTGTTAGAGTTACTAACTGGCAACTTCAAGGACCTCTAACTGCCGAATTCTGCCAAGTTCTACCAGAACCGCCACCTAAGCTCTACTCTGCCCGTGCGTAGCATAGTACCTATTAACCTAGCAACCAAGCAAATGTTATATACCCTTTTTCCCCTATTTCCTACTTTCCTTTCCTTACGCAACGTCTTGACTTTATTACACAGTTTATATATATAGCTTAATAATATCTACTTCGCTATATATTATCATCGCTTGTGCTCACTCCGTGACACTATATATAATCTAAAGTGCAAGTACCTAAATATAATTACGGCCTTTCTTAATAGGAAGCTTAACTATAAGAATATTTATATTTAGCTACTAGAAGGATATTTATTACGGACGCTTTAAGTATAATGTTATAACTACTAGGAGAAGAGTTAGAAGAAGCTAGTTAGTTAATAAGAGCACGGTCTAGAATGGAACTGGTGGAACTATATAATAAGAACTAGTAGCTAAGGTCATATAATATTATATATAGTGTACGTAGAGTATAAAGGGAACGTATATATAACCTATATATAGCATACCTTATATATAAGGAGAGTTTTTTAAGAGTACGGATATGTATTTAAAGGACCACAGTCCCTACCTAGATAGTTCCTTTCCTTATAGTAAATCTTAGAATATAATTAGAGTTAATCTATTAGGTAACTACTCCACTAGTTATTACCTATTTGTTATACTATTAACTTCCTATTTACCTATATAACCTAGCCCAATAATAAGTCTACCGTAGTATCTCCTATAAGGCTTTATTATATATTTACTACCTAGTTACGGTATTAATAAAGTTAAATAATATGCCACTAAAAGCACTAGTTATAACGCTATCTATAGCAGCTATAACCTTAGGGTTAGGAAGAGACACCAGTATAAGGGACATAGATTTATAGCTACATCGGCAAAATATAGTACCCTTTCAATGGCCTCAATGGTTGGTGGTTGACGCAATTGGCGCGCAGTTGAGGTCATTTGGCAACTCGACCGACTAGTGTCACGAAATTCATGTGGAGCAGTTCATTGATGAAATGGGTTGATTTATTGATGATCTTGTATCGTGTCTTTTTGACCTTAATCTGACGTGTCTTCAGTGACGTGTCTTCGTGCACGTGACCCACGCCTTTAGAGAATATAGATTATCTAACACACCCCCTTAGCTTTAAGCTCTTTAAGGTCAAAGCTAGCCACCTTCTCATGTCCGTTAATGAGTTAATTAAACCGTAATCTTATCTGAATCCTTCCGTCTTGCTCTAATACTGTCCCTTAGGTCCTCTAGTTGCTTCTCCTTATCTAGCTGCTCCTTAATATCTACTATCCCGATTATATTAACGAAGCTTTAAAACCTCTGCTTAGGCAGGGCCTTTGTAAGTCCATTGGCGATTATCTCCTTTATTACTGTCTATTAAAATCGTACTCGTCTTATTGCGTATTCCTGATGTAGCCAGTGTTAATGGATGTTAACGTATTGGAGCTTCGTAATCAGCTTTGCTGTGTCTTCTATAATTAGTTAGAGTGTTTATGTGTTATTACATTTAATAATCAAGGGCTCGTTTAGGCGTAACGTCATTGCTTTAAACAGCCTGCTAATAAAGATAGCTTCCTTTACTGTCTGTAATAGGGCTAACAACTCGGCTTCTGTGCTTAACGTCGTCACCATACCCTACTTGTTTGCTCTCCAGGCAATTGGCCCCCCGAATAGCTTTATAATATATCCTTGCGAGCTTTTTCTGTTGACGGAGTTGTCCGCGAATGATGTATTGCTGGCATAGATAAATGATTGCGCTTTACCTCTACTATCTCTTCCGTTGTCTTGTCCTTTGTTGCGTATTCCTTTGTCTCTCCCTCTACCGTTTGTTCCTTCCTTATCTCCTCTATAGTAGATTGCTCTGCTCCTCGTGCTATATAGGTACTGGATTACTCTATTTGCTGCTTAATAGTGCTCTTGGCTTGGGTTCTAATTAAACCTTGCCAGCTGTAATACTGCAAAAGCAATATCCGGACGCGTCGTAGTGGCTGCATAAAGTATTGAACCCATTTTTCTCTGATATAGCATCGTAGAAGCTGCTTCTCTTGGTAGGGACATAGGATGGACTAGTAGGTCTATATTAGGGGACGGAAGCGTTGGACGGATTAATCGGTAATTAGTAGGGAGGAGTTCCAATTCTGCTATAGGAGTGTCTGGAAGACGCCCTCTGAGATCTATCTTATACTAGTTAGCTATCTTTTTAATATAGGCTTCCTGGGATAGCTATAGGAGCCTCTAGCTATAATTACATAGCACATAGATTCCTAGGAACCATTTTAGCTCGCTAAGGATACTTATCTGGTATTTCTTGCATAGCTCCTTAATTGCTTCTTAAGCTTTCTTCTTATCTATCTTTTGGTAGCAGAAGACAATATCGTTGACGTAGAAGAAGACGACTATTCTACCTTTTAGTATAACACACGGCTCCTAAGGTACCTCTTTGAAGCCCAATTTGTTTAACGAGCTCGTGAGATTCTTCTACTATAATAGTGGTAATCGTTGTAGTCCGTATAAGGCTTTTCTTAAGCGCAGTACTTTGTCTTTCTTTCCTTTGTTAAGCCCTGGCGGTAGCTTTATGTAGACAACCTCGTTGAGATCACAATGGATAAACGCATTGACTATATCTATCTGTGTCATCTCTAGGTCGAATTTTGCAGTAATTGCTATAAGGGTTCGGAAGGTTATACTAGCTAATATAGTAGCTCTTATAGGTAGGTCTCCTAGGGCCTATTGGTTTCCACATACTACTAAGTATGCCTTGCATTTCTGGAGAAATCCGTGCTTGTCTGTCTTGTAGACGAACATCTATATTAAGCTAAGAACCTGCTGTCCCTTTACATGCTTCTTATCTGTTTCTTAAAACGACCTTATTTGATAATAGGATTGGAGGTGGGCTTATTAAGCTTCTTAGAACTGATCTTGAAGAGGATGCGTATTAAGGTCGCGGATTGACTAAGGTGGCGGAGGTAAGTTCTTCCTATATAATTTGATATCACGTGTTCTGCCTAATTTTAGCTTGCTGTCGTTAAGTTAACTATTAAGGTTAAACTTCCTTCCTGCTAAGAAGGCGCCTTAATAGGCTAATGTAATCCTTTTAGTAACAAAGTCTTTAAACCTATTATCGCAGGCTTCCTTAAACAAGTCTTTAACTAAGTTGTTAAACACCCCCTAAGTATTAAACGCATCTTCTACTTGATAAGCGACGTCTTGATTAATACCTTATACACCTAACTTTGTAGAATAGTTAACGTGAAAGGCATATGGAGATTCTTTATCTTCTTCTATTAGAGGTGGTGTATAGTATATATCTTTAAGAGCTCTTGCAAGCTTGAGATCTGCTAACTTATTAAAGGTTTAAACTGGCTTATTAACTTCGTTGTCGTCTTCCTCTTAAATTAACGGTTTAAATATTTCTTTATCGTCTTCCAGAAGAACCTTGTTCTTAGTTAGGGTATTAGGGAGTTAAATCTTCTTAATTAGCGTATCTAATTTGGTATGTAGATCCTTTAAGATATCCATTTGCTTTTTATTGAAGAACGTCTTCTTATTAAAGATGACATCCCTAGTAGAGATAATGATACCTTTGTATGGGATCCAGATTCTGTAGATATTGGTAGAGTTATAGCTAATAAGGTAGCTAATATAGGCTCGCGGATTTAGCTTGCTTAGCCTTTTCTTTTTTAGCTAGGCATTTAATGTCATTGCGTACGCCCTACAGCCGTAGGCCCTTAGGTGCGCTAGTTGCGGCTTTCTTAACCTATTAGCTAGGTAGGTATGGAACCTCTTATATAGTGATTTCCATCTATTGCTTTCTCGTGGCGTTTAATCTTAAAGGTAGACTGCACAGTTGACGATCTCGTTCTATAGATTATGCGGTAGCTTAGCAGTAATTCTTATTGCTCGTATTCTCTTAATGATTACACCCCCTAAGCGTTCGGCGGTACCGTTCTGAGCTTAGGTATATAGCGCCAAAGGCTTGAATGTAATCCCTTAAGTCCGTAGCCATTTAAGAGTTCTCTTTTTCCCTAGCTCGTTGTCTGATCTAATAGTGTTAACTTTAAGGTTATACCTCAGACAAATCTATTGGATGAAATCTTTAAGTACTTATAGTGTCTCCTTCTCCTTGCTATGCGTTGTTATAAAATACGGGAAGGTTTTTCCTAAGAAGGTGTCGTAGATAAATATAACTTGTACAAATCCAGTATGCGCTTTCTTGAGGTTAGTCTAGTTAATATAGAGGTTAAGACAAGGTTTATTAATATTCCGTTTTAAGAACCTTCTTGAGACCTAACGCTTGATTTTGGCGAGACTGTAATATTAACATTCCGTTGTCTTTGGGCCTTGTAGCTTAACTCCTAGGGCGTTGAGACCTAGATAGTGAAGGCTTATAGGTCCTGGATGACCTAGATATAGATGCTATAGATGCGCATTACCTTTCAAATCTGGACGAGTGTCTCTTGACGATGCTTTACGCTTCCGTTGGCGGCGTAATAGTCGGCTTATATTGAACGCTAATAGACTTCCTGGTTGGATATATTTAATAGTCTATTGTCTGTAACGTTCTTCTATTTGATATAGGATTGTGTCGTTCTTCTAAACTAGCAGATTATTGTCTTCTTTGTTGTCCTAGTAGAACCCTTGTTTTTGAAGTAGACGGAACGACACTAGATTCGTATTAAAGTCTATATAAAAGGCAACGTCCTTAAGACGTAGGATTCCCTTACTCTTATTTAGTTTTGTGACCTAGATAGTGACATCGCCGTAACCTAGTATAGGCACTTCTGAGCTGCTGGCGATGATATATTTGTGTTTTAGAGCTTTCCTGAAATTGTAAAAACGAGAGAGGTTATTAAAGATATAGAGAGTAGTTCCTGAGTTAAGAATAGTTAATAGCTTTAATGGATGGAGTTAACTGGTGTAATATAATTCTAGGAATATCGTATTAGCTTCTCCCTTGATCTTAACTGTCTCTTATTATTGTTAAGCTTTATCAACCTTTGATTCCTTAAGCTTAAGTTGTTCTACTTGGGCAGCTAAATCCTTGTCTTGCTCTACCTTTATAAGCACCCTTTTTATATGTATACCTACGGCTTTGAATCCCTCAGGCCTTTTGCTCTTAAATAGATACTAATAGTTAGGAAGGGTATATCCCCTTATATCGCATGCTAGGCATTTGAGGTTCTTTAACCTTTTAGAAGACGTCTCTTTAGTTAAATTTGTACCTGCCCTTTTTTAGCTGCGAGATAAGCTGTTCCCTTTTCCTTTTTGGACTTTAGCAGCAATAGAGATACCCTCTTTGGGCTCTCCTGCGAAGTCTACGTTGAATGCACTCCCTCTCGCCGTTGTAGGTACGGCTTTGGAAAGGTTTTGGAATGCTTCTCGTAGCTCTATTGCTACTTTACGGTATTCTGATGAGAGAGCCTTTTTGGTATTATTTACCTGCTTCGTGTATAGAACAAAATAGGTTTCGCTTATAGGTCGTATTGCATTTATAAGGTCTATTAGCTAGATCCTATTAATTATCTATAAAAGATCGTACTTCTCTGCCATCTTTATTGCATGCTCCTATTGGTTAAGCTACTGGGTAACCTTTATCTGCTTAAGCCCTTTAAGTAACTCTATATACTGTAGTTATACCTTTCTTATTATAAAGTTCTTTGAAGGCTTAGTGTCTTCTTTTAACCGAATTAGCCATTCCTTGACTGTAAGGGAAGGGTTGAGTAGTAGCTTCTTCTAAATTGATACTATAGATGTGATCTAGGTGCGTATCTATTACAGATACTCTTCTTGTTTTAGGAAGTACTTTATGTCCTAGTTGTAGTATCGTCTGCTATTCTTGTACGCTTTTTGTTGATTTGTTAAGAGCTGTGTATATAAGGTTGCATTCTTATTAAAATTAGTAACTTCTAGATAGGCTAGTTCTTGTAGTAGAGCTTATTAAGGTGCTGCATTATCTGGGTTAACGTGGGCCCAAATTTATTTGTCTATTAGGGCTTGTAGTTGCTAGATCTATTACTCCCAGTCTTCTGGTTTATTAAGGATAATCATGGTTAACGAACTTAACGTTAGTGGAGTTATTTTAACTGATAGGTAGGTAGGGAATTGAGATGGTATTTTATTGTTAGGATTGTCCTTGTTGTTAGGATTATCCTTTAACAATTAAGGTAGGATTTCTTGTAAAATCTTGTGGAATCTTATGGAATCTTGTGGAAGAATTATCCTGTAACGATTAAGGTAGGATTTCTGTTAGAGTCTATGTCTTAACGATAAGGTGTCAGAGTTTAACAATAAGGTAGAATTTCTTTAAATAATTAAGAAATAGCTGAATAGCTTCTTAAGTCGGCGGACTGGGCTTATAACTGTTATGAAATTCATGTGGAGCAGTTCATTGATAAAATGGGTTGATTTATTGATGATCTTGTATCGTGTCTTTTTAACCTTGATCTGACGTGTCTTTAGTGACGTGTCTTCGTGCACGTGACCCACGCCTTTAGAGAATACAGATTATCTAACAACTAGCCTATGTCGTGTTTTTTTGACACGCAGCCTGCGCGCAGCCTGCGCGCAACCTGCTAGTAATCTACGCATTTGGCAACCATAATTATATTTACCTCTTTTATACTAATAACATATTTTAAATAAATAAAAGCT
>Ga0307507_10006026_pt1 | contig 19095 bp, 19 predicted proteins | sample 7_EM_MG_FD_207223 | JGI IMG/M metagenome (GOLD analysis project Ga0307507, IMG submission 207223) | Populus trichocarpa ectomycorrhiza microbial communities from riparian zone in the Pacific Northwest, United States - 7_EM | ecosystem: Host-associated > Plants > Roots > Unclassified | place... | reverse complement strand
GATGAATAAAACAAAGCCCATAAAAAACAAAAAAGAGAAAAAAAAAAAAAAAGACATGGGATTGGGGTTCTTCACGCAACCATCTAAGTTCTTTCATACTACATACTCTCAATACAAAGGTCTTTACCGATCACGCTTTTGGGAAGTCAAGACAAGACTGTCTTATAGGAGCCTAGCGATCTACGTTGCTAGATAGGGGTCAACGGACTTAGCTATCGCAACAGCTATCGGGCTAAAGAAACAGTGATCCTTAGGAGGACTATCGGTTACCTGCTGCAAGTATTACCCGGAGAGGAGAGGATTGTAACAGATGTTCAGGGTCAAGTCGGGCTCCCACTTCAAAGAAGTTGAGCCAGGTGAAAGAAAGATACTTAATCCCAGGAAGAGATTATCTATCCCGCGAACACCTGGACGCGAAATCTAAATCTCCAGGTGTCTTCGTAGCTGCTATTATCATCAAGCAACAGAGAAGAGACCTTAACAATATATACACGTTAACAAATATTTATCGTTATACCTACTATACGTCTCTCTTGAGTTTCGTCTCCTTAGACGTATTCTCCGAATTGCCAACGATCGGTCCTAGTATATTCGCTTGCTCTTAGAATATTACTACCCCTATAACATTGTCGATGCCGGGTGTTCATTTCCTGACAGTTAGCCCTGGGGGGGTGTACCCTACGAGCAAAGAACGCGAAGTAGGGGGTCCTAGTACAACCACGTCATACACCGTAGTTGATACCAGTATGTGGGCCAGATGTCGTAGCCACATAGTGGATCCCCGAATTGTGATGGATAAAGACATAGACCATAGACAATCCAATAATCGTGAACCGTTCTGAGTCTCAGAGATTTCCCCCACATCTGATGAAATACGGTTTTAAGCCTCACAAGGATATAGATGCCAAGGCACCATCGATATCACTTGAATTTTTTATCCAAAAAGGGCAAGACCACTCATGAGCTAAGCCAGACGAACGTGAACTGATCAGATGGAGATCGTCAGGCAGGCAGGCAGGCAGGCAGGCTATAGCAAATAAATTCAAAACCCCTAAGAATTCCAATGCTAAACAATATCACTAATACACTATACCTCTAGGTACACTCAGAGAACGATACACGGGGCGTCAAATCAAACTCTCGGAGGCTCGAATGGTATCACTTGGGCTTACTCTTGTGACCATCCTTGTTATCGAAGGAAGCACTACGCTTCCGTACCTCCCCGCTTTCCAAAAGTTTCCTAGCCATGGAACCCAAACGACAGCTCTTCGACTTACGCTCATCCCAATTTTCGTCGTCGAACAGACCCCTGCCCTTCCGTGTCATATCGCCTTGAGTACGATGCCGTCCCAGTTCCGCCGAGTGTTGTATATTCAACCGGCTCGACAATTTGAGTGCGAGTGGTATACATTTCGCGGGGGATTCCCTCCTCTCTCCAGCCGCAGATGACGACTTCCCAAGGCTGCCTTTGCGTCTATCCCCGGCGCTGGAGACATCTAATGACGCGCCGGATAATGCTACAAGTAAAGCGTCAGGGTCATCTCCCTCTTGCGGTTCACTTGCTTCATTGGCCGGCCCCGCATTAGCTCTGGGCTCTGGTCGTCTGGCCACCGGATCAAATGAACCTCGACGCAATTGGTCTTGTGCTATCGCTTCATTCGTCCAATTGGTCACTGCGCCTGGTACAATATAGTTGTGCCCCCTCAATGCGGGACTGGGTTCCCTAATTACTTTATTCGGACGATAACAATAGATTCAGTGATCAAGCGGGTCTTCAAGAACTGGATTCGACCGGAGCCACACCCTTAGCGCTTCATCGTCCTCGATGAAGATATAATTGATCCAAAAGAGGGGTGTGTTGGGATAGTCCCAGAGAAGTTGGCGTCCTTCGCCTGTAGCGCCAAGTATGTAACACATCGTCTCATGTCGTATTGATCTCGTAATCATCGCTGACAGTCCACGGATGTCATAGGAATCCAACTCGGCAAACTGTAACCCATTGACAGGGTGCCAATTGAGCCAGCGATAATTGGGGTAGTCTGCAGGGCTATCAGCCACGTGCTGGATCCAAACAATACACACTGCGCGTGGACGTCCAAGTAGAGCGCTCCAATCTACAACTCCTTAGTCAGTAAGTGAAAAACCCAAGCACGCAGATTATTTTGAAAAGGACTCACATGGTGGCGCCCGGAGATTGAGCGGGAGATAAGGTATGATTGGTGCCGGGGCATGGCTGTCAGGTGGGCTGTTAGGTGGGCTGTTAGGTGGGCTGTTAGGTGGGCTGTTAGGTGGGCTGTTAGGTGGGCTGTGAACTGGGCTGTTTCCTGGGCTGCTGCTTGAGCTGCTGCCTGGGCCGCTGAATGGATTATTGAGTAGGATTGGTGCTTGGGGCGACCCAGCCACTCGGGGAGCGTTTTATGGAGCTTGTATTCCTTGTCCTTGCATCAGGTGAGCAGGTTGAGTGACTTGTCTCGGCGCTTGCGGCTGGTTCATCGGTGGTTGAGGTTGACCCAGAACGACACCTGGAGGGACTTGTCCTCGCGCCGGAACGACAGGAATGACTTGTCCTTGCGCTTGCGGTTGAGGTTGACCCGGAACGAGACTTGGAGCAACTTGTCCTGGCGCCGGCACGACAGGAACGACTTTTCCTTGCGCTTGCAGTTGAGGTTGACCAGGAATGAGAGCTGGAGCGACTTGTCCTGGCGCCAGAACAATAGGAACGACACCAGGAATGACTTCTGGTTCCGCCTGAACGGCACCTGGAATGACTTGCCCTTCCACTTGGGGTTGGTTAATAGCTGAGGGGAGCGTTTTGGGGAACTTGAGCTGGGTTTGGATTAGCTGTAGTAGGACCCCAGTGAATTGGGGCGGCCAGAGGTAGTATCTGCGGGGGAACAATCATCTGCGCAGTGGGGACTCCTGGCTGGCCCAGTGCAGGTGCAGGCGGGCGCATAGCCACAACCTGAAGGTCCTTGTTCATGGTGGTTGTCAACTTACTCATACAGTCCTTAAAAAGGTGAACAATTTCCTCATCGGCCTCCGCAAACAAGGCATCTTATTTGCACCTGATTCGGTGGCGAGATGATCTCACGCAGGGCGCAATCTCCTCATTCGTGCGACCATTTGCTGGAATTCTCTGATAGCAAAATTAGCGAGTAGCGTAAAGTTCCATGCTAGTAGCTGATCTTTCACAAGTCGCCGCCATTCTTTATATACCACCGCCCCTGCATTATTAGCTGGGAAGCCCATGGCTCACTTATAGTTAGTAATTGACTGACCCCCAGGATTCGGGCGTGTTGCGCTGATGACCCATAGGGGAGAATTAGGCGGAAGTTGGTATGTCTGCCCGCCGGAGGCTGCCATGCTCCAGGATTATACCTGTAGACGTATGGTACGTGGATGATATTGTGGGCCATATTGGTTGATTTTTGGTGTTAGGCACAGAGTTCCCAGAAGGATAAGGGGGTCAAGTTACCCTACCTTCGCGCACAAACCTCTGAAAAAGAGTTAGCAACACTCCCCTTCAGCCCCGACGTTGGGACAGTAGGTCGCCATACGTCACCGGGGAAAGTTGCGTCCCCTGACCAAGGACATCAGCAAAGAAGACGCTACTTGCAACACCGGATACGTCGCAGCCGTCCGTCCAACCAGTTCCTGTTCGCAGGATATATGAGAGGAGACCTCAGAGCGCCTGATGCAAGTGAAAGCATCTCAATCGGACGACATCACACAGAGTTACAACCACTACAAGATTGGGTATCGAAAAGGTGGCTAAAAGCTCACGGGACCTATCTACCTTAGTTAGGCTTCCTCGGTCTGGAAAGACGCCCAGTAACGAGTAGGAATGCAATATGGTCGGAAAGGGAGTTGGGGAACTCCTAAAGGGATTGTTGACTAGAGACCGATAACTATAGTCGTAACCATTGGTTCGATCGAGAGGAAAGAGTCGTGTAATGCGGGATAAGACTAGTGAATGCTTCCTGCAGGCAAGCTCTAAACGGAGCCAACAATATGAGGATCGGCCATCTTCTATCCAAGCGAATAATTGTCTGACATGCGAACACATGGAGATTATTCGTAAATCTATTTAGCAATGGATACATGTTCGTATAGCCATCTAGGTCGACGGGCACTACACCCTCCCCATGTGAGAGGCAGACGTGGCAATATGTTGTGCAAACGAGAGTAGAAAAGATGACGGATGTTCAGGGTCAAGTCAGGCTCCCACTTCAAAGAAGTTGAGCCAGGTGAAAGAAAGATACTTAGTTATAGGAAGAGATTATGTAGCCCGCGAACACTCAGACGCAGAATATAAATATCTAGGTGTCTTCGTAGCTGCTATCATCATCAAGCAACGGACAAGAGACCTTAACAATATATACACGTTAAACAAATATATATAGTTTCACCTACATTATCATTTTATCATAACTTTGGTCTGGAGAGACGTATTCTCCGAGTCACGCACGATCGGGCCTACTATATTCGCTTGCTCTGGGAATTTTACTACCCCCATAACAGTATATTATTATTCTCTACATTACCAAGACACACAAGCGATATCAATCACAGATACAAATCGCAACTCAATCAAAAACTCGTTTCGCCAGAAGAATAAGAAAGACTTTCATACTTCGAAATGTCGAGGTCTAACGCCGAGGGAGCAGGACCAGATCCCATGGAGAAAGAGGACCTATCCCATTCCCAAGCTCCAACAGTGACATCGCACGACAAAAGGATCGCAGGATCCACCGACCCTAGAATATCTTCCGGTCTGCCAGCCGGGCGCTTCCAGTCAGCTGCAATGAGACGGTCACAGTCGCAACAGTCTCAGACACCAGCAGAACCAATATTATCTCCTGAGAAGTCCAGACGACTCAACCGTATCAACCGAAGTCTACACCTGTAAGAGGACAATCTAGCCCAAAGCGTCAATCAGGAACACCTAGCGATCCAGTCCCTTCCACCCGAAATCCAACATTTGGTAAGGGAGCTGCGGAAAGGCAAAGGAGAAATAATGACGGGTGCCAGATACATAGGGACAGAATTGGAACAAATAGACATCGGCATGGTACAGGTGGAAGCAGCGACAAAAGGGCTGCAAGGCGCTCTCCAAAAGGTCGGTGGAAGGATGGACGGACAAGATAACCGTCAAACCCGACATGAACAGGTTACATCACAACTCCACCAAACTACAGCAGGAAAATGTTGGAGCGTGGTCCACTCCGATCCATTCTGATCCACACTTTTTCAAATTTTGCTGAAAATGTGGACCAGGGTGGATCTGGGTGGACCAGGACTGGTTTTTACATTTTGCTGATGTATACAAGCAGATGGAGCGGCAACAATGGGCAGGGATGAGCAGTTAGGATGAGAGCTCCTGGATACGAAGGCCCAACATCAACGAGAACTACTGAACCATGAAAGAATACTCAACGCTATGATGGCCGAGTTGGAGGCAAGCAAAGAAGCCAGAGAGAGACCTGAAAGCCAGATAGCTGAGTTAACTGCGGCGGTTACCTCCTTGATGGGCCAAGTGAAAGGCAAGCGTCCAAACCCAACCCCGGAACGAAGTGCTGGAGCAACAGGAGCAGGAGGCGGAGGACGACCCCCCCCTGCAATGCATGGGCCAGCTGGAGGCACCCATGATCCTGGAGATAGTGAAGGAGGAGGAAGTGACGATTAGAGACGAGGAGGGCGGGATAAAAGACTGACAAACCAAATAACAAGCCTGCAGCGAAGGGAAATACTGATGAGGAAAAATACGGAGAAGCTACATTGGACGAAATAAGGTTTTCCAGAGCCTTAGGAAAGGCCATAGGAGAAACCAAGAAATGTCCAGCCCAACCCCAATCAGAATACGAACATGCCAAACACCAGGATAGCCAGTTTTGGCTAAAGGACTATTTCGATCACAACCCATACCAATGGCAAGACGAGGCGGACCGTATCAAACACGCCTTGTCGAAAGTAAAAGGATCACAAGTAGCATCTATCACTATGATCTACACGAAGCAAATGACCGGCGAGTTAGGCCACATACGCCAGGATAGTTACGAATTATGGGATGTCTTTGCCGAACAAGCTATACGGCGATTCGGTCCGACTCATGAGAAAGAAAAAGCCCTACGAGAAATGTTTAAAGTCCGATACAAGAATGACATTAACCAATGTTTATTGGCATTCGAAAATTGGAATGTCAAAGCAAAAGTTACTGGAATCACCTTCACAAAATTAATCAGGGACCAAATACCGGATCAGGCTGTACGGTGAATGTCAATGTATCCAGAATACGCTGACAACAGACATTGGATAGAAGCTCTACGACAAGCGGTCCGTGATGAGGAAGACTTTCAGGAAGGAAAAAGGCTTAAGGACAATAATTTCTGAGGATCAAATTCAAGTGGGAAAAGGAAACGTGACGAGCCAACACTTGCAAAAACAAGGAAAAAACCAAAGTATACCCCTAAGGCGAAAAGGGTATACCAGGCGAAGAAAAAGGAGGAGAAGGTAGACAAAGGGAAGGGGGCGCCCCAGCAGAACATTATCCATCGAGTTTGGTCCGACGTACACACTGGTATCGACCAGACGATAGTCGACGAAGGAAAGGCAAAAGGGCAATGCACTAGATGTACTCTAACAAACCACGGATGGAAGCACTGTCAGAAAGAAATTCGCGTGAGTACCACCCAAAGGAAATCGTTTAAAGTACCAGGTGGAAGATAGAATCACCCAAAATCTAGAAAGCCAAGGGTAGCCGCTGTGGCTGAGGATAGCGGTGGAGAAACCTCGCGACCAGCAAGCCAAAGGCCACTAGCATGGACCTTTATGGAAGATGAGGAGCTAGGACGCTCATTGGCACCACTGGCGAAGGGACGTGGGTTGTCCGGCCATCGAACTGGGAACCGAAATAATCTGAAGTGAAGTCTTCAGCTAATAACCTTTGAGTGCATCAATCCCAAAGGGTGATAAGTTCCGCCTGGGAAAGTGGTAGTACCTGGGTGTTGTACGGTGAAGATGTTAAGAAGTGTATATCCCAGATAAAACCGAGACGGGAGCGAAGGAACCCACCTTGGGCGACCCGACCTGAAAACGGCTCCACTTGTTGGGGGGACCCCTAGGACCAATGACGGTTAGTAGAAATCCCAAGAGGACACAAAGACTGCAAGAAAAGAGCCAAGTACGGAACTCGAGCCAAGGTGATGAGTGAGAAGCTGGCAACAGATGAGAGTGACACCAGCATAATTGTCCCCAGAGGCTGGTCGTAGAGCAGATGATCGAAAATGATTAAAAGAACAGAGTCTCACGAGGAGAAATAGCCCATGAGTGGTATGGGTCGCACTACTCGATAACAAGACAGCCCATTTGGTTGTCATGTCGGACGAAGCGCGCGACCTGAAGATTTCTCTCATAGTAGTTGGGCACGTTCATTGCACAGACAGAACCGCTACCCACCTCATGAAGAAACTACAGCTCGTGGTGGAGGAATTAGGCGATAGGTACGGTAGACTCCTGGTAACTACCGATAAGTGAGGATAAGTCGGTCAGCACGGAATAGGCATCCGAGCCACAAAGCACGAAGCATCAGACGAACTACCCCTGGTATATGGGAATCCCTCGGCAGGGAATAAAGACCGCCAGTAGTGGGCTGCCCGATATACAAAGAGATAGGATTTTACCTTTCACAAAAAATCCTACAGTCGCAAAATCCCCACCATCATGAAACTATTTTATATTTTCAAAAATATTTGGTGAAAGGCAAAGGCAGTTTGTCGGAGGAGTCTTCATGAGCCGAAACTGTGCAGGCGCGGTAACAAACCTAAAAAGTTAGGATAGTGAAGAGAGGATATGAGACACGAGGCCCTGGCCCCAAGCGAACAAAATAGAAACCGAATCCACATCACTAGGAGTGCCCTGAAGGAAATGCCATCCTAGTCATATCAGAAAAACGGCATAAGATTAGAGTCTTACTGGACTCTGGCTCCAATATATTCCTCCTAAACAAAAAAACTGGACGCAGACTCAAAGTACCCTACGAAATAAGAGACAAAGCGGTTAAGATAACTGCATTTAATGGTGAAGTATCCTCCACTGGAGGAAAATAGGATTCACATCCGATTCAACTGGAAATCGGTACAAATGGCCATTCAACTATGGTCTCCTCCGAGATTCCGGACGCAGGCAAATATGATAAGATCATACAGTTCAGATGGTGGCACCTGGAACATCAGAGAACGAATATCGAAACCCCGGGGAAATGGTGTTTCGAACACGCCAAATGTGTGGAACATGTACAAGATGAAGGCATCGCGGACATGTTTGAATGGGACGAGACGGTGGCTTTTGATGAAGAAGCAAGGATGATAGGGAGGATCTGATCCACAAAACAAGAGGAGGTACAACTAGAAGGATTGCCAAAGCCATATTGGCAATACAAGGAATTGTTCGAGCATGAAAAAGCAGCAAGGCTGGCACCTAGGGTAACCTTCGACCATACGATTGACCTAAAAGACGGAGCCACTCCACCCTGGGAACCAATATACCCAATGTCGGCTTACCAATTAGAAGAACTAAACAAATATCTTCACAAAATGTTAGCCGAAGGGAAAATATTTCATAGCAAATCGCCGGCGGGCGCACGAATCCTTTTTGTTCCCAAGCCTGATGGAAGACTACGATTGTGCGTAGACTACCGTGAACTTAACAAGTTAACCATACTCAACAAATACCCTTTACCGCTCCTGACCGAACTAAGAGAGAGAGTAGCCAGTGCAACCATTTTCACCAAACTAGACCTGAAAGACAGTTAGCATTGGATTAGGATCAAAAAAGGAGATGAATGGAAAACTGCTTTCCGCACCCGATAAGGACATTACATATATAAAGTAATTCCATTTGGCTTGGTCAATGCACCCGCCATATTTCAGGCCATGATAAATACGATCCCACAACAATTCTTGGATCACAGAGTTGTAGTATATCTGGATGACATCCTAATTTACTCAAAGACAATGGAAGAACACGAGGCTCTGGTCAAGGAAGTACTAGCCAGGCTAGAACACCAAGACCTCGCAGTATCCTTAAAGAAATTGGTGCTCCATGTCGATACAGTTGAATTTCGCGGATATATCTTGGGAAAAACTGGCGTCACTATTAGCGAAAAAAGGTTGAAAGTATCCTCAATTGGAGAGCCCCACACTCAGCAAAAGATGTACAAATGTTTATTTGTTTTTCAAATTTCTACCGACACTTCATAGAACCCTTCTCAAAAGTTTGCAAACCAATTACCGACACATGTGTTATAGGGGTAGTAATATTCTAAGAGCAATGGAATATACTTGGCCCGATCGTTGGTATTTCGGAGAATACATCTAATGAGACGAAACTCAAGATAGAAGTATAGTAGGTATAACGATAAATGTTGGTTAATGTGTCTATATTGTTAAGGTCTCGTCTCCGTCGCTTGATGATAATAGCAGCTACGAAGACACCTCGATATTTATATTCTGCGTCCGGGTGTTCGCGGGCTACATAATCTCTTCCTATAATCAAGTATCTTTCTTTCACCCGGCTCGACTTCTTTGAAGTGGGAGCCCGACCTGACCCTGAACATCCGTCATCTTTCTACTCTCGTTTGCGTAACTTATCGCTACATATGCCTCTCTCATGGGGAGGGTGTAGTGCCCGTCCACCTAGATGGCTATACGAATATGTATCCGTTGCTAAATGCATTTACGAATAATCTCCATGTGTTGGCATGTCAGACAATTATTCGCAAGGATAGAAGATTGCCAATCCTCATATTGTTGACTCTGTTTAGACCTTGCCTGCAGGAAGCATTCACTACTCTTGTCCGGCATTACACGACTCTTTCCTATTGATCGAACCAATGGTTACGACTATAGTTATCGGTCTCTTGCCAACAATCCCTTTGGGAGTTCCCCAACTCCCTTTCCGAGCATAGTGCACTCCTACTGGTTCCTGGGCGTCTTTCCAGACTGAGGAAGCCTAACTAAGGTAGATACGTCCCGTGAGTTTGTCACCACCTTTCGATACCCAATCTTGTAGTGGTCGTAACTCTGTGTGATGTGGTCCGATTTGGATGCTTTCACTTGGATCAGGTGCTCTGAGGTCCCCTCTCATATATCCTGCGAACAGGAAGCGGTCGGACGGACGGCCGCGACGTAGACGGTGTTGCAAGTAGGGTCTTTTTTACTGATGTCTTTGCTGAGGGGACGCAATTTCCCAGGTGACGTATGGCACTCTACTATCTCAACGTCGGGGCTGGAGGGGGGTGTTGCTAACTCTTTTCCAGAGGTTTATGCGCGAAGGTAGGGTAACTTGAGCCCCTTATCGCTCTGGGAGCTCTGTGTCTAACACGAGCTCCCTCCTCTTAAGTTTCCTCCCCAATATCTTTTTTCTATAATACATTCTTTGTCCTTCATGAGCTCCGTATGGTAGGCGTAAAAACAAGAAGCGTTTCCTTGTCCACTTGTGGAAAACCTTTCTCATACTACTCATCCAAGTTCGGCCCCGGCATCTCCTGGTTTTCCCTATCAAATCTTTCCACCTCTTCCCTTGCCTTTTTCAACCCCTCTGGTGGTTCCAAGGTATTCTCATCCTCTGAGCATCCTGCCCATTTTACAAAGTATCGGGGTTCCTTGAACTCCTTGTCTTCCCTTCTCACCTTTCTCATGTAGGTGATTATCTCACCTTTAACCATTCTTTTAACTTCCCCTTCCAGGTCACCTTCGACATCGTCTGGTTCTCGTGGGAGTTGTTCTTGGTTGGGTCGGTCACAGAGTGTATAGGGTTCGAGGAGGGAGACGTGAAATACTGGGTGGATCTTCCAGCGAGCCGGGATATCCAGTTTGAATGCTGTATTCCCTTTTTTCTATAAAACTTTAAAAGGGCCGTACAATCGTTTGGTGAACTTCCTTGTCGGTCGTTTGCTCTTAATGTTTTTTGGGTTCAACATTACGAAGTCACCTGTCTCGATGTCGGGCTGTGGTGTCGCTTTCCGATAGTAGGATTTCCTCAAGGCTTCCATTGTGTGCTTGAGGGTTGTCGTCGCGTTTTCCTGCACTGTTTTCATCCAGTGCGTATACATTGTGGCTCCTGGGTTTTGAGCCTCTCTCTCCTTCATCCATTCGGTTTGTCAATGGCACCCGTAGTTGGCGACAAAGGGGGTTAGGTTCACTGCGCTTGTTTTGGAATTATTATAAGCGTATTCCGCCAACGGCAGCATCTGATACCAGTCGTCCTAATCATAGTTGCCAAAGTTTCAAAGGTAACCTTCCAGCACTTGCTTGGTTCTTTCGGTTTGTGCGTCCGTGTGTGGATGGTATGCCGTTGACATGCGTCGTTTAATTCCTACTGCTTTCCACAATGATTCCCAACATTGGCCCCAAAACTTTGCGTCCATGTCCGATACGATTTCGGAGGGGAGCCTGTTAATTTTTCAAACTTTCTTGAGAAAGGTATCTGCGTTGTCTTTTTCTGTCGCATTTGTCCCTAAGCCGATAAGGTCTGCCATTTTTGTAACAAAATCCACTAATACCATGATCTGGGTTTGTCCTTGGGACTCGGGCAACTGGGTAATGGAATCAACCGAGATGGAGGTCCATGCTGCGTATGGTACTTCTAATGGTTGGAGTAAACCATACTTCGCGTGTCTTGGAGATTTGTTATCTTGGCATTCGTCTCACTAGCCGAGATAGTCCTTTGTCCATTCGCTGAGTTTTTCCCAATGGAAGTTCCTTATGACTAATTCAATTGTCTTTTCTTGTCCGAAGTGTCCGGCTACCTTGGAGTTGTGACATGCTTTTGTGATCTCAGTTAAGAGTTCCTCTTTTAACGCAATGAATAGGCTACCCTTATAGTAGAGTAGCCCATCTTCCAGTTCCCAGTGCTTCGGTACTGCTTCCTGTTTTTCCTTTACTCAGCTTAACTCCCCTTTCCGCGCCATCCAAGTGTCATCTTCCTTTCCCACCGCCCTTATTCTGCCCAGGAATGATTCGTCCATGGTTTCCATTAGTATTGCTGCAATCATGGCACTGGACAGCATCATTATTTTGTCTTCTAGTCTACTATCTGTGTGAATGTCTTCTTCATCAAAATATGAGTTGTGTTGTGGGTCTGGTTTTAGGAAACACATTTTGACCTTGAGTTCTTCACAATTAATGAGCCTTTGGGGCCAGGGTTGCTAGAGCCAAATCCCTGAGCTCCTCTTTCCGTATGATCCCAATTATCGATTTCCCTGGCATCGTGAGTTTGTACTTTTTTCCACGAGTAGCTGTGCGATTCGGTCGCCTGCCTTGAATTCATAACTGGTGTCCCCATGGTTCCGGAGTATTACTTCAATTTCGACACTATAGTCCGCATCTTTAACCCCGCCGCCCACTGCTATTCCATGTCTGCTTGCCATGCCGCTTCTTGCTGCCAGTCTGGCGTGTGTTCCTCTAGGCAGTCCTATTGCAATGCCGGTGTCCACTAACATCTGTCTTTGGGCTGGTATAGTGCCATCCTTGAGGGGGTGAATGTTATTTCCTGCTGCCATCCTGGAACTCATTCTTGGGATTATCGCTTTTTGTTGCAGTCTGTTTATTCTGAGCCGGTTGGTCGTCCACTGTTTTCCTTCCACGAGGCTGACCTGAATTCGGTCCTTTCTGTGGCAAAGTGAAACTTCAAAATGTTCCGGTTTCAAAATTGTCTGTTCTCGATGCGTAGCTCCCTCCTCAGGGCGGTACTCTGGCCCCCGGCATAATGCGTCGGGTTTGCCCCCTCTGCTGCCGGGGTAGTATACTATTCTAAAATTGAAATTGGCTAGGCATTGCGCGCATCGGATCTGTCGGGGGTTCCAGACTTTAGTAGTGAGGACGTATTGCAGGTTCTGGTGGTCGGTGTATAGCGTCAGCGGATCATCATATCCGAATAGGTAGTGTTTCCATTCGCGGAATGCTTCCCGGATTGCCAATAATTCTTTCTCGTGAATTTCATACTTTTGTTCGGCATCATTTAGCTTTCAGGAATGGAACGCAATGGGATGTAATCGTTTTCCCAAGTACTGGGAAAGGATACAGCCTAGTGCAAAGTCAGTGGCGTCTCACTCGATCACGGTTTTCCGGTCTGGGTAAAAGTGTGCTAGAATAGGGGGTGAGGTAAATCTCCGCTTAAGTTCTTCGAAGGCCTAGTCCTGTTCTTCTCCCCAGAACCATAAATGTTTTCCTCCCTTGGTTTTCAATGTGTCGGTAATCGGTTTGCAAACTTCTGAGAAGTTTTCTATGAATCGTCGGTAGAAATTTGGAAACCAATAAAGATTAGTACGTCCTTTACCGACTGTGGGGCTTTCCAATTGAGGATACTTTCAACCTTTTTTTCACTCATAGTGATGCCAGTTTTTCCCACGATGTATCCGAGGAATTTGAGTGTATCGAGATGCAACACGTATTTCTGTAGGATACCGTGAGGTCATGGCGTTCTAGCCTGCCTAGTACTTCTTTGACCAAAGCCTCGTGTTCTTCCATTGTCCTTGAGTAAATAACGATGTCATCCAGATATACTACAACTCTGTGATCCAACAATTCTCGTCCGATAGTGTTCATCATGGCCTGGAATGTGGCGGGTGCGTTGACCAACCCAAATGGCATTACTTTATATTCGTAATGTCCGTATCGGGTGCGGAAAGCCATTTTCCATTCATCTCCTTTTTTGATCTTAATCAAATGGTAACTGTCTTTTAGGTCTAGTTTGGTGAAAATGGTTGCACCGGCTGCTCTCTCCCTTAGTTCGGTCATTAGCAGTACAGGGTATTTGTTGAATATGGTTAACTTGTTTAGTTGACCATAGTCTACGCCCAATCGTAGTCTTCCATCAGGCTTTGGAACAAAAAGGATTGCGCCAGCCGTAGATTTGCCATGAACTATTTTCCCTGCGGCTAACATGTTGTGAAGATATTTGTTTTGCTCTTCTAATTGGGGGGCCGACATTGGGTATATGGGTCACCAGGGGGGAGTGGCTCCGTCCTTTAGGTTGATCGCATGGTCGAAAGTTCGCCTAGGAGCCAGCATTTCTGGTTTTTCATTCTCAAACAATGCCTTGTATTGCCAATGTAGCTTTGGCAATCCTTCTAGTTGCACCTCCTCTTGCCTTAGGACCCGATCCCCCCTATCATCCTTCCTTCTTCATCAAAAGCTAGCATCTCATCCCATGCAAACATGTCGGCGATCCCTTCATCGTGAACATGTTTTATATACTTGGTGTGTTCGTAACACCATTTCTCAAGGTTTTCGATATTTTTTATTGGGTGTTCGTGATGCCACCATCCGAACGGTATGATCATATCATATTTGGCTGCCTCCGCAATTTCACAGAAGACAATAGTTGTGTGGCAATTGGTACCGATTTGTAACTGAATCGGATGTCAATAGTATTTTCCTCCAGTGGAAAATACTTCGCCATTGAATACGTTAATTTTAAGCGGGTTTCCTCTTACTTTGTAAGGTACTTTAGGGGTACGTGCGGTGTTTTGGTTGAGGAGAAATATGTTTGAGCCAGAGTCTAGTAAGACTCTAAGTTTATGAAGTTTGTCTGATATGACTAGGATAGGGTTTCCTTTGGGGCACTTGTAGTGCTATGGATTTAGTTTGTATTTTGGTTGCTTGGGGCCGGGGCCTCGTGTCTCATATGCTCTGTTCATTTTGGTAACTTTTTGGGGGTTTGTTACCGCCCTTGCGCAGTTTCGGCTCAGGAAGCCTTCTCAGACAAAATGCATTTTCCCTTGCACCAAATATTTTTGAAAATATACAATAGTTTGATGATGGTTCGGGATTTTCGAGGGTAGGATTTTTCGTGAAAAGTAAAATCTTATCTGTTTGGATATCAGGCAGCACACTACTAGCGGTCTTTATTCCCTGCCGAGGGATTCCCATATAGCAGGGGTAGTTCCTCTAATGATTCGTGCTTTGCAGCTCGGATGCGCATTCCGTTCTGACCGACTTATCCACACTTATCGGTAGTTACCAGGAATCTACTGTACCTTTCGCCTAGTTCCTTTAGCCCGAGCTGCAGTTTCTTCATGAGATGGGTAGTGGTTCTGTGTGTGCAATGAACATACCCAACTACTATGCGAGAAATCATGAGGTCGCGCACTTTGTCCGACATGACAACCAAATGGGGTGTCTTGTTATCGAGTAGTGCGACCCATAGCACTCCTGGGTTATTTTTCCTCGTGAGACCCTGTTCTTTTAATCGTTTTCGATCATGTACTTTAAGACCTGCCTCTAGGGACGCTTACGCTGGTGTCACTCTCGTCTAATGCAACTTTCTCACTCATCACCTTGGCTCGAGTTTTGTACTTGGCTCTTTCCTTGCTGTCTTTGTGGCCTCTTAGGTTATCTACTAACCGTCGTTAGTCCTAGGGGTCCCCCGAACAAGTGGAGCTGTTTCCAGGTCCTGTTGCTCAAGGTGGGTTCCTTCGCTACTCTCACGAGTTTATCTGAGATATAGACTTTTGAACCTCTTTGCCGTACAACACCCAGGTGCTACCTGACTCCCAGTCGGAACTTATCACGCTTTTGGGACCGATGCACTCAAAGGGTATTAGCTGAAGAGTTCACTTCAGCTTGTTTTGATTCCCCGTTCGATGGCTGGACTACCCACATGCCGTCCCCAGTGGTGCCAGTGAGCTTATAGCACCTCCTCCTCTATAAGGGTCCATGCTTGTGGCCTTTGGCTCGCTTGCCGCGTGGTTTCTCCACAGCTAGCCTCAGCCACGGCGGCTACCCTTGGCTTGCTAGGCTATGGGTGGTTCGATCTTCCACCCGGTAATTTGAACGATTTCCTTTGGATGGTGCTGACTCGAATCTCTTTCTGACAGTGCTTCCATCCTTGGTTTGTTATGGTACATCTAGTGCATTGCCCCTTGGCTTTTCGTTCGGCGACTACTTTTTTGGTCGAGACCGGTGTGTGCGTCAGCCCAAACTTGATTCATAATTTTCTGCCGGGCGGCGCCTTCCCTTTCTCTACCTTCTCCTCCTCTTTCTTTGCCTTGTATACCTTTTTCTCTTTAGCGGTATACTTAGCTTTTTTCGTTATCTTAGTCGTTGTTCGCTCCTCCCGTTTCCTCTTCGCACTTGAATTTGACCCCGAGAATTCATTGTCCTTAAGCCGTTTTCCTTGTTGGAAATCTTCCTCATCGTGGACCGCTTGGCGGAGAGCTTCTATCCAATCTCGATCCTCGGCGTATTCTGGATGCATCCACATTTGCCGTATGGCCTCATCCGGCATTTGGTCTCTGATTAATTTTCTGAAGGCGATTCCAGTCCCTTTTGCTTTGACATTCCAATTTTCGAATTCCAATAAAAATTGGTTAATATCATTCTTGTATCGGACTTGCAACATTTGTCATAGGGCTTCGTCTTCTTCAAGAGTAGGACCGAATCAAGGGATAGCTTGTTCGGCAAAGACATCCCATAATTCGTAACCATCCAGTGGTATATGGCCTACCTCCCTAGTTATTTGGTTCCGGTAGGTCATAGCGAAGGATGCTCCTTGTGATCCTTTCAGTTTCGACAAGGCGTATTTGATAAGGTCAGCCTCGTCCTGCCATTGGTATGGGTTGCCATCGAAAAATCCTTGCCCGTGGTTAGCCAAAACCGGATATCCGGGGGTTTGGCATGTTCGTCTTCTGATGGGGGTTGAGCTGGACGTTTTGTGTGTTCTCTCTCCTATGGCCATTCCTAAGGCTCTGGAAAACCTGATTTCGTCCTCTTTTGTTTCTCCACATTTCTCCTCATCAGTTTTCTCCTTTTCTGGAGGCTTCTTATTTCGTTTGTCGGGTCTCTCATCCTGCCGTCCTCTTCTCTCATCGTCGCTGCCTCCTCCTTCACTATCTCAAGGATCAGGGGTGCCTCCTGCTGCCCAATGCATCGTAGGGCAGGGGTCGTCCTCCGGGTCCTCCTCCTGCTGCTCCGGCACTTTGTTCCGGGGTTCGGTTTGACCGCTTGCCTTTCACTTGGCCCATCAAAGAGGTACCCGCCGCAGAAACCTCAGCTATGTGGCTCTCCTGTCTTTCTCTGGCTTCTTTTTTTGCCCCCAATTCGGCCATCATAGCGTTGAGTATTCTTTCGGGGTTCTGTAGTTCTCGTTGATGTTGGGCTTTTGTGTCTAGCAGTTCCTGTCCCAACTGTTCATCCCTGCCCTTTGCCGCTGCCCCTTCCGCTTGTATAGTTTGGTGGGGGTGTGATGTAACCTGTTCATGTCGGGTTTGACGGCTATCTTGTCCGTCCATCCTCCCACCAACCATGTTGAGCGCCTCTTGCAGCCCCTTTGTTGGTGCTTCCACCTGTACCATGTTGGTATCTATTTGTCCCAGCTCCGTTCCTATGTATCTGGCGCCCGTCATTATGTCCTTTTTGACTTTGAGCAGTTGTGGTACCAAATGTTGGATTTGGGGTGGAAGGGACTGCAACACTAGGTGTTCCTGCTCGATGCTCTAGACTAGGTTCTCCTCGTACAGGTGTAGACTTCGGTTGATGAGGTCAAGTCGTTGGGACATTTCAGGAGATAATAGCGGTACTGCTGGTGCCTGAGACTGTTGGGACTGGGACAGTCTCATCGCTGCTCGCTGGAAGAGTCCGGGTGGCAGGCCGGGAGATATTCTGGTATCGGTGGATCTAGCGATCCTTGTGCCTTGCGATGCCAGCGTTGTAGCTTGGGACTGCGAGAGTTCGTCTGTTTCCATAGCATCTGGTCCTGCTCCCTCAGGGTTAGACCTCTACATTTTTTGAAGTAGGAAAGTGTTTCTTATCCTTCTGGTGATAAAATGATTTGTGATTGAGTTGCGGTTCGTAATTGTGATTGATATCGCTCATCTCTCTTGGTAACGTAGAGAATATCAATATTCTGTTATGGGGGTAGTAATATTCTAAGAACTAGCGAATATCCTAAGCCCGATAGTTGGTGATTCGGAGAATACATCTAGGGAGACGAAACTCAAGATGGAAATATAGTGGGTGAAATGATAAATATTTCTTTAACGTGAATATATTGTTAAGGTCTCTTCTCCGTTGCTTGATAGATAGTAAAAGCTACAAAGACACCTCGATATTTATATTCCGCGTCTGGGTGTTGCCGGGCTACATATCTCTTACTATAACTAACTATCTTTCTTTCACCTGGCTCGACTTCTTTGAAGTGGGAGCCCGACTTGACCCTGAACATCTGTTATCTTTCTACTCTCGTTTGCACAACTTGTTGCCACATATGCCTCTCTCATGGGGAGGGTGTAGCGCCCTTCCACCTAGATGGCTATACGGACATGTATCTGTTGTTAAATCGATTTACGAATAATCTCCAGGTGTTCGCATGTCAGACATCTATTCGCCGGGATAGAAGATGGCCAGTCTTCAAATTGTTGGCTCCGTTAAAACTTTGTCCGCAGGAGGCAGTCCTTTGTCTTAACCGGTATCATACGATGTTAGGCACAGAGCTCCCAGAAGGATCAGGGGGTCAAGTTACCCTACCTTCGCGCACGAACCTCTGAAAAAGAGTTAGCAACACCCCCCTCTGGCCCCGACGTTGGGACAGTAGGTCACCATACGCCGCCTGGAAAGTTGCGTCCCCTCACCAAAGACATCAGTAAAGAAGACCCTGCTTGCAACACCATATACGTCGCGGCCCTCCGTCCGACCGGTTCCTGTTCGCAGGATATATGAGAAGAGACCTCAGAGCACCTGATGCAGGTGAAAGCATCCGGATCGGACGACATCGCATGGCGTTACAACCACTACAAGGTTGGGTATCGAAAAGTGGCTACAAACTCAGAGGACATATCTACCTTAGTTAGGCTTCCCTGGTCTGGAAAGACGCCCAGCAACCAGTAGGAATGCACTATGCTCGGAAAGGGAGTCGGGGAACTCCCAAAGGAATTGTTGGCACGAGACCGATAACTATTGTCACAACCATTGGTTTGATCGATAGGAAAGAGTCGTGTAATGCCGGATAAGACTACGGAATGCCTCCTGCAGACCAGGTCAAAACGGAGCCAACAATATGAGGATTGGCCATCTTCTATCCTAGCGAATAATTGTCTGA
>Ga0307507_10006025_pt1 | contig 19099 bp, 7 predicted proteins | sample 7_EM_MG_FD_207223 | JGI IMG/M metagenome (GOLD analysis project Ga0307507, IMG submission 207223) | Populus trichocarpa ectomycorrhiza microbial communities from riparian zone in the Pacific Northwest, United States - 7_EM | ecosystem: Host-associated > Plants > Roots > Unclassified | place... | reverse complement strand
TTAGAAATTTGGAACACCCCAAAATAAGGCTAGTTATTTATCTTTGGAATCTATGCACTTTCGTTGCAGGTCTATGGCTCTCACATTTTTACGTGCCTGGCGTGCCGGCCATTTAAGCACAAGCGATCTAGCCATCTAGTGAGATGTTATGATCAAAACTACTTTGCCGGAGTCCGGCAGAGGTTCCTCCCCAGGGGCAAGCCGTTCGGGGTCCTCGTATGATTGTGGTGGGGTCGATAAGTACCGTGTCATTGAGACCTACAGTAATCGGCGGGGGCTCGAGGACTGTTGATATTAGTGTATAAAAACTGGCATAAGGGAGGGATGGAGGAAGAGAGGTTTCATGTGGTTGAGTGAGGTTAACTTGTTTCTGTACGGAAGTGTACAGTACTGTAAGGGTACCATTAATGTAGTCTAGGGGGGAGACCTCATGGTAAGTCGAGTAAGGTTGGGGGGATTTAAGATACCTTGAGTTGGAAGTTCTTGTGGTTGTGCAAAAGGTATGTAAGTGGTATTTGTAACGTTATGTCAACGTGAGAAATTTATGAGGGCATTCTTCATCTTTTTTGCCCTTTTTTGCATTTAAGGAAAGAAAAGGTCCATCTGTTGCCCTGAGAGTCCTTGAGATTGTGCGTTCGCAACTGGATTGGTTGAGGGATTGGTTTTGAAGGTGTGGTTTTTTGTACGGTCCCGCACCGCGACCTAGGCGTAAACAAGTATAAAGGTGTGGTTATATTCTTGATCAAAGCTAGTACAGATTATCTACGTATAGTAAGTGTACTCTAATTAGAGAAAAGGAAACAAAAGAAAAAAAAGAGAGCCCACCGCTGTGGCCAGGAGGTCTCTGCTAATTACAATCTGACCTTAAGTTTTTGATAAAAAACTTCGTGACATAGGAAACAACTAGCCCGCTGGTGCCTCGCCCTTCGTCCCACCATCAATCATAGAAGAAAGGTTTAACCAAACTATCTGACAAAAAACGTTAGCAATAGCAAAGAAAACAGATATCAGGTATGTGCACTGACAGATACAGTAGTGCTTTTACTTACAGAACACCTAACTGCTCCAAATTCCATGCCCAGATAAAACAAAAATCCCTATGGAAGCGGACAAGTGGCTACCCGCTCGGGTCTTCTTAACGCCAGTGATTCTTCTACCAGCTGTACCCCACCATCCTCCCCGCTGAGGCCATCTCGTCTGCACGGGAAGGTGTCAGAACGGGTGCCAACAAGGTGGGTATTGGAATAGTCATTGTGAGTGTGGGTAGAATGAGGCATAGGAGTTGAGATGGCGCTTGGGTCCTCTGTGGCAGTCGACACAAAGTTTAGAGGCATAACGCAGAGAACTTTCTGTATAAGAGTATAGAGTTAAGAATGTATATTTGAACGGGCTTGGGGAGGGCGAGGAAGGGTGAGTATACCTTGACAGCGGGTGAAATGGAGGAGGACACCCAAAGATGAAATCATGAACATCGAAGGAGAGGTATTATTCCGACAAGTAAAGTAAGGGCAGCTATAACAATTGCCAACACCTCTCCAGGGGACATGTCATTGTTGCCGCGCTCTAGGTCTTCTGAGTTGTCACGTTTATTGAACCTGGACCAAACGGCTTTAGTAGTATATTCTCTTGTGGAGGATGTGACAGCTCGGTACGGCGGCGGGACAAATCTGTAGACAATCAGCAAAATAGCGTAGATTCGCTGAATCCACCGTTGATTTCCCCATTCCAAAAAACCCTAAAATTCCCCTTCTTGAGGCACTCACTTTGAAGTAGTGGTGTTATTAGCAAGGACAGCATTATAACCGTTATCACGATTATTATCGTTGTTATTCCTGTTGAGGTTTGAAGCTTGTCTTGTCTCGAACTGTGCACTGGTGATTGTGGTGGTAGTGCCGCTGGTAGGTAATGCAGACACCGTGATGCAAGTTTGTACGATGAGCAATGCGAAGAGCACACCCGAGATCGAGGTCGAGAACATTATGAACAGGCGATAGGTAATTAGGGGTAATTTTAAGGTATCTGGTGGGTTGAAACTTAGAAGGCTTGTTGAAGGCTAAAAAGATAGGATGTAAGAAGTGAGCAGAATAAATTGATGATTAGGAAGAAAGGATGAGGAGTGAATGAGAGGGGGGGACTTTATGCCAGAGATTCCGTGCATAGGCCTCGGACAAGATACACTCTTCTTCTAGAAGAATGTAAGGGAGTAACCCTTGGGCGGGACTGTTTGCTGTTCGCCTCCCATTGGTGGTCCCATTGGTTATCGCCCCCCCCAAGTGGGGGGGCCCTGGAGGACAGCATGCTTAATCGGATACCCGCCGCAGCCACTCGATGTTGGTGATGCATGTAAAGGTGATTTCGAAGGGAGAGAGCTCAGGGCTGTCACTGGGAGTGGTATTGATTCCTGTTTGAACATGGGGGAGGTGTTGAATCCATTTGGCGCTTCTAGGTCCAGCAAAGTTGCGGAGGCATTGGCGAATGGTTCTAATTCTGCGCTCTGTTTGGCCACTGGTCTGGAGTATGGAAGCTAGCACAGACGATATGGTTCCGGGCTGGCAGGAGAGGAAGGGGAATCAGTGAAGGTGTAGCACTTGACCCATTGTCAGGATTGTCAGGATTGTTACAGAGAGGATTATATCAGTACAAGAAGTGGCGGGTAAGTATGGCGAATCCTCCCTCATTGCCTCCCGTGCCTCATCGACTACAAGGAATGATGTTTGCTCCAGCTAGGGTCACAAGTTGGATTTCACAGCTTTTTAGTGTGCACGCTGCGTTGTGATCAACAAAAGCCACCCTGGATATAGCTGATATGACATCAAGACTGATGAAGGATAGGTTACGGTAAGTTACAATTTGATGACAGGAGAATTTGGAGATTCGCTTGCTGATTTGGTGCGACAAGAGAGGCTTTTGCTTTTTCTTAATGCTTTTTTTTCTTTTCTTTTTTGCCACCCTTTTTTTCTTCTGCTAACATCGTGTTTTCTTTTTATTCACCTTTTCATTCTTTCTTTTGATAGCGCGGTATGGTGCCCGGCATCTGAAACCAACCCTCATGGGTACAAGGGGAGGTATCCATTAACCGGAGCAGAAAGGAATATACTTGGCTGTCTAGCTTTAGATAACTGTTCCATAGCTTCTTGCCGGACCTTGTCTAGTACCAGGATAGGGAATAGCTAACCTGAACGGACAAGGATATATTTGGCTGGTTAACCTTGAATAACTGTTGAATCACTTCTTGTCGGACCCTGTCCCGTACAGTACTGTACTCGAATATGATACAGTACCAGGCATATTGAGCTCGAACATTTGCTCCCTGTGTTTGCGGTTCAATATACCTAGTACTTGTAACTCCGGTGTGTAATCGGACAGCAACCATGTGTCAAGTCAGGCTTCCACCATTCAAAGCCTATCGCGGCAAAAAGAAGGAAAAAGGAAGAAAAGAAGTGGAAAAGAAGAAGAAAAGAAGGAAAAAAGGAAAAAAGGAAAAACGGAGCGGCCGAGCAAAGATCCTAGGTGGATGTAGAGATCGCCATTCCCAACACATGCACCACGCAGCAAGCATCCCGGATACCGCCACCCGCACAACCTATAATACCACCGAAACCCCGGGACAGAACCCCCCACCCCCACCCCCCCAGTGAAGAAAGGTCCAAATAGGAAACCACAAACTTAAAAACCAAAGGCAAATATGACGAACAGCAGGATTCTCATTTTTTTCCATCTCAGAAACGCTTTCTGTGTGTTTTGGGTGGTTGCGCAGGGGATCCCAGGAAAATTGCTAGAGCCTTTGCCCTTAGACTCAACTCACCCTCAAAAATGGTAGGAAAATTTTAGAAAGCGTCTAGAGACCAAGTTATTTTCGAGTATTCTTGCGCTCGAGTACAAGTATCATACTCTTAGTATAATAAAAGAGCCCTAGCCCAGCCACACCGAACACTGTTTTGTGCCACAACTCTCATACTTGTGGTACTATGCTGTAGGTATAATATTTGCATAAAGTGCCGGTACCTTTATGGCCTTCATATGTGTGTCAGCCAGGCAGACCCCATGACTTCCGTTTAGACTGATTACCGTATGCTAACTTGAGATAACTCTAGTATCCGGTTGCCGCTTGTGTTTTATGGTTAGAGCACTATTCAAAACCATCCACCACCAGACGCACACTTAATAAAATCTACAGATAGATACATAGACAATCACTCTGTTCGACTACCTCAATTTAATGGCATCCTCCCTTTTCCACTATTGCAAATCTAGACGGGTAGGGCCGAAGGAACCGGGACGAATAGGTCGGCAAGATCCTGCGGGGAGGGAGGTAGAGGGTACGAAACTGGAGACAAAAGAAATTGACCCCCGCCTGGGCTTTCATACAAAATGCACAAATTTGGCCAACCACGGCGATGATGCACAACCAGTTCTATTCCCAAAAAAAATAATCAAATGAGAGAAAATCACAGAATTTAAGATATAAAATTGCCCATTTTTTCCATCCTGCTGACAACTGGCAGCAGGTGAGTGAGGCCGGCCTATGTAGTCGCCATGTAGAAATCCCACACAACCTAATTGTTTTTGCAACATCTTTGGGCTTCTCTCTTAGAACTCCAGTACTCAAGACTCCTAGCATGTTTTCTGCTACCTGGTTTTCAATTATACGAATCTTCATGTCAAACTGTACTACCTAAAAAATTCCCAGATTTTTCTAATGCTATCGTGGCGGGTAGGTACCTTTTGAGAATGGGAATTTTACAGAGGAAATCTAGTGGGGGTTAGTTTCTTTGTCGTCAAAATCGTACTCGTGAAGAAGTTTAAAGCAGGGTTCCGAATGGTCCGAGGAAGACTGGACTGGACCAGCTAGTCTGGTCGAAAGTCAAGTCTAGTCTAATTGTGGAGATTAGACCGACTGGATAGTCAGGATTATCAGACCTGACTTGGCCAGGACTGGTCCAACAAGGCCAGCCAAGTAATAGTATATGCACGGCCTTTTGACGAAATTAACATCCCATTTTTCTTTTTATTATTTTTATCACCATATATTACGGTCAAATAATGGTTTTCTTAATTAAACTCCCCGTTTCAATTGATTATACAGTAGAATATCAGGAGAGTCAGAGCGGAGGTAGTGCTTCGCTTAGATTAGGGGCAGTGAAAATAGATTCACGAGTATGAATTTTTTTCAGTCCGCTAAGTGAGTGATATTAAATGACTATGCAATCTTTTATATAGACTGGTCTGGGACTAGTCCAGACCAGACTGGACTACCCGAGTTAGTCAGGCCCAGTCATTGACATCAACCTGGACTGAGCAGCCTTGTCCGCCTCCAAGACTTGACCGGTCGGACTATTCGGAACCTGGTTGAGAGAAAAAGGGGCTTGGTAGACATCAGAAAGTCGAATGATGTTTTGAGGAAGATACTTCACTTATACTATTTCGTGAGCTTGGCCATTCAAGAATTACTACCGGTATAATAATAGGAACAGCGTTGATAGTGTCGGATCATCGGCCAAAAGTAATTAGACCCGGCATCCGCCTCCGCCAATTCCGAAGCCTACCGCTCCAACCACACGATTCTCCGCGTAAACTATGTGGAAAGGTCCGTAGAGTTCTACTGATCTGTGCTGAGATGAGTCCCCTTAGGTCGATCGAGCAGCCCAAGGCTAGATTCAGTTTTACTTTTTAGGCTAGGACAGGAGGGGGCGGAGGGGGATTACAGGGGTGGGGGGAATCCCCTGGCGGATATGGAGGCTCGTAGAACTTACATGGAATTACAGCACTGAGAAGTAGGAGGGGTTCAAGTATCATAATCGGAGTGAGGAGCTGGAGGGGTTTGCGATTTTGCTTTGAGATTTTCCGGGAAGGCAAGGATGAGGGCTGAAACGAGAGGTAGCACCTTTGCATCTCTGTCTACGACCTCGACGCTGCCTGCGCTAGATTCGAGGACTTGAATATTAATTGAAAGGAGAGACTTATAGACGGGAAGTTGAAGAATGTGGCGTTTATTCTGGATCCCGATAATTATTGGATTGAGTAAATCTTCCTCTTATTCTTCTTATGTCCTGTTTTACTTGATAGAGGTGCCATGGTCGCGTGCAGGTGTTGACGGGAGGAAAGGTTGAGATGTGTATGTCCCGCTGCGGAAGTTGCTAGCTAAAGATCACGTAAGTAGCGAAAACTCTACTCGTACATGTATAGCCCTCAGTATTCCCAACGGGCCAGGTAGGCCAGGCCTTAGTCAGGCCGGCCCACTCATGTGAACAGCAAAAATTCACGGTAAATTTTTCCCAGTTACCCGGTAAGATTAAAAATAAAGGGACAATTTTGATTTATTAGCAAAAAAATACTAAAAGATGAGAGATCATTATTTAATTAGATTGATTGTAGAAAAAGAGCCGCTGCTATGGTGGTTCAACTGTGCGCAGTTGGGTGGTGACTACATATAAGATATGAATATGGGGGTGACTAACTGTAAATAGTTTTGCAATATAACATTAAAAATAGAACAATTTCGCTTTGTTAGCTTTGGGATTTAATGTAATTCCCGCCGAAGAGGCAAAATAGGGTGGAATGATGGGAGGATAGGACTGTGCTGGTGAAGTTTTAACACTTGATTGAGTTGGCTTTGTATCACTCGTTGTGGGATTAATTAAGAAGCAACAGCTGGAAGTATTATAAAGAGGGAGGGAGTCAAAGGCGAGAAACTTGAAAAGGGGGGGGGGGTCAGGATACCCTTGAAGTGATCTGTTTTGAATGTTAATCACCGGGCCTATAGGCGCCTATCAAGCTTGATAGGCTTTCGTAGGCCGATCGAATTCGGACTATATCGGCCTAGGCGATTTCTGGAGCGGCCTGCCTTGGTCCAGCCTACGACCTGGCCCGTGGGAACACTAGGTCTGATAATAAAACTTTAGCGAACTTTTATTATTAGAGTGTGCCTCGATGAGGATTATGACAAATATCTCTATTTTCCATACGAGGATGACTTCAAGGATAAGTTTGAAGAGAAGCGTAAGCTAAGTACTAGAAAAGTGAACAGTATAGTGCATTAATGGCTTCATCCGACCCAAGGTGACGACACCTAGGATACTTGATAGGGCACCTAGAACGATGGGGTAGTAAGAACTATCTTCCTCGCAGGACATACTGCACTTAACCTGAATAAAAAACGCTGACCCATCTGATGAGGCAGTGGTTCTCGCTACCCTATATTTCTCAGGGCCCTATCAAGTAGTCTAGTGTGATAGCAGGTATAAATATGTTGTAAATTTGAACAAGGAATCCACTATTTAAACGGCTGATGCTAGTGTTCTCTAGCCAGAATATAAATCTTAAGGCAACTAGGTCTCTAGTATATTAATTAGCTTCAGCATTGCCATGCAGACTCGAACTTTATTTCAACCACTATTTGAAAAATGCTTTTCCTCGGTGGTCCTTTTAGGGAATTTCAGAGATATTGGGATTTGTGGATACAACATGGCAAGAGTATATAAAATGATATTTCCGCCTAATATATTGTCCGTGGACAAAATTAACCGCGGATCAGCGAAGAGGGAAAAATTTCGGCCATGACAACAACACTCCACCACCAACCTCACTATCATTAAAACCAAGAAAAAAAAAACAAAAACGTAAGTACAGGGTGGAAAACAGTAAAAATTAATGTTTGAGTTAGAGAAAGTTCTTTAGGTGGTGTTGAAAGTGTGGGGTGGTGAGGAGGGTTGAATTGCCATTGATCGTTGGTTCGCGGTTAATTTTGTCCACGGACAATACTAGTAGATGAAAACTGCTTCAATATTCCTGGGAAAGAGCATTCAGAAGGGGCTATTGGTATAGCAGGAAAGGTGTCGGCAGTCTAGTAGCAAGATCAGAGCGCTGCTCATTTCCTTACAACAACCTACAACCCTGCCTTAGTCTGGGTGGGTGGGAGAATCGATTAGGAGAGGGTAGGATTGTGTGGTTCCAGCTAAGCCCCCTCGTGCCAGAAATTTGTACTATTTACCTTATTACTGCACAGTATAAGAGGAGGCGTGTTGCTTGGTCATGTGTAATTTTTTTACTTCTTAGTCGTACGGCATTGGCTTTTAAACTTTCTTATAGTTTCCTGCAGTCTTTTCACACTGTTGGGGGTTCCTAGCATCCTTTGTGGGGTTTTGTCCTTATGTCGAAGGTAAGAACCTTCCGTTTTAAGTTACTTGACAGTGCTAGCCTTTGTTCTCCCTCCTTTTTTTTCTTACGGGTATAAGCCCCCCTCCCCCTCCCGTCCGCATGTAGAAAATCAAGCAGTGGTTGTGTTGAAACGACTAAGGGTGGGTTGGGAAAGAGAGGTGGGGGTGAGCCCGACTATTACAGGAAAGACCCAGCCACGATTTCCCAGGTTCACGCGGCCTCACTCGCCGCCGTATCACCGCCACATGACCGGCTAACGTACTATCCCGCGGTCGACCATACCAGATATGGAAGGACGGTTGACCTCTCGTTTCACGAGTGAGAGATTGTAATCGCGATCCGATCCCCGGGGCGAACCAAGCGGGAGTGTGGATACCTGGTAGGGAGCATATTTGCGGATGTGTTCCGGGAGAGTAATTAGGTTAGGTGGAGGACGGGGGCGCTATGGCTGATTTGAGGTAGATTTAGTGTATGCTTTGTGTATTATAGTTTTGTTATTATTGTTGGCATTGAGGACATGTATGTGGCGTTATGGCTTTCTTCGTTCCTTAGTGGATGATCCCCTTATGATACCGCCGGTATCGCCTAGACTATCAAAAAACATGGGAAATTTAGCGCCGTTCCTGTTAGTGTTTGAGGCCGGGGTTCATGGGAAACGTTTCGCCAGCTATGATTGTTAGACAATGCTAGTCCAGGAGATAATCCGCCTGTTCGCTTGTCCTTGCTCCTGGCCCACCTTTTCCATCCGTTCAGGTACCTCATTCTCCCTTTCCTCCCTCCCCCATCTACCCATCCCGGGCCTTAAATAATTCAACTTGAGCTACCCAACAGCCAAAAATACACATATACCATATCTGATTTATCCCGCCGAACTCTAAGTAACCACCTCGCTCCACAAAGCACATGGTTCCAGGTTAGGAAGGGGAAGCACGCGGAAGTGCTCGTCAACCTACACTTCAACCTCAGCGTGGCGGGGGTGGTGGTTGTGACGGATCATCATTACAGGCTTCGTTTCGTCCAGGGTTTTTTTCTCCTGTTTTGTCGAAGTATCGAATGTCGGACATTGGTTGCATTGAAGTGCGATAAAAAGGATTGTTTGCTCGGTGCGTGTTTGTTGATATCCTTCCGTTCTCTTATCCATTGGTTCGGTGTTTATCTACCAGACTGAGAGCAGAAGAATTAAAGAATGAAGGATGAAAGGAAGTTGTAGTATTGGATTTTATAATACTTGTATGTTACTGGTATTGTGTGCTGCTTGGGGGATCCTGGGGACAACGGTTGTTATCTTGTTGTGTTGGGCAGTCATACCCAACCCGGCCAGGGAGGGAGCAACAACGTAGCCGGAGTCCAACATCGCGTCCTGCGGGCCCGGAGGCTAGTGTTGGACGGAACAATATTGGGAGGGATAGTCGATGTATTTTGGCGTTGGTTTGGCATTGTTTGGTTTGTACTAGTGGCTGGCCTCGAGGGTTAGGATAGGATAAGGTTCGGAAATAATGTATGTATGACGCGGTGGTGTCGGCTGCGGTTGGGGCTCGTTTCGTTTGTGCACTCTTTATTTCATTGTAGACTCAGGCCTAATGATTACGCAGCTTTGGCCATTTGGGCTATGTGCTATGGAGTGAGTCTGCCTAGGGCTAACATTGAATACAAGGAAGAGACTCGAGGACCTTAGTTAGATATTCCACCCTTCGAGGTCGCGACCTATTCGAGGAAATAATAGATAGTAGCAGGTGTCCTATCCGCTGAGATGTAAATCTCTCTATCGCAAAGTAGATCCTTGCCAAGCAACGAGCTAAGTTAACCTACTGGGAATCTAAATATGTATTTTCTATAGAAGCTCGGGGATCGGGGTTATATAACCTGTTGTTGCAGTCTTTAACCCCGGTCAATAAACGTCGGGGAAAAGGTATCGAACGATAACTACGGCTGCACACGCATGGGGCCAGGTAGATACAAACTGTGATACTGGCATTCGGTTCTAGAAGGATGCGGTAAGGGTGTTAGTAAATGCATCTCTATTTTTTCGGAATAGAAATACTTGGGGGGGGGAATAGACATGATTGATGAAAGTACTATTTCGGCACCACAAGTGCATGCCCTACCGTACCATGCGGGATCGGCAAGGCGGGGCACACAGGGCTACAGATGCACATGGGTTTTCAGGCCTTCTGTGGACTTGGCGAGTCCGGTCAGGTGAGGCTTTTCTTCCCGACTTCGATTACGTTATCGAGTGCCGAGTGATAGGCTGGTGACCCAAGTGGTGAATAGCGGTCCGGCACAATACCTCCAAATAAGTAAAAAATAATAAGAAAGGGTTACTTTTTATGCCAACTTGAGCTAAGCGAACATCGGTAACATTTATCCTGTAACACTACAGTCCAAACAATTTTCTGTCCCTCTTGCCGATAGGCGTAAAAAAGCAAAAGACGGCGAAAAAGAAAAAGGCCTACGCTCCCCAAGCTCCAGCGGGAGCAAAAACAGCATTAAGATTGGGATAGCCAAAACCGGGTGCGGAATGTATTTTTGCCCTCCGTTGTAGCTTATAGCTCCGGTAACTCCACTTGTTACTATGATATATTTAAGCAACCATCCTCCGGCTGTAGGGCCTCTCTCGTTCTGACGATACTATTAGTGTCCAAGCCTCATCTTGCTCGGATTCAGGCTCGGGAATATTGGGTATTTCGAGATAGTAAGTCTCGACTATGGGACTAGGTGGCACTGGTAGAGCGATATGCTCTCTATCTAGGTTGACCCAATCGGGATCCTCCTCCGGCAACTCGTGGTAGACACTGTTCTGGCCGCGTTCGCTACCTAAGCTAGCTAGGCCGTCGTCCTCAGATCCCTGACAGAGTTAGCAGGAGTATTGCACATTGCGTGAAATGGGGGTTCGGGGTAATTTACCGGGTACTCCGTGGCTATAAACACGCCTGGGCTCATCTCATGGATGGGTTTCCGGGGCTCGGTACATCGATTTGGGCGTCCGGGGAGCCCCCGCCAGAAAATTACGCTAGGTGTTCCATGCTCGTCGTGCTTACGCATTTGCTCCCTCCAGCGCTCCGCGTAGAGCGGAGAGCTCACTTCAATCTCTTCACGCCCTAGGCGATATGCACTCTCCGGCCGTGGACCAGGCCACCACGTCTGCCAATACTCCTCATCCCACATTCCATACATCTGCGCGACCCCCCTCCTGATCCAAAACTTCTCCTCCTCTTCCTCATACCTCTCCAAATCGTCCAACAGTGCCTTGTCCAGCAGCATCTCGTCCAACAGCGCCTCGTCCGACAGCCTCTTTTGAAACTCTTCCATTGTAAAAGGCATCATCGTGGCGTTCGAAAATCCAACCTCGTATATGCCTACCTCGTATATGTCTACCTCGTGATAAGAGTCCCTCCACTGACTCTCGCACACGTGATGGAACTGCGCCATGTTGAACTTCCACTCCTCAATTTCGGATTTTTCGAAGTCTTCTAACATGCGCTCGACTCCAGGATCGGTTGGGGGTAAATTATAGTCTAGGTCGCGGTATTGAGTAGGTTCGTCGTTTAATCGGCTTAGGATGTAGTTTTCGTCCGACATGGTCCAGGTGGCTGCTGTGCCGTTGAGGGCTTTGGGGAAACCTGTGTAAGCTTCTCTTAGGGTAACGGGGGGGTAGGATGAATTCCAGGCTTGGGAGAGTTTTGCTATCGAAGAAGTGTCTGATAAGTATGAAGAGACTGAGCTTATTGCTGGTAGTGTGGAGATGTAAGTTTTGTGAGGAGACGAGGCGTTGGACGTGCTTAAGGGTCCAATAGGAACAGTCTGATTGTTGATTAGGAAGCTTAGCCGCTAGCTAGCTTAAGAGGGGAAACAGATGGAAATATCATACCTGTTGACCAACCGAAGGGCGGCACCGGGGCGTATATCTTCTAAATAAGAGATAGTTGAAGCAGTGTTTTTTTTATGGGGGATGGGAAATTAAGAGCTCGGTGCCGTCAACGCAAGGTTCAAATAAAGCTTGACTCACAAGGTACCGGTGGTTCACTCGTCCGGGTAATCAAAAGAGTGGATGCGGGGAACGTGTCTCTGGGATACGGTTTAGGAAGGTGAGACACAAAAATTTCGCTTTGAAAAATCGTTGGCTCCACAGCCTCGACCTTGCCCCCCCCCCACACTCGACTTAAAAAGAGCCTAGTGTAGAAAATTTGCCGCCCTTGCTCTGGCTTGAGTAAAGAATAGTTAGGCCCCCTATCGTATTCCTACCATTACTGTACTCGAGTACCGGTACCGTATTGACAGTGCCAGGGTGTTGTTGCCCTGGTTTGCTTGTATCACCCGAGGCGCATACTTGTACACGTACATGTACACTACTGTAAGGTATGATACTTCTACTTGTACCCGGTACCCGAGCAACTCTAGTTTATTGCTGTAGTTAGCAATAGTAACCAACGGTGAAGCGAGAGCACATGGAAGCGAGAACGCTCTTAGAGTTTTTATAGGGTAGGAAGTATTTGCATGGGCATTCTTTGTATGGGCATTCTTATTCTACAAGTGGGCTCGCCTTTCTATGGAGTACTGTAATACTAGTTAGGTATTTGGCCTTGCGATTCGCTATCTCCGCTAGGTTGCCAATCTTGAGATTCAGAGACGGGGTTCTTAAGAAAGATTAGTGCCCTCCCAACACGGTATAGCCGAAGTCATTTGGTAGAGTCGGATCTCATTAACTAGCTTTTGCAGCCCTACTAACCCGCCAAGCCAAACTTATCTTAGGCTGATGCCGTGATTTAAAGCGATATTCGTGATAAGACAGAGATAGAGGGTCGCAAGAGTGAATGTACTGATATGATGTTATGATACCGTAGAAATTCTCGAAATCCACTATCGAGTTATCTGCGGGGGACAGCTCGTCAGCCCACAGTAGGTTTTGCTTACAGGTTGAAAGAATTGCAAACACCGGTTAATGAGATCCAACACATCTGGTGGGCAGATCTTATACCGTGTCGTGAAAATGCTATTCCCAAAACCTTCTTAGAAGCCTTTGTTTCAAACTCCGGGAATTACAGGGCTGGCAGAGGTGGTGGATTCCGAGATATCCTACGGGATCGGCATTGCGGGGAATGGCTGAAGGTTAACTAAGTGCTCCGTAATTTAGCTTACAACTACTGTTCGTCTGCAAATTCAAACTTTCTACAATCGGGATTGCAGGTTCAAAGGTTAGCCACGAAAAAACACACAAGTGTCGGTTTTGACAGCGGTGGTTCGTTTTGAAGGCTTAGAAGTGTCCTGAGCTTCTATCAACGCATAATACAAGTATCGACTTGCGGCTTGGAACATCAAGAGTAGCATCGGACATCAAAAAACCCCCCTTGTTCCCTTTTTTTTGCTTAAAAAGTGGTGCCTTGACATAACTTTGTATGTTCGCTCACTGTGCGTAAAATCCTCCTCTCGCGGTTTTCAACTAATAGACACTCTGTCAAAAAACGGAGTCAATAGGATCAAAGAGGAGCTGATTTAAATAGCTCTGTCGGGTGTTTCCCGGAAAACTTTATTCTTGTTGGGGCCGGTTGGTTATTGAATTTAGCCCGGTATGGGCCAATTTCAGACGCCCCAGGCCCGGCACTTTAGGTGTACAGTACTCAAATCATTGATTGCGTTATCATGGAGCTGACCGTTTACCCTGTGATTGTTCACTATGTGAAACACGTTACGTACTCGCCGGCAAATTTAGCTTTGAGACGCTTCAAAATTTGAGTTGTATTGTGCTCGGGTGACTTAACTTGTAACATTTCTGTTAAAATTTGAGAACGTGAACCGTCTTGAGCATGCTGAACATTTTGTGTCACTTGAAAGCTTTGGGGTTGGTCAAATTATATCGTGAGAAGCTCTTGTTCTAGGGTCGGATGTGAAATAAAGAGGAGAGGGTATGATACTAGCAACTAAAGGAGAACCCTAGAAGTTGAGAGTCGGGACTCTTGACAATATTCAGGGGGCAGGAAAAGACAGCCTCGGTCCATCCTCTCCGACAACCCAACAATCAAGAGGCTTTCCATCTTTCTTAATTTAGCACTTTGGAGGTCCTATAATCGGCTTTGTATTGCTTCTCACCCAAACGGGCCGATTGTCCGGCAATATTCCTAAACTATAGTCGGGTAAGGTTCACGATTTTAATGTCGCAAAATCTATCTCATTACAACTTCATAATTCCAACAAATATGAACTAAGATATGTATACATCAAGCCCCGATTATTGCCTAGAGACACTGCTCTCTTTCCGAACCGTATAAGATCAAAAATAAAATCCGGAAATCCTAAGTCTAAAGTTATATAAACATCACGAGGGGGTTAAAGAAACGGGGATAAATAAACTTTGCGCAAGAACTTTACATCATACCCTCAAACCACTCCTCCAAGCCATCTCCGGAAAGCAGTGATATAGAAAGTAACTAAACTTCTACTTGTGCGCGAGCTGAGTAGCTGTGAAATGAGCCGGCGTTTTTGGCGTGTTTCCATGTTGGTCAGCACCATAACTCAGTTTGCGCACAGAGAGTGCTTTTCTCCTTTCTCCACAATTAGTTACATGCAGCGGGTGTTTACACGGGCTGTTTGATAGAAAGGGTTAGCGGTGTTAAGGCAAACGGAGATGTCAGGTAAGTGCAGTGACAGATGCCAAGGCGGAGGTGTTGTATGAGCTTATACTTACAAAAGATATGAAGTGCTTCAGGTTTTATAACCGGACAAAGTATCTCTCTTTATGCAAGCGTATCGGTGGCTACCGGCTAGGGCCCACTCGGTGGTAGCGGTTCCTCCACTTGTGGCGCTCTGCTATCTTCTCCGGTGATACTATTATGGCTGTATCGAGGGGTATTGGCCAGGGTACCCGAAGATTGGGTGTCGGGATAGTTATTGTAAAGGAAGACAAAACTGGGCACTGGAATAGGAATCTCCACAGTTGGGGTAGCCCTTAAGTCTTCCATGGAAGTAGTAGTCGTCGGCGTAGGATTTGGGCGAGTAATGCCCAAAGATTTCTATACAGGATCGTAAGATTAAGAGTATGTGCATGGATATGTTTAGGGGGAGTGGGGGGGGTAGGATACTTTGACGAAGGGCAAAATCGAGAACGAGGACACCCAACCACGAAATTGTGAGCATCGGAAGAGAGGTATTATTGTGGCAAGCAAAGTAAGCGCAGCTATGACAAGTGCCACTATTTCTGCAAAATGCAGGCTGCTGTTGCAGCTTTCCCGGCCCCCCGAGCCATCACGCTCATCAAACTGTGACAACTGGATCAGAGGAGGAGGAAGATTTTGGATGGCCGGCATGACAGTATTGTAGTAGGAACCGGTAAATAATAGGTAGGCAGGTTGATAGATTTAAGGTTTCGAGGGAGTATACTGGATTATAGTCGGGACTTTGGGAATTTTCAACCTCAGAAAATAACAATAAAGTTATTTTATGATACAAGGAAGAAAGCTAAGGAAGTGAGGAAATCTCAATATTATATATAAAACCGCCGGAACCACAACTTGGTATTGTATCTTTGAACGATTGAAGGATTTACCAAAGAGAGGAGGAAACCTGAGTCACAACTTGGACCGGATAACCTTCAGAGGGGGGGAGAGCGACGGCTGTGAGAAACACTATGCTGTAAATTGTACGTGTGTCTACAGCCTGGCTTGAGATGTGGTGTTAGAAACCGATAGGTTACCTAGATCCCCACAACAGAGGGCCCGCTTCGAGACTTTGAATCTGTCCCTCTGTTGACCAAGAAAGTGGTGGCAAAGCTGGGTTACAACTTCTCCTGAATCTGGACTACTTGTAACAGGCAAGTGCCCGAAAACGGGGGTTGTGGGTTTGTATGGGCACTCAGATACGCACTGATCTTTTACGATATATTTTGTGAATCCCTATTCTCGGGCACTTCCTGCCCGCTGCGAGTGTCACAGTTTGACAGGTTAGAGATTGTGGGTTCAATTAGCTTTTACTAGATTCGAGAAAACGCTTGCCTAAGTCGTGGGCCAAGGCTATCTCAGGCACACCGGGGCCGGAGAAGCCGAGGTGCTGATTCGGGGTGCCTGAGGTATGGTGCCCAGTCGAAGATCTTAAGCATGTTATCCGGGAATCCCCCATAGATATGAGCGTTCGCCATCCAACAAGGGCATTTGATACAGGACCTGTGGTAAGGCTGTGGAAGGACAGGGAGCTAATTTCCATTCACCAGGGTATGCAAGTTAGATCACGATTTCATTTGCTTGAGGTCGATATCCGGGCAAGGTATCACTTGGACTAATCTTTCACGTTGACGACAGCTTGTTATGGGCGTTACCGTATTCTGGCAAAAGTCGGATTGGAGCTAAAGCGAAACTAAAGCAACCGAGCCAACCGGAGTGCGCGAAGAAGGTGAATTCGCCATAGTTTAAACATATAGGAGGCGGTGGTTGGGCAGTTTCGAGAAAATCCTTACTGGCGTCAATCCGACTTTTGCCAGATTATACGGGTATTGGTTTATGTTCTGGGTTTGCTTCTTTTGTTTTGCCCCACTTTGGGCTTCTAACCGCCAGTGGGTCGCTCCCGGTATCCTAGGAAGTGCTTGTGATGTACGGGTGCCGGCACAGCACAGTCTTGACTAGGGGCACAGCGAAACCGGGGGTGACGAACAGGGGGATGGTAGTACAACTCAACCAAATTCGAATATCAAGTATATCTGTGCACATCCCGAGATTCCTATGTGAAAGGACAAAGTGGTAGTAAAACAAGCAAAATCTGTCCCTTCAAATTTGCCTTAACTACAAGTAAAACACTACGTGTGGTAGTCGTAGTTATAGTAGCTAAGGAAATCTATGGACCATTCAAGTCAGATTTTATAACTCCTTATTCCTCTAGACCCCACCTACCTATTTGCACCCCTTCTTAGTGATCAGGCCCAAAGGGCGGTTGTGCGATAGCCTCTTTGTAGCTGTTGGCGTTTGCTGCACGAGTACAGCTGAGTATGTAGAGGGAGAGGCGTTCTTACCTCCGCCGACAAGGCCAGGGACTTGCGTTACCGCCTGTACCCTGCTCGTACTCGGCCTAGTGGTGACCGTCCAGTAAAAACTCGAATAATTGGACCTCATTCGGGTACTAGTACGTAAGACGTCTAGGATTTCCTTTTTTGGATTAGGGGGGAGAGAAGCACAGTGACGAAACTGTGTTTCGGCCCTCAACCGAGACAAATAAAAACAAAAAATTTAATATGATCGACCTTAGCGAGGTATCAAATAAACGCGAATACTCAGCGTGCGACCAAGTCCAGTCAATGACAGGGGAGATGTTTTCGCACCACACAAGGGTAGCCAACCAGCAAAATAATCCCTGTCTTGTACGAAAACATCTCCCCTGGTACTTATATATACCTCAGCTAAAAATCCGTGAAAGTATTTCCTGCGGTCACAACACATCTAAAATCACAATCCGGCAAGGAGCATGCCCCAGAGGATGAAGGTTGCCATTGATGAAGGAGGGTATGCAAAACTTGGTATCATATATATTTATTTTTTGTTTCTATTCTTGAGATCGCCGGAGATATTATTATAGAGTTTCGTTTGGGCACATCAGTTGCAACTCAGGGTGGTCGCGTTTATTTGACATCCTTCGATTTAGAGAGAGGCAACTCCAGGGTCCTAGTGTGAGTCCTAGTGTGGGATCCATTTTTTTTTTTTACTGTCCCACGGATTTATTAGTAAGATACAGGAAAATCCATGGCAAGCGCCCTAACGTATGGCCTAGAAAACCGATCCTAGTGTAGGGCCCAAATATTCTAATTCCTACAACACCTAAAATCATCCCGCAACATTGGGGAACAAAAACAAAAGTCGTCCTAAGCGTGAAATATTCGAGAATAGGGGCACATTTTCTATTGGGGCTCAGATGCGCCCAAATCTTTTAATACATATGTTTTTAATCCGTATTCCGGACACTCCTTCCCTGGAAGAATCTCTTTACGGTATAATCTCCAACGGGGGCGTGGCGAATACCCGGGGGTGACGAACAGGGATATTTGGCTAACAAAAACGTGAATCCGTCAAAGTAGGGCAACAAAAAGAGCGCCCGTTACTGATCCCTGTTCGTCATCGGCCGGTATCCGTCACGCCCCCGTTGGAGACTATGGCCAATCGGGGATCGAACATTATACAAGAGGGGGGTGTGCTAGGTAGTTGAAATTCCTCCTCTAAGATAGGGGAAGTGAAATCACCACAAACTCCTCAGTTGGGACAAAAAGATGCAGAGCGGCTTGACTCACAGAAACGTGAGTACAACTTCCTAGTACACTTCTCATGTGTTAGAGTGCTGATGGTGGTCAAATAGGTACTGCTAACCAGGGTTGAGGTCTAGCGCCAAGATACCTGGAGTTTTGGGGATAGAAGGTTACTAAACGCAAAAACAAAATAACATCTGCTCTTGCAGCGGCAAGCAAGGGACCAGGTTACGCAACTGCGGTCAGGTGTGTATCAGTTCAACATATATCAGGGGCCTCTCCGACAACAGGCGAGTGGGCCAATATTTCTAGCGTACTACCGGTAGCCTTAAGGAGGAATGAGGACAAAGGAGCGACTTTTTCCCTTCTTCGAATGCCTGTAAAGAGCGGTCCTGAGGGCGCATATTTTCCATTGGGTGCACTTTGTTTCGACCAATATCACCGCACACCGCAAGCACATGTCGGTGTAGGAAAACAAAATATGCGTCGGCATGAGTCTGCAGGGCGACATGTATTCTTGTTGAAATACGGGTCAAAGATCAAGGGATATACCGGAAACATGCGCACATGAGAGATACTTCCAAACTTCTTATTGTCTCTAAGGACCGGGAAGGCCCGCTATTTATACGGTGAAATAGCAACATAAGCAGTAGCGGAGAAGAGGTTAAAGGAAACAGTATGGAAGACAAGAGAAAACAAATGAGAACAGAATTGAGTATTAGGTTGACTGAT